>Ga0209835_1000583_pt1 | contig 23065 bp, 24 predicted proteins | sample LakKivwa52mmetaG_FD_184138 | JGI IMG/M metagenome (GOLD analysis project Ga0209835, IMG submission 184138) | Anoxic lake water microbial communities from Lake Kivu, Rwanda to study Microbial Dark Matter (Phase II) - Lake Kivu water 52m metaG... | ecosystem: Environmental > Aquatic > Freshwater >...
AAGGCTCTCTTCGGACAGTCTCCTGAATCCGATCCAAAATGGACTGGGAAAAATGTTGACCACAAACATACATGTACCCCGTATAACATCTTCCGCCCCCTGTGTCAAGTGTGTGCTAAGACCAGCCCCTTGGGGGAGAGGGATGGAGAAGGGGATATTCCAAAATGAGGAGGAACCGTAGGGCCACTTGCTTCCTGAAGTTTTCCATCCTTGAATGCTTCGGTAACTTCCCTTATCGTCCCTCCAGAAACCAAGTGGACTTTAATCCCTGAAGCTGAGAGAGCAGAGGCGGCATTGGGTCCGAGATTGCCTGTGATAAGGGCATTCGTCCCTTTGCGGGTAATGAGCTGTGCAGCCTGAACCCCGGCACCTCCGGAGGCCATTAGCCCTTCATTGTCAAGGGCTTCAAACTCCATGGTTTCAGTATCGATAAAGATAAAATACTGGCATCTTCCAAACCTTGGATCGATTTGGCAATTGAGGTCTTTTCCTGTTGCGCTGACAGCAACTTTCATCGTTTCTCCTCCTCACATTCATGATCATGCCCGTGATGCTCACAAGCAACGATTCCCTGAATTTCGCCTCTCAAATAGGCCTCAACAATATCCTTCACTTTCCCCTGGGCCCCTGTAGCGACGTCAATCCCAAATTGGGTGAAAAAGTCGATGGCCCTCGGCCCCATTCCTCCTGCGATCATCACATTCGCCTTTTGTGAATGGATAAACTGGGGAATGACTCCCGGTGTATGGTTTGGAAAGTAAGGATTCTTGACTACTTCAGATCCCAGAATCCGATCTCCTTCCACATTGACAAAGGTATAGAAGGGACACCTTCCGAAATGGGCGCTGAGTGCTCCTTCGAGACCAGAACCATCTTCAGAAGCTAATGCAATTCTTTTCATCTCTTCACCTCCTGTTCTTTGAAATGATAGGGAAATATTTCCCTTTCAGATTGTTTCTCTGTCTCCTTGAATCCCACATACTCCTTACAGCGGTGGGCTATCTCCTTAAAGGCCTTAGCTGCCTCCGATTGTGGATGAGCCATAACAAACGGCATTCCTCTATCACAATCGATAACCATCTCTGAATCGATAGGGATCCTCCCAAGAAAGGGAACCTTCATGTCACGGGCAGCCTTTTCTCCTCCACCGATCTTAAAAAGAGGGATCTCTTTATGGCAGTAAGGACATTCCAATCCACTCATGTTTTCAACAATCCCAATCACAGGAATACTGAGCATCCGACTGAAGGTGACAGCCTTTCGTGAATCAAGGAGTGCAACGTCCTGAGGGGTTGTTACAATAACGGCTCCGTCTACGTTTTTAATCAGATGAGCCACGCTCAGGGGTTCGTCTCCCGTTCCGGGGGGAAGATCGACGACGAGGAAATCAAGGTTTCCCCAGTCCACCTCTCCCAGGAACTGGCTGATGGCACTGTGTTTCAAAGGGCCTCGCCAGACTACCGGATTATCACGATCTCCGATGAAGAAAGCCATGGAAATGATCTTCAAGTTCGGAAAAACCTCAACCGGAATCATCCCTCGGACTGATCCCTCCACATGGCTGAATTCAATTCCAAGCATCTTGGGAATGTTGGGGCCATGAATGTCCGCATCGAGGAGCCCGACGTTGAATCCATCCAGAGATAGAGCAACAGCCAAATTTGTCGATACTGTGCTTTTTCCCACGCCTCCTTTCCCACTCATCACCATGATTCGATGTTTGATGTGTGAGAGCTTTGATCTCAATCTCTCCTGGGCGTGGGCCTCTTTCTCCTGCTGATTACAAGAATTGGTTTGATCACACGTTTCACAGGTTGAATCTTTTTCACATTTTTCTTCAGCCATTTATATCCTCCTTCCTATGGGATCTTTCTTCCAAGCACAAAAATGTCTTCTTCCCCTTCCTTCACAGCACAAGCCGGGTCGAAGCCTTCCTCTCATGAAAAGATCAGAGGCGATTTCAGCCTCTCCTGCCACATTGTGGACAACCTCAATCCCTTTACTTCCCAATTGATTTAAGCAGAATCCATCAATTCCGCCACAAATCACCTTGCTCACTCCGTTGGAAGCCAATTGGTCGAGACGCTGACTGAGGTTAAGATGAGCAACAGGGAAGTTCTCTTTCCGGACCACTTTCCCATCCTCTACCGTAATGATCCGAATCTCTTGGGAGAAGTCAAAACGGGGTGAAATCCGAGTTCCAAAAAGTGGAATTGCAATCTTCATCTCCATGAGCTTATTGAGAGCAAGATAGGTGCCAAACATCAGCTTTAATAAAAAAGATGAGATATCAAAAGGTTAGGGGAGATGCATGTTATGGGGGGAAAGAAGGGAGATTTTATTGTGTTTCATAAATGAAACAGATTGAATGAAACAGTTGCTAGAATGAGACAGGCCAGTCTCAGCACCTTCAGGCAAGCCGATACTTTTTCATTTTCCTCCAGAGGGTTGTGCGGCCGACACTCAATTCGTTGGCTGCTTTGGTTCGGTCTCCTCCATATTTCTTCAACACCTGCCGGATGGTTTCTGCCTCGGCTTGATCGAGAGGGTTCTTCTCATCGGTTAGCAAAGAGGAGACGATTTCCGTTTGGTCACCTGTCATTTCTTTTGGAAGACAATCAAGATCGATCAGATTTCCCCTACAGAGGACAAAGGCATGCTCCAGGATATTTTCAAGTTCTCTCACATTCCCGGGATAATCATATCGCAAAAGAACCCTTAAGGCCTGATCGGATACCCCGGTGATGCGTTTTCCCATCTTTGCGTTGAATTTCCTAATAAAGCTATCAATGAGCAGGGGGAGGTCCTCCTTTCTCTGTGAAAGGAGAGGAAGCTCGATTTTCACCACATTGATCCGGTAAAAGAGGTCGTCCCTGAATTTTCCTATTTCCATCAGTTTTAAAAGGTCTTTGTTGGTGGCCGCAATGATTCGGACATCGGTTGTTCTGGGACTCGTCGAACCCAGGGGTTCGAACTCTTTTTCTTGGAGAACACGAAGCAACTTCACCTGAAGGGAAGGGGACATATCCCCTACCTCATCGAGAAATAAGGTTCCCCCGTTGGCCAGGGCAAACCTTCCCGGTTTGTCTTTTTTCGCATCCGTAAAGGCTCCCTTGACGTACCCGAAGAGTTCCGACTCAAGGAGAGTATCCGGAAGGGCGCCACAATTCACCTTGATGAAAGGTTTTTCTTTTCTCCGGCTCAAATGGTGAATGCCCTTTGCAAAAAGCTCTTTTCCCGTGCCGCTGGCCCCTTGAATCAGAACCGTGCTATCGCTCTCTGCGACATCGGGAAGAATGTTGAAGATGTCATAAATCAGGTGATTTTTACTTATGATATCGCCAATCGTATATTTTTCGGCGAGTTCTTTCTTAAGTTCTTCAATGACAGAGAGATCCCGAAAGGTTTCAACTCCTCCTATGATTTGTCCTCGCTCATTCTTCAATACAGCAGTGCTAATACTGATGGGGACTTTTTGGCCTCCCTTCTTCAAAATGGTAGCATTGAGATTGATGATCTCTTTTTTTGTCTGGAGGGTTTCTTTCAACGCACATCTGGTCTGACAGATATCTGCCCGAAAGATGTCAAAGCAGTAACGGCCGATAGCCTCCTTATTCGAAAATCCCGTAATCTCCTCAGCAGCTTTATTCATAAAGGTGATTTTGCCATCATTGTCGGTGGTGAACACCCCATCGGCAATGCTATTGAGAATGACATTAAAAAATTTATCCGGTTCTTTCCCTTTCACGAAGAATCCTCAACTGTCTGATTCACAAACTATTCTTGTTGATGTCCGCATCCGCCCTGATGGGCTCGGCAGGCATTGTACACCGAAAGCTCCTGGAGCTTATTTTCGCTTAATAGGAAAAGGTTTTCTTTTACGGTTGAAGCCCCGGCTCCGTATACCCTTATCCCCGATGCGTTTAACTTCGTCAATGCGCCTGCTCCTATGCCACCCACGACCATTGCATCGACGCTCTTCCCATCAAGCGCCATGATTGGATTGCATGCACCATGAAGATGGTGTAAGTCCTTATTATTAATTGTTAAGACCTCTTTCCCTTCGGTATCGACAATAATAAATGCCGGGGCCGAGCCAAAATGATCATAAACCCTGCTTTCCATTCCTTCGTTCGTCTGAACTGCAAAACCTACTTTCATGATTTTCTCCTTTCTTATTGGGTGTCTATTTATTTTGTCATGCTTCGATAATGTTTTCTTCATTGCTATTTTGCCTGAGATCGAAGACAACCCCTCCTTTGCCTATTGCCAAAACCTCTTGCACTCCCCCTGTCTTCTTCTGCTCTGCGAATGTTGCCACTTTTGCATGAAGGACAGTTTTCCGGTCTCCCCGTTCCGTAAGGAAGTTCCCATGTGTGTTGGCAGTCATAACATTTAAACTTTCTCATCTCTGCCATTTCAAACTCACATCCTTCAATCTTTAACGCCTTTCCTTGAACCAGCGCATCGGCCACTTTTTGATGTGCTGATTCGATAATTCTTCCGAAGGTTTGGCGAGAAATGTTCATCTTTTCTGCTGCCTGCTCCTGATATAAACCCTCAAGGTCAGCAAGTCTGATAGCCTCAAATTCATCAACAGTTAAAATGACTTCCTCTAATGAAGACAGAGGGATACCTCTGGGTTTAAAGTATTTGCTTCCAGGAATACACTCCACTCGCCTGCAATGTCTTGGCCTTGCCATTCAACCTACCTACTTTCAACTTAATTATAAGCATATGCTCATAACTTGTCAATGGGTATTTTAGAAAGTTTTGAATAATTTCAAAACACAAAATTAATACCGTTATGAGGGCCCTAGAACATCCTCGAATTTTCATATGGATTATTTTATGTTATATGTACGGATTATGATCACTGTAGAAGAAGCCTTAGATAAAATCCTTTCCTATATCGAACCACTGGGTTTCGAGAAGGTATCCATTCTGGATGCCCTTGGACGGGTGATTGCAGAGGATATGATTGCCCCTCGCGATCTTCCTCCTTATGATAATTCGGGGATGGATGGTTATGCGGTGAGATATGAAGATGTTCAGAATGCCTCCCAAAAGAACCCTGGACGCCTAGAAGTGATTGAAGATCTTCGTGCAGGGTTCATCTCCGAAAAAACAGTCCTGAAAGGTCAGGCCATCCGGATTATGACTGGCGCTCCCATCCCAAACGGTGCCAATACAGTGATACCTGTGGAGGAAACAGAAAGAGGGGATGGTTCTGTTTTGATTCTAAGGCCCGCTGTCCCCGGAGAATATATTCGAAGGGCAGGGGAGGATGTGAAGAGAGGGGACCTCGTTATTTCTGCCGGAGATATGATCCGTCCTTCAGAAATCGGGATGCTTGCCTCTATGGGAAGGTCTTTTGTCCCGGTATATCAAAGGCCATCGGTGGCGATCCTCTGCACGGGCGAGGAACTCGTGGATGTGGGAGAAACTTTGGATGGAGCAAAGATCGTCTCCAGCAATTCCTATACACTTGCCGCACAGGTCAAAGAGTGCGGAGCGATCCCGATTCAATTAGGGATTGCGAAAGACCGAAAAGATGAGATTAAAGAGAAGATCCTTCAGGGACTTCGGTCTGATGTTTTTATTTCGTCAGCAGGCGTTTCCGTAGGGGATTATGATTTTGTGAGAGATGTCCTGAAGGAACTGGGCGTGGAGATGATATTCTGGAGAGTGGCGATGAAGCCAGGGAAACCCGTAGCTTTCTGGATGTCCGATGGAAAACCGGCCTTCAGCCTTCCGGGAAACCCTGTCTCTTCGATGGTCACCTTTGAACAGTTTGTAAGGCCGTCGCTCCTCAAGATGATGGGCCATCGGCAGATCTTCCGGCCAGTCATCGAGGCTGTTCTAAAGGAGGAGATTCGGAAAGAGCCGGGGAAGAGGCATTTTGTCCGGGCTGTGGTTTCACTTGAAAAGGATGGTTGCTGGGTGACGACCACAGGACCACAGGGTTCAGGAATAATGAGATCCATGGTGAAGGCTAATGGCCTTATCGTCATCCCCGAAGGCCAAGAGATTGTCAAGACAGGGGAGAAAGTGAAGGTTCAATTACTTAATAGTTCGGAGTAATTAGTTCGTAGTTCGGAGAGGTTAATTCAAAGAAAGGGATCTTTAAATGATGTTTGGGATCTAAACTCCGAACTCCCAACTCCGAACTCAAAACTGGAGCGAAGCGACCATGATTCCTATCATTTCAATTGTTGGTAAGTCGGATAGCGGGAAGACCACATTTATTGAAAAACTGTTGCCCGAACTGGTGCGAAGAGGGTATCGAGTTGCTACCGTGAAGCATGATGTTCACGGGTTTGAGGTGGACCGGGAGGGAAAGGATAGCTGGCGGCACAAGCAGGCAGGCGCGCACACAACGGTCATCTCCTCCCCGCAAAAAGTTGCATTAATTCGTGATGTAGAGAAGGACTTAACCCTCGCGGAACTTCGGGAAAAACTGATCCAGGATGTGGACCTTATCCTGTCGGAGGGATATAAGAAGGATGTCCAGCCCAAGATCGAAATCTTCAGAACGGAAAAGCACAAGGAGCTTCTCTGCACCAAGGAGGACAACCTGATCGCCATCGTATCGGACAAAGAGTTTGATATTGGGGTCTCCTGCTTCTTTCTTGATGATGTCAAAGGGGTGGCTGATTTTATTGAAAAGAAGTTTCTGAAATCGAAAAGAGAAGAAGGGATAACTCTTAAAGTAGATGGCAGAACAATTCCCCTGAAACCTTTTATCAAAGATTTCTTGTTAGGGTCGATCAAGGGAATGGTTCATTCATTGAAGGGATGCCAAAAACCTAAAAAGATTGAGATCCGGATTGAGGGCGAGTAACCAAAACTCTATTTTATACTTTCCAATTTCCAGATTACGTATATCACCTACAAACCGTCAATACAGCCCCCATTCAGCGTCATTGATTTCCCTGGGAAAGAGTGAAGCACCTAGCCCGGTGTTTGGTTCTTAGGTGACTTAGTCAGCGGGCCAGGGTTTACGCTCCTTATAGAATTTAAATCTTTGTTGGGCCTCTTTATTATTTTCAAAATCTGGGAATTCCAAGGCTTTCTTTTGCCACTTCACTGCGTTATCAAAATCGCTGGCTCTCGCATAAGCCGCTGCAAGAGTGTCTAGGTAGCTTGGGTTTTTCCAATTCGAAAGCTCGCATGCTTTAAGCGCGAATTCAAGAGCTTTCTCTCCATTACGAAAATTAGCCTCCTTAGCCGTTGCAAAGAGCCATGCAAGATTGTTGTAAGCCCCGGCATACCTTGGATCTATCTCAATAGCCTTGGTGTAATCAGAGATTGCCTGGTCATGCTGCCCTTTATTCCAATACGCACGCCCTCGGTTGGTGTAAGTCCAGGCATCCTTTGGATCTATCTCAATAGCTTTGGTATAATTAGAGATTGCCTGGTCATATTGACGTTTCTTTGCATTGGCGATTCCATGGATTTTGGAGTATTTCTTTAGCTCCGTTGGAATCTTGCCACCGGAGAGCGCCTCAATCTGCTTCGATTCGGGGTAAACAAGAAACGCTTCATTCCCTTCCTGGATTTTATAATGCCATTCGTTGAACTCTTGATAACGCCACTTCTGGATATCACGCCATTCGGGGTCAGCCACATAAAATATTTTTTTATTGTCGTCGTAACCGACCAAAACCATCATATGCCCGTATCTCATGTATCCAACAGTCACCATGACAGGCATATTCTGGGAAAGAAAATATTTGATCCACTTTTTATCCTTCCCTTCATCATGGAAGCAAAAGATATTGAATCCTCGCTCCCTGACAAAGGCGATCATATCCGGGATGGAGGTTCCTGAGAATTTTTGAATCTGATCAGAAATTTCTTTCCGATTGATGTTTGTGCCGTAAAAATTGAATACCGCCTCAAGAGAAACCTGGACGCAATCGGTAAAACTCTGCCCCTTTTTTATCTTAATACCCTCAACAACTGCTCTTTCTGACAGAGTTAGTTCTGGATTCTTGGGGTTTTGTGTTCGTACAGGCACAGGAGCACATGAAAATAGCAGCAGGCAGGAGATAACAACCAATGTTAATCTTCTCATTTGCAATTCCCCCTTTCTAAATCCATTACAAGCTCTCTTCTATCAAAATGGCTTGAACCTCTTTCTATTTTCCCCCAAAATAGGCAATATTATGTGAAGCATTGACTTAATTTCAGAATAAATTTTTGGCACATATACTGCGTTATTCATTTGCAATTGTAATATACACTGCTTTCTAAAATAAGGGAATAGAAAGTTTCAGGAAGTAATCTTAGGGGATAATTCTAAAAATGAAGTAAACCCCGTTAGAAGGTCTTCTACCTTCCTACGGGAAGGTTCACACGGGGCTTTACACCCCATGCTCGCTCCAAAAGGAATTTTATCTTCATCCCCGCTTCAAACAGCAGGGCTTTCTAACGGGGTAAATTGGTCATGGTCAATTGGTTATCACAGACCAAGGAAATCATAAGTAAACTTCCTCTTCTTTTAAGTTAACTCATCACCCAGAGAGGTTTGTTTTAAAGCAAATAAGGGGGCTGTATTTTCTGATGGGTAGGGAAAAGATAATGATTGATAGAAATAATGGCTTAAAAGAGGAATGTTATATCTGAAGCCCATCCTGGACCTGTTTTCTCCATTCTTGCAGTTCTTTGACCTGTAACTCCAGACTGGAGAGTCGGTTGTCCAGTTCGGAAAAGGAGAGTTTGAAAAGGGAACGGGTTTCCTGGTGCTGACGTTCGTTCTCTTTTTCCATTCGATCGAGTCGTTGTATGATCCCTGACTGACCTGTTTCCACTTGACCAAGCCTTACTTCCATATGGTCGAGCCGTTGTATGATCCCTAACTGGCCCGCTTCTGTTCGATCGAGTCTTGTTTCAACCCCGTCAAGTTTTGTTTCCACCCGGTCTAACCTCTGGGCTAATCCTGAATGACCCTCGACCAGAAGTTTCATATGATCGGTCAGCCCTTCAGCAACAATATGAAATTCATGGATGATTTCTTCTTTAAACTTTCCTAATGTTTTTTCTAGATCAGTCTTGGCTACCAATTCCTCGGGGGTGCCCATCGTCGTTTCCTCTTTTTGTTTGGAGGGTTTCCTTTTCAAAATAATCATCTCATAAAACTACGTCTTCGTCAATATCTTTTACTCCATCACCCAGAAGGATTCGTCGCGGAGAGCGACCTTGACGTTCTTCCCGATGGAGAGGTCGAGGTTTCTAAAGGCATAATTTGGGATGGAGATTTCGAAGAGGACTTCATCTCTATTGTCCTGAAAGAAAACGATATGATGTCTTCCTCTATCGGTAATGTCTAAAATCTTCCCTTCGAGGATATTTCTTTTTAAAGACTCCTTAATGGGCTTCCCCTCACGCAGGATCATTACTTCTTCAGGCCTGACGAAGAGGTCCACCTCTTTTCCTGTCTCCATCTGACCCTGACAGGGACTGCACGGGACGGAAATTCGGAGACCGTTGATGCCGAGGATCCATCGTTGATCCATATCTTCCTTCGCCAGGATTTTTCCCCTGTAGAGATTCTTTAAACCCAAAAACTGAGCCACATTTTTCGTTCGGGGTCTTAAAAAGACGTCGTCTCTCTTTCCGACCTGTTCCACATTACCATCGATAAAAACGGTCATCTTATCTCCCAGGAGGTAGGCTTCTTCAAAATCATGGGAAACGCATAAAACCGTTGGATGAAAAGAGGCATGGAGGGTTTTTAAGAGCTGCTGGATCTCATATTTAATCGAGGGGTCAAGGCCGGAAAGGGGTTCGTCAAGGAGGAGGAGTTTCGGTTTTGGGGCCAGAGCCCTGAGAAGCGCCACCCGTTTCTTCTCCCCCCCGCTGAGATAGGCGGGGTATCGTTCGAGAAGATGTCCGACTTTCATGACCTGAATGAGGGACCCGACATATGCCTCATAAGTTTTTAACGAGTGATTTTTAGCCTTGATTCCGTAAAGGATATTCTCCTTAACGCTCAGATGCGGGAAGAGCGCCAGGTCTTGGGGGACATAGGAAATTTCCCTTCGCTCGGGAGGCAGATGTTGAACCTCCTTTTCGCCAACCCATATCTTTCCTTTTTTGGGTTTATGCAGCCCGATGATTGACTCCAAGATCAGGGTCTTTCCGCTTCCTGTAGGGCCGAGAAGAAAGTGAAACTCCCCTTCCTCAATTTCGATATCGAGATCCGTTAAGCGGAAAGTTTCCAAGAGAATAGTGAGCGCTTCTATCTTAATCATAACGATATAGTTTTCCTGTCAATCGGACAGCGTAAAGGGCGACCAACCCCAGGATGACGAGAATGAGGATTAAAACAATCGTTTTCTCTATATTGGCCGAAGCCAGAGCCGCAAAGATGGCAATGGGCATGGTCTCGGTTTTTCCGGGCATGGCCCCTGCGAGAGTGACGGTAGCTCCGAATTCACCTGCGGCTTTGGCCCAGGAGAGGATGATCGCAGCTAAAAGCCCCCGGAAGGAAAGGGGAAGTGTGATTCGATAAAAGGCCTGCCATGAAGAGGAGCCGAGAGAACGGGCGACTGCTTCATATCTTGGAGAGATTTCGTCCAGAGATGCCTTCATCAACCGGGTGGCCAAGCCTGCGATAGTCGCAAATTGAGCAAGGATGATGCCGGGAAATTCGAATACGAAGAAGATCCCTCTTTTCTGAATGACTTCTCCGAGGGGGGTATTGAAAAAAACGAGGAACGCGGCTCCCAGGGCGATAGGAGACATGATGATCGGGATTTCGAGAAAGGTATCTACGATTCGTTTTCCTCTGAATTGGAAGCGGGAGAGGGCATAGGCTGACGGGAGACCAATGACCACGGCAAAAAGGGTGGCAATCGTGGCGGCGATAAGGCTCAGCCGGATGGAGAAGAGGGTGGAGGGGTGAACCAGCGATTCCCAGAAACCCTTCAGGGTTGTCGAAAAAAGGAGAGATGCTAAAAGGGCGAAGTAGAAGATGAAGATGCCAAAGGCGGCGCCGATCATGGTGTAACGGAAGCCCATTGGTCCTCCTTAAACAAAGTTCCAATAACCAAATTCCAATTATCAAAATAACAGTAACACTTTAGCTTTTTGAAAAATGGCCTGTTTTTAAACGTCATTCCGGTGAAAACCGGAATCCAGAGCCTAAAAACACTGGATTCCTGCTTCCGCAGGAATGACGAACCATCAAGACTCTCTGTGCCTCTTATTTTCTCAAAGAGCTAAATTGTTACAAAAATCATTAAAACTTGGGTATTGAAAATTATTTGGTGTTTGGTTATTTCACCTCGTCTTCCATTCCTTTGGCAGGATATATTCTCCTCCCACCGGAGTTTCCGGTTTTGTAAACTGGCGCGCCTCCTGGAGGTCCATCAGATAGTTATAATTTTTAAAGATCGACTTCCCCTGCGCTGAGAGAATAAAATCAATGAATTTCTGAGCCAGGGCTTTATCCTGAGTAAACTTAGAGATAGCGACGGGAATGTAGCCGATTCTTGGGATTTCTTCGGGTTTCAATAAAATCGTTTCAATCCTCCCAGGGTCCCAATACTGGAAGACCCTCCAGCCGATCACGGCATCGACCGCCCTCAGGGAGATGACATTGGCTGTCTTCTCGCAGCTTTCCGTGTAATTGATCAGATTTTTCCTGAGGGCCTCCTTCTCCTTCGGATTCAGATTTCTTTCGATGATTTCAACAGCATAAGTTCCTACGCAGACCATTTCCGGGTTGGCGATGGCTAACCGGATTCCCATTTTTGTTAAATCCTTCAACGATTTAATCCCCTTTGGATTCCCTTTCCGGACATTGATGGCAGGGACGAGATAGACGACCACCTTCTCGGACTCAGGATAGACGAGGCCTTCCCTTTTGGCTACTTCCATAAAATCGGACGACCCCGGGAAATAGATGTCTCCTCTCTTTGACAATTTCATCTGTGAAAGGACAAACCCCGAACCTCCAAAAATCACATCTGCCGGTATTTTAAATTTCTCCCGGAAAGCCTTTACCACCTCTTCTGTCGGAGGCTTGCTTGCCGCACCCGCAAAGAGGAGGAGTTTGCCGGGGGATGAAGCATGGCCCTGTTGAGACAGGAAGAGTGCGAAGAAAAAGGCCAGCAGGAAGAGACCGTATACTTTCATAGATGCAGTTGAATGGAAAGGATTCATGGTATATTATAAGAAAAGGTGGATGGCCATGCAACGAATAAAACTGAACCGGGTCATTGGAATCTTATTTGGCCTCATCTTTGTCTCCCTTCTGGTTGTTCGTCTTGGAGTGTTCCAGAAGGATGAATGGGAGATGTCTCCTCTGGTATCCGTTTCTCAACCTCCATCGGATCGTGAGACATGGATGAATATCTTCCAGAAAGACCAGAAGATCGGTTATGCCCACCGTCAATTTTCTAAAACGTCAGAAGGGTATCGGATTCTGGAATCGGTCTTCATGCGGATCAACACCATGGGAATGGTCCAGGATATTCGGTTCAAAACGATCGGAGATCTGAATCATCGTCTGGCTCTTTCCACATTCGACTTTGAACTACAATCGAGTCTTTTCCGATTTAAGGCAAGAGGGGGCGTTAAAGGGAAAACTCTTATCATTTACAGCGGTCCGACAGCGTCCGAACAGAAGATCGATCTTCCTGTCGAAAAAGAGATATATCTTCCGACCGGCATACTTGAATCAATGGTGAATGAGAATTTGAAACCGGGAGACAGCCGGATATTCCATGTCTTTGACCCGATGAGCATGGCACAGAGGCCTATGAAGGTGGCGGTGGTCACGGAGGAGACCGTCTCTGTGATGAACCGGCAGGAAAAGGCGAAAAAAGTTTCCGTCGATTTTATGGGAGTTCCCCAGTTTGCGTGGTTTGGGAGGGATGGAACGGTATTAAGAGAGGAGGGATCGCTTGGCATCAGGCTGGAACAGACCATTAGAGAGGAGGCATTGAGCAATGTTGGCATTTCTTCAAGTGCGGATCTTACTGAGATTGTCTCTGTCCGGGCGAACAAAGCGATCCCTGATGCCGGGCAACATAAAGAATTGAAAATAAGATTGGATGGAATCAAAACGGACAGGTTATTTTTAGACGGAGACAGACAGTCGTTTAACGAGAAGGTATTGACCATCCGGAAGGAATCGATTCTAAACCTTTCCCCCAAAGGGGATGGGAAGCCTCCCGGTAAGTTGATGGCTTTCTTAAAGCCAACCCCTTTTATCCAATCCGATCATACGGAAATTATCGCCAAGGCGAAGGAGATCGTTTCCCAGAAAGATTCGGATGTGGTCAAGGCGACCAAGCTCCTTGACTGGGTGAATCAGAACATCCAGAAGCGGCCGGTTCTCTCCGTTCCGAATGCCCTTGAGACCCTTCGGAACAGGGTCGGTGACTGCAATGAACATGCCGTCCTGTTAGCAGCGCTGGCAAGGGCATCGGGCATACCGGCGGAGGTCGAAGCCGGTCTGGTTTATCAGAACGGAAGATTTTATTATCATGCATGGAATGTCCTCCATCTCGGAGGATGGATCACAGCGGATGCCGTCATGGGACAATTGCCAGCGGATGTGACGCACATCCGTTTTGTGCGGGGCACGGAGCAACAGGTCGATTTGATGGGGGTCATTGGGAAGGTTAAACTGGAAATACTATCGGAGACAAGATGATCGAATTAAAGAACCTAACAAAGAAATTTGGAAGCCTGGCGGCAGTCAATCGGATCAACCTCTCCGTATCCGAAGGTGAAATTTTCGGTTTTATCGGCCCCAATGGCGCGGGTAAGACAACCACCCTCCGGATGATGAGCGGAATTCTTTCGCCCACAGAGGGTTCGGTGACCATCGACGGGATCGATATGGCAAGGCAGCCCGAGAAGGCAAAACAGAGGATGGGTTACATTCCCGATCGACCTTTTATTTATGAAAAACTGACGGGTATGGAATTTTTAAGATTTACGGCGGATCTCTTCGGGGTTGAGGATGGTTTGTTCAAAGGACAATCGGAGTCTCTCTTAAAGAGATTCTCACTTTATGATTGGAGAGATGATCTGATCGAAGCTTATTCCCACGGGATGAAACAACGGCTGATCATTTCAGCCGCCCTTCTTCACAATCCCAGAGTCCTTGTCATCGATGAACCCATGGTTGGCCTCGATCCTGCCGGGATCCGGATGATTAAAAATCTTTTCCGTGACCTCGCGAAGAAAGGGACCACCCTCTTTATGTCAACCCATACCCTGAGCGTGGCAGAGGATCTCTGCGACCGGATCGGAGTCATCCATAAAGGGATATTGATTTCAATGGGAACGGTAGAAGAGTTAAAAAATTCTGCCCGGGTTGAAGAGGGGGATCTTGAGAAAATATTTCTGATCCTCACCGAAGGAGAATCCCTCCCATGAGAGAAGTCCTAATCCTTCTGAGGCCCAGACTTCTGTCTTTTAAAAACCGGGGGGCGTCGAGCCGGAGACTCCGGGGGCTGATCTTCGGCGGGCTTGGCCTTTCTTTCTGGGGAGCCATGTTTGTCATCTTCTACCGGGTCCTCAGGTATTTTCAGAGCGTGGAGGGCTTTGGCGATATTCTCGCTTACAAACTCCTCTCCATGACCCTGATCACCTTCTTTTCCCTTTTGATCTTCAGTGCCATCCTGACCTCCCTTGCCAAGCTCTATTTAGCGAAGGACCTCTCTCTTGTCCATTCGATGCCCATCGCCAGGGAGAAGCTCTTCCTTTCCCGCTGGACCGAATCGACTCTCGACAGTTCGTGGATGGTGCTCATTTACAGCCTTCCTGTTTTTCTCTCCTACGGGATCGTTTACAAGGCAGGGGGGTTCTATTATGCAATGGTGGGCCTCAATCTTGTGCCCTTCTGTCTCATTGCCTCGGGTCTCAGCGCCATCATGGTCATGATTGCAGCCATTGTCCTGCCGGCAGGACGCATCAGAAGCGTCTTCGTCTTTCTTGGCCTTTTAGTGGCTCTCCTTTTAATTCTTTCTTTTCGATTGATCAGGCCGGAGAAATTAGTCAATCCTGAATCGTTCGCCTCTCTCATCCTCTATCTTAAGACCCTCGAGTCTCCCAGCTCTCCGATCCTACCCACCACCTGGTTCTCCGACACATTAAAAGCCAGCCTTTCAGGTTCCTGGAAAAGCGCTCTCTTCCATACGGCCCTCGCCTGGAGCGGCGCCCTCAGCCTGATTTTTATTTCGACATGGATATCAGGGGCTTTTTATTTCAAGGGTTTTTCAAAGTCGCAGACCTCTGCCGGAAAGATGTTTTCGTTTATCGGTGGGAGAAGGATCGGATACGACTTGCTTCTTAATCATCTTCCCCGGCCCATGAGAGGTTTTGTCGAAAAGGAGATTAAGACCTTCTTCCGCGACCAGACCCAGTGGTCTCAAATCTTTCTGGTCATGGGATTGATCGTGATCTACCTCTACAATTTTTCCGTCCTTCCTCTTGAGAGAAGCGCCCTACGGCTGGACTATCTTCAAAACCTCCTTTCTTTTTTAAATATGGGGTTAGCCGCTTTTGTCCTGAGCGCCATCGCGGTGAGATTTGTCTTCCCCGCAGTGAGTCTCGAAGGAGAGGCCTTCTGGATCGTGAGATCATCCCCTTTATCGATCCGCGCTTTCCTCTGGATTAAGTTCTTTGTCTATTTCATTCCCCTTCTTCTTCTCTCCGAAATATTGATCGTTTCCACCAATATTCTCCTGAATGTGACGCCTTTTATGATGGTCCTTTCGGTGGTTACGGTTTTTTTGATGGTTCCCGGGATTGTGGCGATGGGAATAGGACTGGGCGCCATCTACCCTGATTTTAAGTCTGAAAGCCCGACTCAATCGGTAACCAGCCTGGGGGGGTTGATCTATATGTCGCTCTGCATGAGCTTTATTGCGGCGGTGGTGGTTCTCGAAGCAGGCCCTGTCTACAGCCTTTTTATGTCAGGTGTCCGCAAGGAAAGCCTAACCTCATTTCAATGGGCGTGGATTGTTGTTTCGTTTGCAGCGGTTCTTGGGCTTTGTGCGGCGGCCGTTCTGATCCCCATACGAAAAGGGGAGAGAAAGATTTTGCACGGGGAAAGATCTTAAGAAATTATGGCAAGTCCGTGGTTACAGGGGTTACGAAATTCCTGATAAAATAAATTACACCCGATAGGCGGGTCATTCCTGTCCCGCCTATCGACTTCACCTATTAATGAAATGAAATGATCCCTATGACGGAGGGATTGTAAAAGGGGAGCCGAATATTTTTATAGACAGGGGCGAGAAATTTCTGTTATATAGATTGGAATTCTAATTCCATTAATAGAGAATTAACGATGTTTCATATCGCTGATCCAAAGGATATCAAGGCCGGCAAGTACACGGATGTCTATTTTGCGAGGACGATGGAGGTCCTCAAGGCAAAGAAGATTGACAAACGGGTCAAGGCTGAATTCATCGCCAAACGGTTTCCTGAGGAATACGAGTGGGCCGTGCTGGCCGGGATTGAAGAGGCGGTCTATCTCCTCAAAGACCTCCCCGTTAAAGTGAGGGCCATGAAGGAGGGGACGATCTTTCGGGCCTATGAGCCGGTGATGGAGATCGAAGGGATGTATACGGAATTCGGCCTCTTCGAGACATCGATCCTGGGTCTCCTCTGCCAGGCTTCCGGTGTGGCCACCAAGGCGGCCCGCTGTAAAAAGGCGGCGGAAAACCGGAGGGTCATCAGCTTCGGGGCGAGACGGATCCATCCGGCGATTGCGCCAATGGTGGAACGGAGTGCTTTTATCGGCGGATGTGACGGTGTTGCCGTTGTCAAGGATGCTGAGATGATCCATGAGGAGCCCTCAGGGACCATGCCCCATGCCCTGGTCCTTCTCATCGGCGATACGGTGGAAGCGACCAAAGCTTTTGACGAAGTGATCCATCCCAAGGTAAAGCGGGTTTCCCTGATCGATACCTTCAACGATGAAAAGGTAGAGGCCATCCGTGTGGCGGAAGCCCTGGGAAAGAGGCTTTTTGGCATCCGGCTCGATACTCCCAGTTCAAGGCGGGGAGACTTCCGGAAGATTATTGAAGAGATCCGCTGGGAGCTCAACCTCAGGGGATTTGGTCATGTGAAGATATTTGTCAGCGGGGGATTAGACGAGAAACGTATCTTAAGCCTGAATCCTGTGGTGGATGCCTATGGAGTGGGAACTTCCATTACCAACGCGAGGTCCGTCGACCTGGCGATGGACATCGTCGAAATCGAAGGAAAGCCATTAGCGAAGAGGGGAAAGCTGTCCGGCTCGAAAAGCGTCCTCCGATGCTCCAAATGTCTTCAGGACAGAGTGGTTCCTCTTCGGCCAAGAGGGAGATTCCCCGGAAAGGGGTTAAATCGGTGTTCATGCGGGGGGCGTTTTCAGGAGCTTCTTCTCCCTTTGATTCAGAATAAAAGGGTCGTTCAGGACTTGCCCACTCCTCAGGTCATACGGAAATATGTCCTTCAGCAGTTACCCAAATTCGATCTTTAGGTTTTATCCTTCACCCCGTTAGAAAACCACGATGCTCGCAGCGGGGATGAAGATGAAATCCATTTTGGAGCGAACACGGGGGTTAAAACCTTGTTAACCGTCTTGTTGGGTAGTTGAAGACTTTCTAACGGGGTTCACCCGACAGGGACGGCTCACGCACAGAGGAAGGGAATATGAAGGAGGCCATGCTTTATAGTCCCTTGGAAGAGGGAAAGGTCAAGTGCCACCTCTGCAGTCATCGATGTGTCATCCCGCCTTCAAAAAGTGGAATCTGCGGGGTGAGGGAGAACAGGGAGGGCCACCTCTTCAGTCTCGTTTTCGGAAAGGCCATCTCTCTAAATGTCGACCCCATTGAGAAGAAACCTCTTTTTCATCTTCTGCCCGGTTCGACCTCCTTCTCCATTGCCACGGTGGGATGTAACTTTCACTGTCTCCAGTGCCAGAATCATGAGATCTCCCAGATGCCGATAGACAGAAAAAGAATTGATGGATCCGTAGTTTCGCCATCTAAGATCGTTTCTCTCGCAAAGGAGAATCGATGCCGTTCCATCTCCTACACCTATACCGAACCCACCATTTACTTTGAATATGCGTATGAGACAGCGGTCCTGGCAAGTCAGGAAGGGATCAGGAATGTCTTTATCACCAATGGCTATATGACGGAGGAGGCTCTGAAAACGATCCAGCCCTATCTCGATGGGGCGAATGTCGATTTGAAGAGCTCTCAGGAGAAGGTTTATAAGGAGGTGTGCGGAGCGAGGCTCAAACCCGTTCTCGAAAGCCTGAAATTGATGAAAGAGTTGGGGATCTGGGTGGAGATCACCACGCTCGTCATTCCGACCCTCAACGATTCTGATAGAGAGTTTGAAGAGATCGCCCGGTTTATCCTCTCGTTGGGAGCGGAGGTTCCATGGCATCTCTCCGCCTTCTATCCCACGTATAAGATTCTCAACCTCCCGAGAACGCCTGCCGCAACCCTTCACCGGGCAAGGGAGATCGGGATGAAGGCAGGGCTTCGATATGTTTATTGCGGTAATATCCCCGGACAGGGAGGAGAGGATACCTTCTGCCCCCATTGTGGGCGAAGTGTGATTGAGAGAATGGGTTTTCGGGTGGTCAAGAATGATGTGGCTGGAGGAGAATGCCAACATTGCCATGCAAAGATTGAGGGAATCTGGGAGTAGCGGGGGAAATTGTCGCTGTATGAAAATAGCGTGGGTTAAGGTTACGGCTACGAAGCCCCTGCCTACCGGCAGGCAGGCGTTTCGTCATTCGGTAACAGTTACGTTTAATCGAATTAAACACGACAGACGTAGCCTTTCATAGACGATACGGGCATCGTTACCATTGCCGCTAAACGTAACCCTTATTTTATACATCAGGTTAAAGTGGATTCGATCAGTATGACCAGAGATCATCATCAGAGAGTCATCTGGACGATTGGTGGCGGCAAGGGGGGAAGCGGAAAGAGTTTTATCACCACCAATATCGGAATCTGTCTCTCAAAATTGGGCTCACGGGTCATTCTGATCGATGCCGATCTGGGAGGGGCCAATCTCCACACCTTTCTGGGCCTTCTACCGCCCATAACCTCTCTTTCAGACTTCATCAAGAAGAGGGTTCCCCATCTCAAAGATGCGCTCATCCACACCGGCGTACCCAATCTTCAGCTCCTGACCGGAGCGCAAGACCTTCTTAATGCGGCCGATGCGAAGAGCGCCCAGAAAAGGAAGCTCCTTCGATCCATTAAGAGTCTGGAGAGCGATTATATTCTGGTCGACCTGGGTGGAGGCAATGCCCTGAGCGTTCTGGACTTCTTTTTGATGTCGGATGGAGGAATCCTGGTGGTGACCCCCGAACCAACCTCCATTGAAAATACCTACCGGTTTTTAAAAAGCGCTTTTTATCGCCGACTGAGACAGGCTGTTTCTTCCTATTCGGCCAAGAGCCTGATTGACGAAGCTATGGATCAGAAAAACGAGGCGGGCATCCGCTCCCCTTATGAACTCCTGAGAGAAGTGAGGCGCATCAACGAAGAGGATGCCCTGAAGATGGTCGAGGAGGCCGCGACGTTTCGCCCCAATCTTATTTTAAACCAGGTTCGGTCAAAAAAGGATATTGAGATCGGTTTTTCGATTCGAAGCGCATGCCAGAAGTACTTCGGCATTCAACTCCACTATCTGGGTTATATCGTCTATGATCAGGATGTGGGGAACTCCATACGGAAAAGAAGGCCGTTGGTTCTTGAGAACTACCGTTCCAAGGCGGCCCAATGCGTAAGTGAGATTGCCTCCAGATTAGCGAACAGCCACCGAATGAACCCAGGGATTTAAGTGGGCATTAAATGAAACGGATGGAAGAACAGACTTATTATGAAATCTTGGAAGTGAGCCCTGATGCCGGCTTAAAAGAAATTCAGCGCGCTTATGATCATGCGAGGGAGACCTTTCATGCTGATTCACTGGCCATCTACTCCCTCTTCTCGGAAGAGGAGATGAGGAAGATACAGGCGGCCATTGAAGAGGCTTACAGGGTTCTGATGGATGAGGCACTGCGGAGGAGTTATGATCAATCTCACTCCCATCTGATCGAAAGATCTTCAAGGGAAGAACAGGTGGAGAAACCCGTAAAGTCATCGGAGATAAGAAGCGACCTCTCTTTTACGGAACTTTCGCTGGAGACCGGAGAGATTACTTATAGAGGAAGGTCGCTGAAACAGCTCCGCGAGAAGCTGGGGATCGACCTCAAAGCCGTCTCCGCTGAAACGAAGATCAATATGAAAACTCTGGAGTTGATTGAGGAGGAGGACCTGGACCATCTCCCCGCTATGGTCTATCTGAAGGGATTTTTGAAGGCCTATGCCCGTGCGCTCAATTTAGATCCTCAGAAGTTAATCGAAGGATACTTTCAGTTGTTACAAGAAAAGGGGAAGAAATAGAAATACCAAATGTCAAAGTTCAAACGCCAAATGAATTAGAAGATAAAAACTAACTATCATTTGGATTTATTTTAGGGTTTTTCTGAGGTGAGTTCTTCGACCCTCGCTGCAATCTGTTGGCCGATGGCGCTATTAAATCCAACGATCTTCTCCCGGACTTTACCTTCCTGATCGATCAGAACAGTGGTGGGAAGGCCGGTCACTTTGTAATTTCTGGCCACTTCATCGGGAGTCATGATGATGGGATAGGGGATGTCCATCGATTTGACAAAGCGGCGGACCATCTCCACGTCTCCCGCTTTATCCGTACTCATCCCGATCAGTTCGAATCCCTTGTCCTGATAACTTTTATAGAGTTGGATCAGATGGGGGATCGATTCCTTGCAGGGTCCGCACCAGGTTGCCCAGAAATCGAGCAAGACCACCTTCCCTCTCAATCCGGAGAGGGTAACCTCCTGACCTTCGATGGTCTTAAGCGTGAAGTCAGGCGCAGAGGCAGGGTCCTTCGTTTTTTGGGCACAATGGGGAATGAATAAGGCCAGCGCCAGACAAAAGCCGAATATGGAGATATTTTTTAAAAAAGGTTGTCTTATCATCATCTGAAATGATCCACTCCCTTCCTTTCATATGACCCATCCCCTCCCCAACCCTCCCCTTGAAGGGGAGGGAATTTAAAAGATATTTTCCACAACTCCTCCCCCTTCCCCTTTGCTCGCGATTGTGACACAGTCTCTCAAGGGGGAGGTTAGAGCCTGCCCCGTACTTGATACGGGGAGGGGGATGGGGTAGGAAGGGTCATTACCACTTACAGGGCTTTTTCGATCAGGGCTTTCAAACGGACCTTAGGGACGGATCCGACAATCTGATCAAGAACCTTTCCCTCTTTGAAGAGGATGAGAGTGGGTATTCCACGCACACCATACTGACCGGGTATGGCAGGGTTTTCATCCACATTGAGTTTTGTTATTTTGACCCGGCCTGAAAATTCCTTTGCCAGCTCTTCAACGATGGGGCTGATGGCGCGGCAGGGTCCACACCAGGTTGCCCAGAAGTCAACCAACACCGGAACGTTGGACTGAAGGACTTCCGAGGCAAAATTCTTATCGTTTACATGAAGCAAACTCGAATCATTCACCATTTTTCACTCCTCTATTTTAAAATTCATAACTCATAACTCTTATTTATAACCTTCTTTCCAGCACATAATCAGCCAGGATTAGGAGGGCTTCCTTCTCCATTGAGCCGGGAAGATGATGGAGGTGTCCTTTTGCCCTTGCCACATATTCTCTCGCCTTTTCCCAGGTGTAGGTTACACCGCGATAGTTATCAATAATCGTTATCACCTGGGAGAAGGATTCACTGGTCATAGGATCGGATTCGACGGCCTGACGGATGATGGCCGACTCTTTCTCAGTGCAGTGGTTCAGGGTATAGATGAGAGGAAGCGTGATCTTTCCATCCTGGAGGTCGATCCCAATCTTCTTTCCGAATTCCTCTTCCCTGGACGTGTAGTCGAGATTGTCGTCAATCAGTTGAAAGGCAATTCCGAGATCCATCCCAAAATGGGTTAAAGCCGTTTCTTTCTCCTCCGAAGCTTCTCCAAGGATAGCCCCAACCTGAGTGGCGGCAGAGAAGAGCGCCGCTGTTTTTCGCGCTATGATGGAAAAGTAATCCTCCTGGGTCAGGGAAAGGTCATTCGTTTTGATCAATTCCTCAAGTTCTCCTTCTGCCATCAGGGTGGTCGCCCTGGCAACCGTTTGAAGGATTTTTCGATTTCCATTTTCCACAAGCAGGGAGAAGCATTTTGTAAAGAGAAAATCCCCGACCAGGACACAGGCCTCATTTCCCCATTTGGCATTGGCCGACTCCATTCCCCTCCGGAGTTCGGCCCGGTCCACGACATCGTCATGGAGAAGCGTGGCGGTATGGATGAATTCGATTAAACTGGCCATGGAGATGTGCGCCTCTCCCTGATATCCGCAGGCCCTGGCGGAAAGCAGAAGAAGGATCGGGCGAAGCCGTTTGCCTCCGCTGAGAAGAAGATGTTCTCCAATGGCGGCAATGATGGGGACATCGGACTTTAAATTCCTTCGGAACTCAAGGTCCACTTTTTTGAGATCGTCTCCAACCCACAGTAAGATTTCTTCTAAGGGAGACTTCTCTTTGGTTCTCGAAATGGAAGCATTCAAAACATTCATCTGTTAAAATTATTATCCTATTCAGCGCCCGTTGTCAAAAATATTTATGAGAGCTCTGACGGCAGGAAGACTCATAACCCCATCTAACTTCCCCTTATTATAATGGGAGGGATCCGCCTTTTTCATCCCCTCTTAACCTTAACGTTGCAGTGAAAAGGGGGGTAGGTATGCTTCCAACCCTTTACAATTGCGGATTATTTATATGTTTTATGGGAAACATTCGATGTCACCTGAGGTGACCTATGAGGTATGCTTGAAACCTAAGCAGCAAAACTATTAAAGGTGCCGCCGTAAAGGCTTGGGAAGCCTCCGCTTCCCGTGTCCGCCCAGCATACCTACCCCCCTTTTCGTATGATATTTATGCACCCATTAAAAGGCACCCATTAAAACTGTAAGGTTAAGTTAAGGGGGGACAGAGGGGGGTAAGGG
>Ga0209835_1000584_pt1 | contig 23047 bp, 15 predicted proteins | sample LakKivwa52mmetaG_FD_184138 | JGI IMG/M metagenome (GOLD analysis project Ga0209835, IMG submission 184138) | Anoxic lake water microbial communities from Lake Kivu, Rwanda to study Microbial Dark Matter (Phase II) - Lake Kivu water 52m metaG... | ecosystem: Environmental > Aquatic > Freshwater >...
TTTTGAAATCTTCACTAAAATATCGATGATTTCTGATTACTTTTTTTACTGATTTGTTTTCCATTTTTCCTGATTTTTATAAACCATTTTTTATCTTTTTTTGGTCAACCTATTTCAGGCACGGACAGTTACATCGGAGAGGTCATCGCGAATTTTTTACCTTTAAAAATAATAATTGTTAAAAAATGAAGCAATCTGTTTAGTGAAACTTTGTGTTTTTGTGACTTTGTGGCGAAAAATAGTACTATGCAGTAGTCAACCAATCCGCGCTATCCCGTAGGGATGTGTATATTCACAATCTCCAATCCGAAATTCTAAAAGAATTAATTTGTTTATATCATAAATTTATTTATTATTTTTGAAAAAAAAAAAACAGGCATAAAAATTTTAATTGATTCATTTTACTGATCAATAAAAATTAAAAATGAAACTTCATGAACGAAAGTCAGGCTATTGGTTTACAAGCTCAAAAAAAGCGTCATGGATTACTAAATTGGACAAGACTGGAAAAATCCAGGCTAAGAACAAGGGGGAAATTGATATGTATTTTGTTGAAAACAACTAAAATTTGAAGTGAATGTTATAATCTGGCACCAAAAAGCTCAAAAAGACAAATAGGGACAATTCCTGTAAGGAACAATTAATATTTCTTAAACCAAAATTTAAATATCCGATATTGGCAAACAAAGAATCCGGCATTTTGATGCCTGAAATTTTAAAAGCAAAAAAAACTCAGATCTAAGCGAATTGCTGAGGAGGTTGAAAGTTCGATAAAGTTACAACGGTTTTAATCTCCCCATCAGGAAGATAGTCAAAATTGAAACCTCCCCTGTTGTCGGTAAAAGTGCTGCCCAGCATATTATTGCCTGAATCAAAGCACCTGACTTCAAGACCTATTCCAGGATCTGAATCGACAGAAATTCTGCCTCGCAGAATATTTACACCAGCATCCAGTAATATACTATTTATTTCTACTTCATGAACCCCCGGGTCGTTACCAGTCAAGTTATAGTTCCCTGATTCATTTGTTGTTGTATTGTCAACTATTTCTCCTCCCGGGACTTTTTTTAAGGTTACATCCACATCCTTAATCACCTTTGATGGTGTTGATACATTTCCTTTAATTGATAGCATTTTTTTTATTATTTAAGTGGTGAGAAACAAAAAGAAAGTTTTAAATCAAAAAAAATCAAATTATAAAGGGATAAAATAATCATCAAATGTCAGAGAAAAAATAATAACATTCAAATGACTAAATTTATTACATAAAAATGTATCTTAATCGCAAAAAGTCTGCCATGCAAATGAAATAACTTCGTTTAAACGCAGTTTTGCTGGATATTGTTTTGGGAATGATAGGAATTATAGTACGTGGTTTATCAACCTGATTATATCAAAAACGGTAATATTCACCCATCAAAAGCTCCATGTTATTCCTGCCGAAGGCAAAATAGGCAATTGGTCAACACGCTTGGCAGTTATTCTGTCGAAATAAAAGATATTTTGGCGGTTGTAAAGATTTGCGATGCTGATATTGGCCTCGAGCATTCTTAATTTATCAAATTTCCAGGTTTTTTTTGCCGAAAAATCTAAGCGGTGATAATTGGGTAATCGTCCCTGATTGGTTTCTGCATATAAAATACCTAAGGTCCCGTTGGTTTTAGTATAATCCTGATTAATACCACCTGTAAAATCAATAAGTTCATAAAACCCTTGTGTTTGTGTAAAAGGAAAACCACTCCCGTAATTCCATCGGATCGAAATCTCAAAAGGATTTTTTTCGCCAAGTACAATATTCCCAAAAACCTGAACATTGTGTCGCCTGTCCCAGTGAGGCGTATAGGTTACTAAACCGTCATATCGGTTGACAAAAGAAAGTCCATAAACTACCCACAAATAAAAGGGTTTTTTATTCAGTGTATAAAGCAGGTCGGCTCCATAGGCCTTTCCTGTTTCAATAATAAAATCGCTGCGCTGCCATTCAGGTTTGTCGAAAAATTCGGGTGTATTGTCAAAAATTTTATTTCTGTTGATGTTGGTTAGTTGTGTGAAATCTTTAAGATAAAATTCAAGATTCACATTGGAAAAACTGGTGACATCTAATTCAGCACCGAAAATGTAATGATTTGACTTCTGCAGTTTTGTGGTTGTTTTTTTCCCATCAAAATAGTTTGGAATCTCGTCAGGAGCCGATAAAAACCCATAAAACAGATTTACAACATCACGGTCTGAAAATGCAGAAATAAAGTTCTGTGAGTATTTTCCAGTTGCCATTTTAAGTCTGAAAACATCACTGACATTGTATTTTATCCCTAAACGTGGTTCAATAGATGTTTCCTGTAAAGATGCATAATATTGTATCCTGAAACTTGGAACAAAAATAAATCGTTTATAGATTTTTTTATACTTAACAAAACCTGAGATGTTGGTTGTATTGTTTTCATCTGAAATTTTTCGGCCTGATGCATTGTAATACTGCAATTCAGTAGTGTAGCCTGATAATTCAAAACCATAACGCAATAGGTCTTTCCCGAAATAATATGAAAAATTCATTCCCGATTCAAATCCACCAATTGAACTGTAGCGTGGCCGGTTGTCGGTTTCCTGTTGGTTGATAATGTAATTAGCATACGAAAAATGCCCGTTGATAATAGTAAAAGAGCCTGTTGGAATCATTAAAAACTGACTGCCGAAACCAAATGCATTCCAATTGTACTTTGTGAGATTTTTAAATTCAACATTATCACTGAAATTAAATCCAAAAAGTTTTAGTGTACTTCCTTCGGCAGAATTAAGGGTGATTTTTGCATACAAATCGCTGAAACGATAAGGCAATCCGTTTGTATCTGAGTAGGTATAAAGTAAAGGTCCGGTTTTGTCGAGATAGCTGTTTCTGTAGTTCAGTAAAAAAGTTGAGCTGCCTTCATTTTCTTTGAATTTTTTCAGCGGACCGCTGAGCATTGCCTTTGAAACAAAGGGACTGGTGCTGATTTTTCCCGATAAGCGGGTTTTATTACCATCAATGGTATTTATATCCATCACAGCTGAAATTCTGTCACCATATTCCGCATCGTATCCTCCGGCATATACATCAATGGTTTTTATCATATCCACATCAAAAACACTAAATAGTCCGATAGAATGAAATGGATTATAGATAGTCATGCCATCCATCAAAACCTTATTTTGAATAGGAGTTCCCCCGCGTATATAAACCTGTCCGCCTTTGTCGCCAGTACTGACCACCCCGGGCAAAATCTGAATATATTGAGCTAAATCGGGAGTTGAACCTATGCTTGGCAATTTTATCATTTCGCTAGGTGTAATTTTTATCTTTGAAATTTGCACTTGAGTTGTACTTTCTATTTTCTTATCAGTAATTTCAATTTCAGACATTTTAATGGCTGAAGGTTCAAGGTAAATATTTTTATTAAGGATAGAACTTGCATCGATGGTGATACTTGTGGTGTAGGTTTCATAACCCATATAGGAGCATATCAGTGTATATGTGCCGGCCTTGATTCTTGAAATACTATAAAAACCGTTTATATCGGTGCTGCTGCCAATAGTGGTTCCTTCAAAATATACATTGGTAAAAACAATAGGTTCGCCTGTATTTTTATCATAAACAAAACCCCTGAGTTCATTTTTTTGTGAAAATACATAGTTGGTTATGCTTAATATAAATATCAGCAAAGTTGAAATTGCTTTAAAATCTTTCATTTGAATTCTGATGCAAATAATTATTTAGTTTTCAAAGTTAGTTACTTATTGCAGAATAAAAGATTCTATAAAAAAAAATTAAGTTTCAGGAGTTTTGGTGGAATTCATTCTTCCGTAAAAAGATATTTCAACCAGCGTTTTAACCAGATGAAAAAATATTAATACCAGCATGTTAGCATATAGTTCTTTATTGAAAACCTTGGTAAAGCTGAAAACAAACACCGCTACAATAATGGTTAGGTGAATAGGCAGTATTTGTTTGAAGAAAGCTATTAAAAACGAACCTTGATTTGGGAAAATGTTACTGTTTCTTGTGTTTTGAAAATCCTTGATGAATTTGATTGTATAATGAACAGCAAATGCTGCAACTGCAAATAATATTAGTTTAAAGTTAAAGAACATGTCATTAAATATCAAAGGCAAAACCAATAAAAGAAAAACTGCATAAATGGCATGAAAAAAAACAATAACAATTAAAAGAGTGAACAACAGAACTACTTTGTCAAATAAGGAATTCGCATTAATCCTATCATTGACATCTGTTGTAAATCGTTTTGTAATAATGATTTTTAAGCAAATAAACAGCCCAATCAGTATGCTTTGAAACCAGTAAATCCATAAAACAAACAATAAGCTTTCGTTTGAAAAAATAATTAAGGCAAGTGTTATCAAATTTGATAATACCAATCCTGCGATCTCCGATTGATAAGGTTTATTTTTAAAAGATGAAAGAAAATGATTAAATACAGGCTGCATTGCGTAAAAATTATTTGTTCAAAAATAATAATAAAGCCTAATAATTCATAAGCGACTAATAACCCCTAAGTCTAATAAGGAATTCAAAACTTACAAAATTAGAGACGGAATTTAGCTGTATAAACACTAGTTTTTTATAGTATTGATAAATGGTTCAGCTTAAAAATATTTGCAGTAGATTATAAAAATCTTTTCTTTTTAAATATTAATTCAATATATTTGTAACTGAAAAAATTAGTCTGAAAACCTGAAAAAACAGATTTATGATTTTAAAATTATACCCAAAAACAAGGAAAATAGCAGCAATATCAATGCTTTTATTAATTTTTGCCTTAAATAATTACCTCCCTGCTCAGGAGTTGGATAAAAATTTCTTTATGGTGAATGGTGATGTTTATTCCATTAAACGCGATAATTGTTTTTTGTATGTGGGTGGTGCATTTAATTATATTGGTAAAAGTGCAACGGGAGTGGCTGTATTTTCACAATTCAGTGATCAGATGAATAATCGAACTCCCGAACTTGGCGATAATGATTACATTGAAGTAGCAGTCCCTGATGGAAAAGGTGGATGGTTTGTAGCTGGTAATTTCAGTAAAATTAACAAGGTCCCCCGTAAAAATATAGCTCATATTCAATCAGATATGAGTGTTGATCTACGCTTTGTACCCTTTAGTTTTCCTGTCAATTTTTTCTATACAATAAGCTGCGATGGCGATTATGTGTATATCGGAGGCGATTTTTCGTTTATCTATGGCATCCGACAGTACAAAAACCTTATCCGGCTTAACCGTTTCACCGGTGAACTTGACGATAAGTGGTATCCTAATCCGAGTGGCCCTATCCGGGTTATTAAAGACTATGGTAATTATTTGTATGTAGGTGGAAACTTTGTACAGATTAGTGATTATACTCAAAAAAGCTTTGCAGTGATCAGTAAATCCACCGGACAATATATCAAGAGTTATGGCTCAAGTGAAATCCCTAAATTTATTTATGAGCAAGGCGATTCTGTTATAATAGGAGGGAGTTCTGCCATGCGTGTTGGCTTACAGGCATTTACCAATACTGTAATACCTTCATCAACCAATGAGCCTTTAGCACATTTTCCGACATCAGAAAAAATTGTAAAAGCTATTCCTGATGGTAGCGGAGGTTGGTATTTGTTTGGAAAATTTACTAATTTGTCTGCTCATTTTACTTCTCATTTCGGACATTTATTAGCCGATTTAAGTCCTGATAAGGCCTTCAAACAAATTCATCTGATGAGTATTAACAACATTAAAAGTGATATGCTGATTCATAATGGGTTTTTGTATTGCGGGGGTAATTTTTCAGTAGTCATTAAAGGCTTTACTTATAATAATCTGATACGTTTAAGCCTTGCTGATGGTGAAATTGATACTTCATTCCATCCAAATCCGAATAACAGTGTATATACTTTGATGACAAATGGTAATAATTTGTACTTTGGAGGCACATTTACCGAAGTTGATGGAATAAAGCGTTCACGAATCGCTGCTCTTAACACCATGTCGAAACAATTATTAAGCTGGAATCCGGGTGCAGACAATACAGTTTGGTCAATTGTGGCTCATGCAAATGGCTTTTTTGCAGCTGGCGATTTCAGTGTTATTGATGCTGTTAATCAAAATGCTTTTGCGGAATTTTCATTTACAGGTGTTAAAACCGGACTGAACCTGAATTTACCATCCGCTTCGAGCATTAATGAAATGTGGCTTGACGATTCGCTGGTTTATCTTGGGGGAAAATATTGTGTTACTTTTAAAGGTCTTCTACGTTGCAATTTATCAGCATTTAATTATAAATTTGTTGGTTTCAACGATTTTAATCCTCTTCCGGTTCTTAACCCTTCCGGAGGCAATGCCTGGTATTTTGATGTTGCTTCAGATACTATTTTTATTGCCGGAAATTTTAAAACCATCAATAGCACAAAAAGAAATTACATTGCTGCACTCAACAGGCATAATGGGAAACTATTCAACTGGGATATCGTTTCAGACGGTCAGGTTGATGTTATATGTAATGCTTTTGGTAAATTGTTGCTGAGTGGTAATTTTGAGTATTTTAAACATGTTGAGGCTCCATTAGTATATATCAGACCTCAAAAAAATATTATCGGAACAGTAAATATTAAACTTAGTGGTGGTAAAATTAACGATATAACTATTAATGGTTCTAGACTTTATTTAGCTGGAAAGTTCGACAGTATAAATGGTGTATTTAATAAAAACATTGGGTTATACGACCTGTCTTCCAATTCAGTTTTGAAATGGGTTACATCCGATACACTTAAATCGGAGGTATTGAAAATGAGTTTGATAAACAACCGCATCTTTTTATACACCAATTCAATGTTCAAAGTAAATGGAACAGACAGATATTATCTGGCTTCCTACAATGTGAATGATGGGATGCTTAACAATTGGAATCCTTCATGCAACAGTTTACCTGTCAGCATGGTGTCCAGCGATACCAGTATTTTTATTTTTGGTGGGTTTACTGCTGTTAACAGCAGGCAGGCATGGAATCTGGCTAAAATTAACACCTGTACCAACCTCATCGAAAACTGGTTTCCGATAGTAACTTCCGGCTATGTTTACGACATCGAAATTATGAATGATACTCTGGTAATTGGTGGAAGTTTTAGTAAAATAAATAATAAAGAAAGATTGAGTTTTGCTGCAATCAATAAAAACACAGCAGGGGTATTAAATACTCCTTATCAGGGAGTTACCGGGAGTGTTTATGCCATTACTTACGACAAAAATAACATTTACGCTTGCGGTAATTTCTCTTACTCTTCAAGCACGAAATACGATTTGTTTAAACTTAAAAGACAAAGCGGAACAATCGAGAACTGGGTTGCTGATACCATCAATATAATAAAAAATGCTGTTTTAAGGCAAATTGCTGAATACAAAGATTATCTGGTAATTGGAGGAAATGCTAAATGGACAGATAATACTGATTATTCATTGGTGTTTATTGAAAAATCTACTGGAAAAACAATCAAAAAAATAAAGGGACTAGATATTCCTGCAACAAATGCTGTATTATCTTTCACACAAAAAGACAGTATCTTATTTGTAGGCGGAAAGTTTAATGGACTAATACCTTCTCTTCATCAGATAAATCTGAACAATTTAAATATAGTTACTCAGAACACAAAAACCTTGTATAACATAACAACTTCGGGCTTGCTCAGAAATATTTTATGTGTCAGTGGTGATAAATTGCCAGGCTATGCTTATTCAAAAGTTACCTTTATTGATGTTTCTAACGATTCGTTGCTGGCCGAAGCTATAGTTCCTTACACTACAGGGAATATAAATTGTCTTGATATTACAGATAATGAACTGATAATTGGAGGAAGCCTCACTGAAGTGGAAGGCACAAGAATCACGAAACTTGCCAGGTATTTTAACCCCACTGCTTATTTTAAAAACGGTGTATTCCGGTTATCACCAAATAAAACATCAAACGATGGAGTATTGAAATTTGAAATTGCAGGTAATGGTTTTCACAGCAAGACCTTTGTGAAATTCACACGCAAAGGAAGCTCTTCAATGGTGCCTGATTCTATGTTTATTCAAAGGCAACTGATTTCAGGAATATTGGTTGTTGATATGGCCGACACTGGATGGTGGAATCTGGAAGTGACTATCCCTAACGATTCAACATATATCCTCAAAAATGCCCTCTACATAGAACCTGAGGAAGTTCCTGAATTATGGATTGATTTGATAGGTCCCGAAATTGTTGTGGCAGGAATGGAATATTCTTACAATCTTTCTTATGGTAACAGGTCAAATGTTGGCTTGTTTGGTGTTCCGGTAGCAATTGCAGTTCCGGCAAGTGTCAAATTTGCTTTCGGAAATTTGTATTTACAATTTACCGATAGCACCGGACAACTCGATTCTGTGGAAGCATATGTAAAATCAGATACTTTAGTTAATAAATACCTGAAAGGTTATTCCGTGTATTCATTTTTGGTACCTTATCTTGCTCCTCATGCTGCCGAGCAACTAAAACTAAAATTTACATTTCCGATTGACACCTCACATGTGGCTTATTGTATCGGTTACCCATTATATTTGTACAACTTTCAGCGTGGCAATCATTTGGTGATTAACAAAGATGCTGAACATTTATTTAAAGGCCTGATAAATGATATTTCAGGAAATATTAATGCTGCTCAGTTGAAAAAATCGGTTAATAGCATTGGCAATGAACTATATGAATCAATGCTTGCTCAAAACGACAATAAACCGGCTTTTGATTTTGCAAAATATCTTGGCAAATTACTCATATCAAATGTAAGTAAAGTGGATATTAAAAAAGACCCTGCCGATTTTGCTTCAGCATTTTTTAATGGAGGAGGCTCTAACCCGGATACCAATAATAATTTATATTACAAGCATTTTATACTGAAAATCAAACCAGTAGTGGGTGTTTACAGTATGGACCCAAACATGAAATACGGACCTGCTGAAAAGTATGTCGGCAGTGGTGATAATCTTAGTTATATGATTACTTTTGAAAATATTAAATCGGCTACTGCACCAGCTCAGATGGTCAGAATTCTTGATACTCTGGATAAGAAGGTTTATAATTTGTCAAGTTTTACTCCCCAAACTTTTGGTTTTGGCAAATATAGCTTCAGTATGCCTCAGGGGGTTTATCATTATTCGGGAGACTATAATTTATTGCCAGATAAAGACCTGATTGTCAGAGTAAAATTAGATTTCGATACTTCAACAGGAATTATTGTTTGGTATTTCAGTAGTATTGACCCAAATACCATGTTGCCTGTTAAAAACCCCCTTTCAGGATTTTTACCACCAAATAATACCACTCATGATGGCGAAGGTTATATATCTTATAATGTAAAATTAAAGGAAGGTCTGAACGAAGGTACTATTGTTAGCAACAGAGCAATGATATACTTTGACAATAATTTGCCTATTGCTACTCCTGCCTGGCAAAATATTGTTGACGATATTTCTCCTGTTAGTAAAATTGACAGCTTGCCAATGCAAACAAAAAATACATCTTTTGTGATAGACTGGCAGGGTAGCGATGCAGCTTCTGGCTTAAAACACTATGATATTTATTTTTCTGTTGATGGAGGAAATTATTACCCGCTTTATCTGTTTAAAGAAGAAAATTCGGTTGTGTTTAAAGGTGATGTAAATCATACTTATCGTTTTTACAGTGTATCTACCGACTATGCTTTGAACAGGGAAGCAATTCCTCAAACTCATGATGCCATTATTACTATTATTCCTGATGCAATAGAAGAACAATCAGATGAAAATCAGATTATACTTTATCAGAATTTACCCAATCCGGTGAAGAAGCAAAGTACAATCAGGTTTTATTTGCCCGAAGGTATGAATATTTCTCTAGAGTTGATATCAGCCAACGCACATCACAGTCAGGTTTTGGAAAGTGGGTTTAAAACAAAGGGAATTCATGAAGTAAAAATCAATACTCAAATGCTTTCTGAAGGAATTTATTTTTATGTTTTAAAAACTCCTGAAACTGTATTTTTGAAAAAAATGATTGTTGTACAATAGAATTTCAGTGAATTATTATATCAGTAAAAAAGTAAATTTAAAAAATTTTCAAAAATTGATAAAAGCAATATATTTGCAGCACTTTTTTTGGCCTCGTAGCTCAACTGAATAGAGCATCTGACTACGGATCAGAAGGTTAGGGGTTTGAATCCCTTCGAGGTCACCAAATGTGAGGGTCTGAACGTTAAAACAGGTCTTTTTTTTCAAAATTTTTGAAAAAAATGAGTTATTCGCATAGAAAGAGGAAAAAAGCCAGAACTTTTGTTACTGAACAACAAAGGCGACTACTGAAATTCCTTCTGCTGTTTTTAATAAGTCTTGCCATACTTGCATATGTTTATGCTAGGTTTTTAATGACTGATTAAACATAGTATATTTAATTTGCGGTATCGTTAAAAATTAAGAAACAAAGCATTAAAAGTTTAGTCATTACATAATTTTTTATCGTATGTGCTAAAAAAACTTGCAATGCCCCTATCGAAAATTATATTTTTGTCAGAAAATAAAATTTTACTTAAAATTCTGACTAAAAAATAATCAAATGAAAATAGTAGCCTATCAGTTTAGCGAGCAAAATAATATCAGTGAATTTAAGCAATGTTTTCCCGGACAAATGCTTAAGGCATCACGTGATGAAATTCTTTGGGGAAACGAAAATAATCAATTTATATACCTGTTTAAATTCGGAGTTGTATGTTTTTTGGGATATAATGAAGATGAAATAAATCTGATTTTTAATGAACTGCTTCCATTATGTACCAATCCTTTACCCGACAGAGTAGGAGAAGTTTATCAGATGCTTATTGACCCTGAAAATGAAGAAGTTGGATATTACAAAACCATTATCAAGGAGTTTGATTATGAATCGGTAAAATTGGTGATGTTAAATCTGGCTCAGTCGGTAACGTTGACTTATTATAAAAAACAAACCGAGTTATTGCTTGAGCACATTCAAAAGCATACTTCTAAGCTCGAAAAATTTGGCAATTTTAAAATAAGCATGGGCAATTTAAAGAAATTTATAGGTAAAGCCTTAACCATCAACAACCGCATTTCAGAAAATCTGTATTTATTTGATTCACCACCCAATGCATGGAACAACGAATATCTGAATAAGTTAGACCAGGATTTAAAGCAAACTTTTAAAACCGAGATAAGGACAAAACTAATTAAGGAAGATGTACATATTGTCAAGGAAAACCTGGATATCTTTACTGATTTATTGTTTCACAGAAAAGGGGAGGTCCTTGAATGGATTGTTATTTTACTGATTACTTTTGAAGTTGTAAAAGCTTTTTTTGAATAGCACCAGATGTTATTGCTTCATATTTAATTGGTCAAGCAAAAATACATACTCTAAAGCTATTTCCTTATATCGTTCAAATCTGCCGGAAGCACCTCCATGTCCTGTATCCATATTGGTATAAAGCAACAATATATTGTCGTCTGTTTTCATTTCTCTAAGTTTAGCCACCCATTTGGCCGGTTCCCAATACTGTACCTGACTGTCGTGGAGTCCGGTGGTTACCAGCATGGCAGGATAATCTTGCTTTTTAACATTATCGTAAGGTGAATAAGATAACATATAATCATAGTAAACCTTATCCTTAGGATTTCCCCATTCATCAAACTCACCGGTAGTCAGAGGAATACTTTCATCCAGCATAGTAGTTACAACATCTACAAATGGTACTGCTGCAACTACAGCTTTATATAGATCGGGCCGCATATTAATTACAGCACCTACCAACAGACCACCTGCGCTGCCTCCCATAGCACAAAGATATTCTGCTGAAGTAAATTTTTGTTCTATCAGGTACTCCGAACACGCAATAAAGTCTGTGAATGTATTAATTTTATTGAGCAGTTTTCCATCTTCATACCATTCACGACCAAGCTCTTCACCGCCTCTGATATGGGCTATGGCAAACACCCAACCTCTGTCTAATAAGCTCAGGCGTGCAGAATTAAATCCGGCATCGAGGCTGTATCCATAGCTGCCATAACCATAAAGCAGAAGAGGATTTTTACCATTTTTTTTCAATCCTTTGCGGTAAACAAGCGAAACAGGGACTTTTTTACCATCTTTTGCAATGGCATAATGCCTTTCTGAAACATAATTTTTACTATCAAAATTACCTATTACCTCCTCTTGTTTTAACAGCTTCTGCTCTTTTGTTTTCATATTGTATTCAAAAATGCTGGATGGTGTCGTCATAGAAGCATAACTATAGCGGAGATACTCTGTTTCAGCTTCAGGATTGACAGATAAATATGCTGAATAAGCAGGGTCAGGAAAACTGATTTGATGCGATTTCATGTCCTGACGAGTGAAAATTCTGATTTTCATTAATCCATTTTCTCTTTCGAGTGTAACAAGAAAATCGTTGAATAAGTCAAAACCTTCAAAAAGTACATTGGCCTGATGAGCAACTACATCCTGCCAGTTTTCTTTCGTGGTATTATTATCAGGACATTTTACCAGTTTAAAATTTTTAGCATTCAGATTTGTTTTGATGTAGAAAAAATGATCAAAATGTTCAACTGAATATTCAAGTCCTTTTTCTCGTGACTGAATTATATTAAATTTTCCGGCAGGTTTTTCAGCATCTACATAACTGTATTCCGATGTAGTTGTACTTTCTGAACCAATGAAAATGTATTTTTTTGATTTACTTTTATAAACAAAAAGATTGAAAGTCGGGTCTTTTTCTTCAAAAACCAATACATCGCTGCTTTGAGGTGTTCCTAAAAGATGGCGATAAACACGGTAAGGCCTCAATGAAGCATCTTTTACAACATAAAATATACTTTTATTGTCGTTGGCCCATACTGCCCCCGGTGAGGTATTTAATATTCGGTCGCTTAAAATTTTTCCGTTTGTCAGGTCTTTAATCATCAAAGTATATTGTCTTCGGCTGACAGTGTCGATGGCAAATAAAAGAAGTTTGTTGTCAATGCTGACTTTGAGTCCGCCAACATCGCAGTAATTTGTTCCTATTGCTAATTCATTTACATTAAGTAAAATTTCCTCTTTATTGTCAAGATTATCTTTTTTGCGGCAAAAAACAGGGTATTCTTTTCCTTCTTCATATCTGGTGAAATACCAATAATCGTTGCTTTTATAAGGCACCGACATATCTGTTTGCTTGATTCGAGCCACCATTTCCTGATAAAGTTTTTCTTTAAGTTCTTTCAGGTCTTCCATATTAGCATCCAAATATGCATTTTCAGCATTAAGATAATCAATTACTTCAGGATTTTCGCGTTCGTTTAACCAGTAATAATTGTCAATTCGGGTATGATTATGAATGCTTAATTCTTTGGCAATCTTTTTTGCAAGCGGGGCTTCAATCATTTTCATTTTATTAGTTTTCTGACATGCCGACATTGTCAAAATGCCTGCCAATGCAATAAATAGTATCTTTTTCATTTTACTTGCTTAAAGTATGATATAGAGTTATAGAACAATTTTAAATCATTTTTTGTTTTTTCATCCAGCGAATGCCATCTGATTCCCTGAACAGCACCTTCGAGTGCGTAAAGCATATTAATACAACAATCCGACTCCAATACTCTTATTCTGAAGAATGCCTGTTTACTGCCTGTAAACGTTAAATCATCCGGATTGCTAATACCTGCTTTCATTAATTTTTCTGCAATAACTTCACTGATATTTGGTAAGTCGGTTAAATGTTTCATCCTACTGTTTTAATAATTCTGCAACGGCTTTCATTTTTGGGTTAGGAATGGTAACCGACAAGGTATAATGCCGAATTTTCCATTCTTTACCAACTTTTTCCAGAATTCCGGTGCCAATCCATGTTCCTGAGGAGGTGTAAATCAGCTCGTCCCACCAGGCAAATTTATTATTAGCAGCCAGATAAATATGTCTGCTGTTGGCTTTTAGTGTCCATGCCTTGCCTCTGTCGAAATATGGTTTTGCCCACAGGTAAAACTCAGCTTTAGTCCAGTATTCGGTCGAATCGGTTCCTATAAATACTGAGTTATCAGACATTAAGTTGAAATATGCATTAATATCTGCCTTTGAAGCAGCTTCGTGCCATGATGTTATCAGCATGTCCAACTTTTTTATCAAATTGTCTTGGGCAGAAATATCCGAAATTTTGAAAAAAAATAAGATGATAAAAATGTATTTCATGGTTGCGTGATTATTTTAAATTGTTTATCCATTCAACAATAAAGTTGCAAAAATCATAATTAAAATGGGTTTCGTAATAGTCTTTTATTTTGCCGCTTGCTTTTAATTCAGCATTTTTTTCTTTAGTACCGGTTTTTAAAAATGCATGGTCGGTTTCGGGTAAAAAGTAATAGGTGGCTTTTCCCGGATGATAATGATTAACAATATCTGCAATTCTTTTGGTAGGTTCGGGTTCCAGTGCTTCAATATCGGCTTCGCCATAAACAGCCAATACAAATGAAGATGTTTTAGCCCAATAATCAGTCAGATTTAATTCATTTACACTAAACCAAAAGTTATAGTTTCTGCCTAAAATTCCATCTTTGCCATCATACTGAAAATCGCGTTTTAAAAGTTCTGAATAATCAGCATTTTCGGATAATTGTGCTGGATGCTTTTTTAAAATGAAGTGTTCGTAAAGCAATTGCTGATATAATTTCATCTCTTTTTCGGCTTCTACAAAGTCAGTTCCAAACACAGGATTCTGATAACGAAGCATTTTCAACAGATACTCATACCATGGTTCACAGGTTGTTCCGTAAACAATAACTCCTTTGGGATGCATTTCTGATGCAACAACTGGGGCAGAAATTCCACCCAATGAATGTCCGAAAATGAAAATATTATTGGTGTCAACAAATTCATAGGTTTTCATTTTTTTATAAGCCTCAGTAAATGCTTTGGTTTCGGTTAAAATGTCAATATCAAAACATTCAGGTGTGCCCAGACAATCTCCCATGCCTGGTTTTTCGGTACGAACAACTACAATTCCCTGAGCAACCAATGTTTCAATAAGTTTTTTGTATGGATGATTGTTGCTCAGATTATCAATGCTGCTGCATGGATAACCCTGAATAAAGAGTATAGCAGGCATTTTTTCATTTTTATCAGGTTTATTGATGATTACTCTAACCTGACCACCCAGAAATTTAATCTGGTCGTAAATAACTAATCCATTAACAGCTTTTTCGTAAGGCTTTGCAATAGCAACTGCACTTAGTTTTTTAACTTTTCCATTACGCATAACCGTTGCTGTCAGATTTTCTCCTTCTCTGACAAATTTTAATCGGTGTTGTAATTCGGTACTATTGGTTACCGGATAACCATTGATTTCTGTTAACAGATCGCCTGTTTTCAATCCCATTTTATCTGCAGTAAACCCTTTTACTACATTTTTAATACAAATACCTTTGGTTGAAGAGTTTTCAGCCAGACAAGGGCTTTCAGGATTTTCTATGCTGATAGTTTCAATACCCAAATATGCTTTTCTTTTTAATTCCTGCGAAAATATTTGGTTTGAAAAATAAATACAAACAGCAAAAACCATTAATTTTTTTAAATAATTATTCATATCTGAGCGATTTAACCGGATTATGATAAGCAATTTTAACCGAGCGATGTAAAGTAATAACTATTGTCAGCAAAACTGTTAAAAGTAATGCAATAACAAAAGGTGCTAAAGTAATATTAATACTGAAAGCAAATTCCTTTAATTGATATTTAAGGAAGAAGTAAGCAGCAGGCCAGGCCAATAAGTTTGATAACAAACTGAGAATAATAAATTCTTTGGATAGCAAGTAGATTATATTACCAAAAGAAGCCCCTAAAATCTTTCTTATGCCTATTTCCTTTGTTTTTTGCTGAATAATGTAAGAAGCAAGACCAAGCAACCCAAGTGCAGCTATGATGATAGCAATGAGTGATAAAATCCCATAAATTTTACCTAATCTGTCTTCACTGAGGTACTGCATATCTAATGCTTCCGAAATGAATATGCTTTCAAGCGGTCGATTATTTGTTGCTTCATCCCATTTGTTTTTGATTTTTGATAGTACAGTTGCCTGATTTGCCTGATCCTCAATCCTGATTAAAAAGTATTTGATAAAACTTATTCTATCAATTGGAATCTGGGTAATATCCAGAATAAACGGACTATAAGGCTGATACAAAGGTCTGACATTGTAATTTTTAAAAACTCCGGTAATTTTTTCATTTCCCCAAACTGACGAAAACGATTTCCCGATAGCTTCCTTGTTGGTCCATCCCATAAATTTAACAAGTTCTTCATTTACAAGAATACAATTTGAAGCTTCAATCGAATCGTCTGAAAGATAATCTCTGCCTTCAATAATTTGTAAACCAAGTGTTTTAACAAAGTCTTTATCAACTATCACTGCAGGAAAAAAATGTTCAATTATTTCATTATTCCGTCTTGATTTAAAATGATGTGTATTGTGGTCAATACCGGGCAAATAATCGCATTTGGTAACGCTTTTAATGCCATCTATCGAAAGAATCTCATTTTTGAATTTATCTGGGTCACTTAAAATTGATTTATTATATACTGAAATAGCTAACAGCCTTTCTTTATTAAAACCTATATCAGTGGTTTTTAAAAAGTGAACTTGTCTGAAGGTTATAATGGAAACGATAAAAATTGCAGTACACAATGATAACTGGAAAATAACAAAAATTTTTCGTCCATACGATTTATTCGCCTTAACACTAAATCGTTTACGCAGAACTTCAACAGGCTCAAACCGAGCTAAATAAAATGCAGGAAATGTTCCCGCAATAATACCGGTTAATATAGCAACCGGTATAATTAAAATGATTGGATAATGCTGGTAATAATTGCTGAACCTGATGTCTTTTTCAGCCAATTGATTAAAATATGGCAGGAGAAGTTCAACAACAGCCAATGAGATGATCAGCGCAAATATACTTAAAATAACCGATTCGGTCAGGAATTGATAAACTATACCCGATTTATTCGCACCAATGACTTTTTTTATGCCGATTTCTTTTTCTCTTGATGCCGAAAATGAAATAGTTAAATTGATAAAGTTTAATCCGGCTATTAATAAAATAATAAAACCTAAAATCAGCATGATAAATAAATTCTTAATATCGCTGTTTTTGGTAATTTCATAATCCAGATGACTTTTCAGATGAATATCTTTCAATGGCTGAAGCTTGTAATGAAAGTTTTCAAGACTGATATCTTTCTCCTTTCGGTCATCAATTAATGCTTTCTGAATGCTTTTTTCTAATTTATCTGGTTGACAGTTTTCCGTCAACAACAAATATGTCCAGCAGGGGTTCCATGTCCAGTTATTTGAATGATAATCAATTATCATTTTTATTGTCGAGAAGTTTACCAATATATTGAAATCGAAATGTGTTTGTTTAGGTGGGACTTTTATAACTCCTGTAATGGTAAGCGGTAGAGATGATTCATAAAGTATGGTTTTTCCGATAGCCTCTTCGTTTGGAAAATATTTCTTAGCAAGCGATTCGGTTATAATACAACTATTTGCATTTTTAAATGAGGTGTCTTTATTCCCGGCAATAAATTCAAAATCGCTGAAAACAGTGAAGAAATGGTCATCAACAAAAAATAGTTTGTTCTCATTGTATTTTTTGTGATCCACCTGTATCATTCGGGAATTAATCTGGTTATTAAATACTCTGACAACAGAAATTACTTCATTTTCAAATAGTTTTTTTAACTCAGGACCAAGCGGGAAGGTGGTGCTGGCTGCTTTTTCACCTACTCCGTTGACATTAAAATACTGATTAATTCGGTAAATTTGCCTGTAGTTTTTAAAATGTCGGTCATAACTGATTTCATCGGTGATGTAAAGCAGAACAAATAAAAAACTACTGATACCCATTATCAGACAAATCATATTGATTGCAGTATATTCTTTGTAGCGTAAGAGGCTGCGAAACGAGAGTTTGAGAAATGTTTTCAGCATAAAATGTTTTATTTTATTTTTTCTGAAATGATTTTTCCATCAAACAAATTGTATATTCTGTGAGCAAAATCGGCAATATGCGAAGCATGAGTTACTAAAACTATGGTAGCACCATTTTCGTTCAGACGCGATAGTAGTTCCATCACTTCTTTTGCATGAAATGAATCAAGATTACCGGTAGGTTCATCAGCCAATATCAGCTTCGGGTCAGAAATTATTGCTCTGGCAATTGCTACCCGTTGTTGCTGGCCACCCGATAATTGTTGTGGGAAAAAGTCTTTCTTTGATAACAATTGGGTTTTTTCCATGATTTGAAAAACACGTTCCTCTCTTTGCTTTTCCTTGAATTTTTGATAAATAAGAGGCAACTCAATATTTTCATATACACTAAGTTCATCTATCAGATTGAAACTTTGAAAAACAAAACCCATATTCATTTTCCTGATATTGGCTCTTTGCTTTTCATTCAGGCTTGTTGTTTCAATATCATCAAAAATATAATTACCGCTGCTTGTACGGTCAATCATACCTAAAATATTGAGTAAACTTGATTTTCCACAACCGGAAGGTCCGATTATAGAAACAAAATCCCCTGTTTTAATGCTTAAATTAATATTGTTCAATGCTGTAATTTCAAATTCATTGACAATATATTTTTTCGTCAGATTAATGGTTTCTATCAGCATAAATCTTGGTTTTGCTCATTTTTGATATTCAATCAATATGCCTCAAAAGTAATTGTTTGGTTTTGAATAATTTGAAAGTTTTTTTATCTGCTTTTTTGTAAAAAAATAAAAAAAGTGTCAAAAAATTATACACATTCAGTAACTTAGCTGCTTCGTTTATTGGCCTGAATATCACTAAAATGTGTGATTTTGTTGAATAATTGTTTGTACTCATAAAAAAAACCATGGAGTTAAAAAAAGAAGCAAGGATATTAATAGTTGATGACGATGAAGATATCCTGTTGTCTATGAAAATGTTGCTGAAACAGCATTTTACTGAAGTTATTACAGAAAAAAAGGCTTTTCAAATTCCATATTTGCTGGATAAATTCAGTTTTGATATTATTTTGCTGGATATGAATTTCTCAGCTGGGTTAAATACTGGAAATGAAGGCATTTACTGGCTGAAGCAAATACTTGATAAAGAACCCTCGGCAGTTGTAATCATGATAACTGCTTATGGTGATGTTGAACTGGCTGTCAAGGCTATCAAAGAAGGTGCTACCGACTTTGTTTTAAAGCCTTGGAATAATGAAAAGCTGCTTACAACTTTGTCGGCATCTCTCCAGTTAAAACTTTCTAAAAATGAAATTATTAAGTTACGCCAGAAGCAAAAACATTTAAAAGAAGATATCAACCGAACTTTTCCTGAGTTTATCGGAAAATCTCCAGCCATGTTGCAGGTCTTTAAAACGATTGCAAAAGTTGCAAAAACAGATGCAAATGTTCTGATTACAGGAGAAAATGGTACAGGCAAAGAATTGGTTGCCAGAGAACTTCATAAACAATCGCTTCGCAATGACGAAATTTTTGTATCGGTAGATATGTCGGCAATTACAGAAACTTTATTCGAAAGTGAGCTTTTTGGTGCCATGAAAGGTTCTTACACCGATTCTCATGAAGACAGGGCAGGGCGATTTGAAGTAGCATCAGGGGGGACCTTGTTTTTAGATGAAATCGGTAATCTGAGCATTCCTTTGCAGGCTAAAATCCTGACTGCACTGCAAAACCGGTGTATAACACGATTAGGAGCAAACAAGCCAATTCCTATTGACATTCGCCTTATTTCTGCTACAAATAAAAACTTATTTGAACTTTCGTCAAGCGGACATTTCAGGGAAGACTTACTTTACCGTATCAATACAATTCAAATTGAACTTCCACCTTTGCGCGAAAGGGGAGAAGATATTTGTTTGTTAGCCAATCATTATCTTGAAATTTATTCCTCAAAATACAAGCGCAATATTCAGTTTCATCCTTCAACCTGCGAAAAACTGATGAAATACCATTGGCCGGGTAATGTAAGGGAATTACAACATGCAGTTGAAAAGGCAATTATTCTGGCTGATGCTAATTTATTAATGCCTAACGATTTTTTATTTCAAAGCCCGAAAAAAGCCAATGTTACCGACTCAGCAAATCTGAATATTGAAGAACATGAAAAACAATTAATTATTAAAGCATTGGAAAAAAATCATGGAAATATGACTGCAGTTGCCAAAGAATTAGGAATAACACGTGCCACTCTCTATAATAAGATTGAAAAATATGGCATCTGATAACTTTCTTAAAGGTCTTGTTCTCAGAATCTCAATAATGATTGTTATTGTTTTTCTGTTGGTGTTGGTTGTTTTCAAAAGTTATTTTTTTTCTGCTGCTGTTTTGTTTCTCTGTCTTTCCTATTCTGTAATTAATCTCTATCATTTCAATAAAAAGCCATATAAATCCATTTACCATTTTCTTGAAATCATAAAAGGCAAAGATTTTTCTACAGCTATTGAAAACCCGAACGAAAACTTAGTTTTAAGTGAAATTAATCAGGGCTTTAGAAGTATTATTGATGCTTTCAAAGCAGCCAGGCTGGAAAAGGAAAAACAGCATCAGTTTTTACAACTGATTGTTGACCATGTTGCTATTGGCTTGATTTCATTTGATGAAAAAGGTGAAATTGAGTTAATTAACGAGGCTGCAAAAAAAATACTCAATGTGCAGTATATTTCAAATATTCATTCTTTAGCACGCATTGATGAAAATTTACCTCAGAAATTAATCTCACTGCAAAGCGGAGAACAAATCTTATTTAAATTGACTTTTTCGAACAGAATATCAAAAATACTATCAAAGTCGGCTGAACTAAATCTGGAGAATACAAGAATAAAACTGATTTCAATTCAGGACATCAGTTCTGAACTCGATGCTCAGGAAATTGCAGCATGGCAAACTCTTATTCGTGTGCTGACACATGAAATAATGAATTCAATCAGTCCTATTACTTCTCTCAGTTCAACTATCAGTCTGATGCTCAACAAACAGATAGATTCGGGAAGTTTTGATGCTTCGTCATTGAATGATGTTTTATTAGGATTGAATACCATTACCAGACGAGGAGAAGGTTTATTGAAATTTGTTGAATCGTACCGTATGCTAACTCAGTTACCTGAACCGGTTTATGAAGAAATACAGGTTGCCGATTTGCTCAATAATGTTTCAGTTTTGTTAAGTCAGGAATTGAAAAACGCAAACATTGTTTGCATGTTAAGTGTTGAACCTGAAAATCTGGTTTTGCATGCTGACCGCAAAATGATAGAACAGGTGATGATTAACCTGATTAATAATGCGAAAGATGCTTTGAAAAATTCCTATAATCCTGAAATTGTAATTTTCGCTAATTTATTATCAAATGGCAATTGTTTAATTTCTATTAAGGATAATGGTGAAGGAATGGAGCAGGAACTTATCGATAAAGCATTTGTACCGTTTTTTACCACAAAAGACAAAGGAACCGGAATCGGGTTAAGTCTTACCCGCCAAATTATTCAAATTCACGGGGGAAAAATAAATATTAAATCAGCTAAAGGAGAAGGGACTACTGTAACTATTGAAATATAAATTCGACCTTAGTTTAGATGATAAATCCGATAAAATCAAGCTTTTATTGATTAATGTTTTTCAAATTCTGTTTTTTATATGACTATTTTTATAGCCAATTTTAATAAACCAGAACTTTATAAATCTGCTGTCTTTCATCGGATTTCAACAAAATCAAGTATATTCCCTGTTCAAGATGGATTATTCCTGATTCTGAAGTTTCACTTTGAATAATTTGCTGTCCATTAGTGTTAAACACTGTTAACGTACTATTTCTTTCAGAGAAAAGTCCTGATAAATCAATGTTTCCATGGCTTATAATAAGGTTTTTAGAGAGAGGATCATCTTCAACAGAACTTGTCTGTATTGTAAACGGAATGACTTTTTTAATTTTTCCGTTAATAAGATATTTTACTTGCCAGCTGCCTGCTTTTTCATTATGAGGAAATGTTATGTAAGACCAGTTGTAAAAATACCATGAATTGGCTGTGTATGTATAAGTATAGGAATAATACAAGTTATTATCAGGGTCAAACCATTGCCAGGTAGCACTGTCTCCATTTTTTATTCCTGATTCCAAAACCCATAAACAAATAGCTTTGTCGTTAAATTTAAAGGAAGAAGGTTGTTTGGGCCTTTCACGTATGGTATCCAGGTCAGGCATAAAATTGAGTAATCCACTTTCAAGAATTCGGTAATTACTGTCATATACAGGCTGATTAGTCCACATAGATGAAGGATTTCCACATGAACCTTTAAAGGGATCAACATAAGTTACAGAATTGTACCACACCTCAAAATGTAAATGTGGATCGCTACTTTTACCCGATGATGCAACTTTTGCTATTTTCTGACCTTTTACAACAATGTCATCGGTTTTAACAAGAGCAGAATTTTTCATTAAATGAGCATAATAAGTATAATAACCACCGCTATGCTGAATTGCTATCATATTTCCTGAATTGCTTGACAGTGGGTCTTTGTTTCTGTCGAAAAAAGAGTCAACAACAGAGATGACTTTACCCGCATCAGCAGAAAGTACAAAAACCCCTGAATCCATTTGTCTGAAACTCCTTAAAGCGAAGTCTGTTCCCTTATGTCCATCATAAGTTTTATCCCCGCAATTGTAATCTTTGATACCTGAGGTGCTCCAGTCAACATAGTTAACAATAAAATAATCTTTCAGATATTGACCTTCTATTGGTATTCCAAAGGATGGAACTTGTGCAAATGAAAATATAGTATTGAAAAATAATACTATTGTGAAACAAATTCTAGGATTCATTTTTATAAATTTTTTGTTACTATTCAGCTACAAAAGTACTAAATTTTGAATTGATAAAATAATTTTTTTTTGTTATCCACAACAGAAATAATTAATACTCAAATGATTGATAGTATTAGTATTAA
>Ga0209835_1000585_pt1 | contig 22991 bp, 19 predicted proteins | sample LakKivwa52mmetaG_FD_184138 | JGI IMG/M metagenome (GOLD analysis project Ga0209835, IMG submission 184138) | Anoxic lake water microbial communities from Lake Kivu, Rwanda to study Microbial Dark Matter (Phase II) - Lake Kivu water 52m metaG... | ecosystem: Environmental > Aquatic > Freshwater >...
CCGCAAAAGTACTCAAAATAGCTCGTCCGGAAGGAAAGGGGGGATCAAGCAAATTTTGATTTATGAAAAATTAACAGGTAGTAAACCATTTCAATAATTGCAGTCTATTGACAGCGCAAAAGACTACTTTTGCCAGCAGATTACTAACTAATTGATTGGAATTCCAAATTTTACTTCCTGCATGAAAAAGTTTATGACCGGCAGCTCAATTCTGCTGCTTCTGCTCACCCTATGCTCCTTTTCGGTTGCTATAGCTCAAACAACTACTAAAAAGGAGAAGCCCACCACACTAAAACACTGGATGACCCCCGAAGAGGCCAAACTCAAACACCTCATTGGAAGAGATGCACAGGCTACAGATCCCCCTGCTGGCCCGGTTACCAATTTTGCTGAATTTGACCAGGTTCAGTCGGTGTTGATCCGCTACCAGTTCGGTATATCGTACCAGCTGATCGCCGCTATGTCGCAGAAATGCGGGGTTATTACGATAGTAGCCAGTACTTCCGAGCAAAATACTGTTACCAATCAATATCAAAATCAAGGGGTTAACCTGGCCAATTGCACTTTCATAATTGCCCCCACAAATAGCTATTGGACAAGAGATTACGGCCCATGGTTCGTTTTCGACGGCAATGATGATATTGGAATTGTAGATTTCGAGTATAATCGGCCAAGGCCTTTGGATAATGCCATTCCTTTAAAAGTGTCGCAGCATCTGGGAGTAAACTATTACAAGACCGATCTCAAGCATACTGGCGGGAATTATATGACCGACGGCATGGGCATTTCGGCATCAACTGATATCGTGCATACCGAGAACACCAACCTCACTCAGGCGCAGATTGCACAGATTATGCTGAACTATTACGGCATCCACACTTACCACGTTCGTCCCGATCCTAACAATACGTACATTGACCACATTGACTGCTGGGCGAAATATCTTGCTCCCGATAAAATTCTGATCCGTTCGGTTCCTAACACCCACCCGCAGTACAACGCAATCGAAGCCACTGTTGCTTATTTTGCAGCCCAAACATCATCCTACGGAACGCCGCTTGAGGTAATCAGGGTTTATACTCCCAACAATCAGCCCTACACCAACTCCCTGATATTGAACGACAGGGTGTTTGTACCGATTATGAATTCATCCTGGGATGCAGCAGCCATCCAGACTTATAAAGATGCCATGCCAGGTTATGAAGTGCTTGGCTTTACCGGCTCCTGGGAGTCCACGGACGCATTGCACTGCAGAACCATCGGAATTACCAATTTGCAAAAGGTTCATATCCGTCACGTTCCATTATCTGGTGAGCAGCCGGTACAGCCTGGTTACCCTGTCGAAGCTGTCGTGAAGGCATTCAGCGGTCAGCCACTGAAGAGTGATTCTGTGTTGATTTACTACCGCGTCAACGGACAGTCGTGGCAAACGGTGAACATGACCAATACGGGCAGTCAGACGTGGTCGGGAACTATCCCCGCTGCAGCGTCCGGCAGCCAGGTGGATTATTATCTTTTTGCTGCCGACCAGGCAAACAAAAGGATAAAGCATCCTTTTATTGGCGCTCCTGATCCACATTCGTTCTCAGTTGGCGCTCAGGCTTTTGCCCAAATCACTGTAAATCCTGACCAATTGTCGGGTTCAGCAACGGCCGGATCCTCGACAACCGAAATGCTCACAATTTGCAATGTTGGTACATTGCCGCTTTATTTTACCATCGGTTCAAATACAGCAGTTTATGAAGACTTTTCGGTTCCCGTCACAAGCAGCCCTGCAACGAACGCTTACGACTATAATACCCTGATAGAAGCGGAATGGACAACAATTCCTGTTGCTTTTAGCGGCGAAATAGCAAGCGTGGAGGTAAATTACACCTGGACAACCGATGACTGGCCTGAAGAGGGCAGCTTCTACCTTGAGTCTCCGTCCGGCACTTCGGTATTGATTGCTTCAGGAAGTCCTGGCGGAACATACAGCAGCGACATGAATTCGTTCAACGGTCAGGATGTAAACGGTGAATGGAAGATCTGGATCGAGGACAGTTATGGCGATGGCGGTCACAGAGCAACAGGCATTACAGTCAAGTTTACATTGGTAGTGAGCGAAAATGAATGGCTGGGAATCAATCCAATGTCAGGTGAAATTCAACCCGGCAATTGCCTTCAGATCAGTGTATTGATGGATGCGACAGATTTAGAGGCCCGCTTGTATTCCGGAGAATTACTAATCAGTTCCAATGATCCGGATCAGTCTGTAATAGAAGTTCCGGTTGAGTTTGAGGTTACTGCAGTTCAGGATGTTGTGGTAACACCGGACACACTTTGGTTCCTGACTTATAACGACATGATAAATGGCAAGATGTTCAATATTCACAATCCTACTGCCAGCGCTATTGCTATCAATGAGATAACTGAGTGGGGATCAAACTTTGCATGGACTGTCGAGAATCTCGTGGCGCTGCCATATCAGCTTCCGGGGGGCGCCGATTTGGAGTTGAAAGTGGTAATTGTGCCTCCTCCACAAAATCTGAAAACCAATTTGCTGTTTGATGATCTGCACGTGACCACAGCAAATGCCACACACACCGTAGTAATTGCATGGGATTCGGATCTGATTGCAACCAACATGACACTCGATCCTGACACACTTTGGTTCACCGACCCGGCTACGATTATTGATCCCCGGACAGTTACTTTCTCCAATGTTTCCAACGTACCCGTCACACTCTATGAAATACAAATGGAAAATTTATCCGCGCCATTTGCCTGGATGGTTCAAAACGTCTCCGAGCCTTTGCCTTATATGATGATGCCGGGTGAGTTCGTAACCTTTGATGTCTATCTGCTTGTCCCGGTTACTAATTCGATGGTAACGCTTCAATACGACTCGATTCCAATTACCTCAGATGCCGGTGTGGATTTTCTCACCCTAGTTTGCGATACGGACTTGCTAAGCAGTGTCAATTCTCAACAATCAAACGGCTCAGGGGTTTATCCAAACCCATTTTTTAATAATCTGAATGTCAAATATTTCAATGAAATACCACAAAATGTTAAAGTTGAATTGATTGATCTGCATGGTAAAATCATATTCACTTTACACAATGGTATTCTACCATCAGGCAATCAAACATTTTCATGGGATGGCAGGGATGATTCAGGGAATAGGGTTAAAAACGGAATCTGGTTCGTCCGGATATCAACGCCACAAACATCAACAATGATTAAGGTACTGAAAATGAACTGATAGATTTCAAAAATCTGATTCATACCCCGGCGAGAAACCCTCTTGCCGGGGTATTTTTTTGAATTATGAAGAAAATGACTACTTTCGCCTGACATCCTTCAAACATGGACATACACCAGATTCTGATCAAATATTGGGGCTACAGCTCCTTCAGGCCGATGCAGGAGGAGATCATCCGATCGGTAATGGCCGGAAAAGACACCCTTGCGCTGATGCCGACCGGTGGCGGTAAATCGCTGTGCTTCCAGGTGCCGGCAATGGCCAGAGAAGGCATCTGCATTGTAATTTCCCCGCTGATTGCACTGATGAAAGACCAGGTAGATCGCCTCAGGAAGCAGGAAATCAAAGCTTTTGCCATATACTCCGGAATGCATTTTAACGAGATCGAGGTGGCTTTGAACAATGTAACGCTTGGAGATGCCAAGTTTCTCTATATCTCTCCGGAGCGACTTGCAACGCCAAATTTCAGGGAAGCGCTGCGCTATATGAAGGTGAATCTTATTGCAGTGGATGAAGCACATTGTATCTCTCAATGGGGTTACGATTTCAGGCCCCCTTATCTAAAGATTGCCGAGGTGCGCCAGATCATCCCCGATGCTCCGGTGCTTGCCGTCACAGCCTCAGCAATTCCGGCAGTGGTCGCTGATATCCAGGCAAAATTAAACTTTGCCGAAACCAACACAATCCGGCAGAGTTTTGAGCGGAAGAATCTTGCATACGTTGTGATTGAAGAGGAGAATAAGCCTGGTAAGCTCACCGAAATGTTGAAAAAAGTGCCGGGAAGCGCCATTGTTTATGCCGGAACCCGCCGCCGGACCTATGAAATTGCCAGGCACCTGAACAAAAATGGTATCCCTGCAGATCATTACCATGCCGGGATGGATAACAACGAGCGTGATGTGAAGCAAAAAGCATGGATGTCAGGACATCCAAGGGTGATCGTTGCTACAAACGCCTTTGGAATGGGAATAGACAAACCTGACGTACGGCTGGTTGTGCACATGGATATGCCCGACAGTATCGAAGCATATTTCCAGGAGGCTGGCCGTGCCGGAAGAGATGGCAAAAAAGCCTGGTCAGTGGTTTTGTACCAGTCCGCCGATTTGCTCGATGCTGAAAGCCAGTTCGAACTTTCTTTTCCTGAAATGGAGGTCATTCGGAATGTTTATCATGCTTTGGGTAATTACTTACGGCTTGCGGTGGGTAGCGGTAAAAACCTCGGATTCGATTTTGATATCTCCGACTTTTGCAGTCAGTATGGTTTGAATCCTGTTTCATCCTACAATGCACTAAAATTCCTCGAAAAAGAGGGTTATCTTATCCTCAGCGAGGGGATTCATTTTCCGCCAAAATTGCACGTCAGGCTACAAGGGGAGAAACTTTACAAATTCAGAGTTGAAAACCCGGATCTCGACATCTTTCTCAAAATCATATTGCGCTCATACACAGGGCTTTTTACGCAATATGTCAAATTTAACCTGAATGAACTGTCGCGGCGAACCAACCTGCCGGTAGATGAGGTTATCAGCAAACTGGAGAAGTTGAACCACCTCGGAGTCCTAGTTTTCATCCCACCTAAAAGCAAACCGCAAATCATTTTTACCGAGGAGCGCCTCGATGCCCGCGATCTTTATATCTCCAAAGAAAACTATGCCCTACGAAAACGATTGGCACACGAGCGATTGAAAACCCTCACAACATATCTCACTTCCACCAATCGCTGTCGCAGTATTTTTCTGCTCAATTATTTCGGCGAAACCAGAGCAAAACGTTGTGGCCAGTGTGATGTGTGCCTGGAGCGCAACAAGGTTAACCTGAACGAAATGGAGTTTAATGCAGTACTCGGGCAAATCAAACCTTTGCTCAAATCAACCCCTGTTAGCCCTGACCAGCTGGTTCAGATGTCCGTAAATATTAAGAAGGAGAAGTTACTCAGGGTAATTGAGTGGCTGCTCGACAATAACAAGATTGCTTATACTTCTGATAAAAAGCTCTACTGGCTCTGAGAAATGCGATAAAGTTCTAATTTTGCGGCGTGTTAGCTGAAAATATTTTTCGATATGATAAATCAAATGAAGGTAGTAGTGGTTTTGCCGGCCTATAACGCCGAAAAAACCATTGAGGATACCTACAACGAAATCCCTTTCGATATTGTGGATGAGGTGGTTTTTGTAGATGATAAAAGCAAGGACAACAGTGTGGCGGTCGCAAAAAAGCTTGGGATAAAACACATCCTTGTTCATCCTGAAAACAGGGGTTACGGCGGTAATCAGAAATCCTGCTACAACAAAGCGCTGGAACTGAATGCAGACATTGTTATCATGCTTCACCCCGATTATCAATATACACCCAAATTGATCCACTCGATGGCTTATCTTATTGCCAACGGGGTTTATCCGGTTGTTTTCGGTTCAAGGATTCTTGGAAGCGGCGCCATCAAAGGAGGAATGCCGGTTTATAAATGGCTGGCCAACCGTATTCTGACCCTATTCCAAAATATTGTTTTCTGGAAAAAGCTCTCAGAATACCACACAGGCTACCGCGCCTTCTCTTCCGAAGTTCTGCGGAAAATCAATTTCGGGGCCAATTCGGATGATTTTGTTTTTGACAATCAAATGATTTCCCAAATCTTTATGGCTGGATTTGAAATTGCCGAAGTAACCTGCCCTACCAAATACTTCGAGGATGCTTCCTCCATCAATTTTCGCCGCAGTACAAAATATGGATTTGGAGTTTTACGAACCTCTTTCGTTCATCTTTTCCACCGGTTGGGTATTCTCAAATCTCCTCTTTACAGCTAAACATCAATGGTGCTCGACCGGGACTTTTACCTTAATCCGGATGTTGTCGGAGTTGCCAGGAATCTGATCGGAAAAGTATTGGCAACGGAGATTGATGGTTCATTAACAACAGGTATCATTGTTGAAACAGAAGCCTACGGAGGAGCCAACGACAAAGCCTCCCATGCCTGGGGAGGAAAAATCACACCCAGAAACCGGATAATGTATATGCAGGGAGGGGTTGCTTACGTATACCTTTGCTATGGAATCCATTCGCTTTTCAATGTTGTAACCAACGCCGAAGGTATTCCACATGCAGTATTAATTCGGGGGATTGTGCCTTTGGACGGCCTGCAGTGGATGCTGAAGCGGATTGGCAATCAATCGTTAACTAGAAATGCAGGAATCGGCCCGGGAAGAGTTTCCAGGTTACTGGGAATCCATTACTCGCATTCCGGCATTCCATTAACCGATTCAGAGGTAGCCGGAAGCGAGATGAAAATCTGGATTGAAGACCGTAACCTATTGATTGAAAACGAAATACAAGTTACGAAAAGAATAGGGGTGGATTATGCAGGAGATGATGCATTATTGCCCTACCGTTTTCTTATTGACATAAAAAAAGCCCCGAAGATCGGAGCTTTTAATTTTTTGCAGTAGGATTAGCCGACTGAACCTGCCAGATCGGTTCCAGCTTTGAATTTTACAACTTTTTTAGCGGCGATTTTCAATTCTTTGCCGGTTTGAGGATTTCTACCGGTTCTTGCGGCGCGGGTTGATACGCTGAAGGTTCCAAAACCTACCAGAGTAACTTTGTCACCGGAATTGAGAGCGTGTTGGGTGGCTTTTACAAAAGCATCAAGTGCTTTTTTGGAGTCTGCTTTGGTTAATCCAGCCTCAGCAGCAATTGCATCAATGAGTTCAGCTTTGTTCATGGTCAGTGAAATTTTGATTAATAAATTAAATTGTCCCGGCAAATATAGCTGAAATCTGAATAATAGCAAGCCTTTCAGCGCAAAAAATGGTTAAAATGTGGAAAAAAAAGGCTTTTTGTTCTTAATTTAAGTTAAAAAATGTCAATTTCAATGAGTTAGGGCTGTTTGCAAAGCATCTCATCTCATTTTCCATTCTGGGGTAAGTAAAAAACCATTCAGAAATTCAGGTGCTGAAATTCGCTTTTTACCGGCTGCCTGCAACTCCTTAATGATTATCATTCCGTCCCGGGCAAATACCGCCAGTTCTTTTTTATCTTTCAATAAAAGATTGCCTGGATTTTCGGAGTGCGAATTAAGCCGGAAGTCAGCTTTAAACACCTTAACCGGAACTACTTCTCCAGTTGGCCCTGCAAATTCGGTGAAGGCGGCTGGCGCCGGACTTAATCCCCGTATCAGGTTATAGATAGTCCGTGAATTTTCACCCCAGTTAATCCTGCAATGCTCTTTAAATATTTTTGGGGCAGTTCTGAGGATTTCTCCGGGCTGGACAAGATCTTGCTGTGCGATTAGGTTATAAGAGTCGTTTTGGATGGCTTCACACGTTTTTATCACCAGGCTGGCTCCGGCATGCATCAGTTTTTCGTGCAGTTCGCCGAAATTTTCGTGGCTTTCGATTGGAATCCGCTCTCTGAAGAGGATGTTCCCGGTGTCAATCTCATGTTTCAGGAAGAAAGTCGTTAGTCCGGTCTCACTTTCACCATTGATAATTGCATGGTTGATTGGGGCAGCTCCCCTGTATTGTGGCAATAGAGAGGCATGCAGGTTGAAAGTACCATATTCAGGAAACGACCAGATGACCTCGGGCAACATCCTGAAAGCCACTACAATTCCGAGATTTGGCCTCAGGGATACAAATTGTTGGTAAAAGTCCGGATCTTTCAGGTTTTCAGGCTGTAATACCCTTAAACCTTTTGTCAGGGCAAAGGTCTTCACATCGGTCATTTTTATTTCCCTGCCCCTTCCTGCTTGTTTGTCCGGCGCTGTAACCACTCCCACAACGTTGAATCCAGCCTTCAGCAATGAATCAAGGGATGTTACCGCAAATCCCGGCGATCCCATAAACACAATTCTCAAATCCCTTTTCATGGTAACCGACGTTTAATTGTTTTCAAACGAATTTTTGTTCAGGATTTTTCCCCCTCCACCATAAGCTGCCCTGTCTTCAATTCAAAAAAAAACCTGCTCCTGAGAGCAGGTAATTAACCCTTTATGAAAAATCTTACCCCTATTTCTTCAACATTCCTTCAGCGCGGGCAATGTATTTCTCGAGCTCACGAGCTTCATTGCTTGTTGGGAATTCTTCCCTGATCCTCTTGTAAACATCTATGGCGCTCTTGTAATCGTTCATCAATTCATATGTCCAACCGGCTTTTAAGAGGAATACCGGTGATGTGAATTCATTTTTGCTGGCTTTTGCTGCTTTGAGATAGTAATCAACTGCTTTGCTGTTGTTACCCAGCTCAACGTATGCGTCGCCAGTAGCTCCTAATGCCATCGGCCTCAGGAGTTGATCTTTCGATTTAAACTTCTTAAAATGATCAATCGCCAGGTTAAATTCGCCTTGTTTCATGTAAATAGCGCCTGCATAGTAGTTTGCCAAACCTGCTGATTTCGTGAACTTGTACCTGCGGGCTATGTCAAGAAATCCCGGGTTGATGCCATCGCCATTGAGTGCGAGCGTGAGGGAGTCCTGGCCAAAATACTTTTCTGCCATAAACATATCTTTCTGCGCTTTTTCTTCTTTTGGCTGAATGTAATAACGTTGGAATCCAAAGTAACCTAACACTATGGCTACCAGTACGATAAGTATGATGGTGATTGGTTTCTGATTTTCTTCGATAAAGCGCTCAGATTTTCCTAACGCTTGTTCTACTGCCTGAATGTTTTCTTCTGCTTTTTTGGAATTTTTAGCCATGATTTTAGTCTGAAATTTGAAGGTGCAAAAGTATATTTTTTTTCAAACGCTAAGATGGTGCGGCTTTTTTTTTAATTTTGGCACATCTGACAAACATTGTGGAGCGCTTGTTTCAGGCGATTTTTTGTTTTCGGACAGGTTTGAGATTTGTTCTGTTAAAAATTCAACATCTTATGAAGAAATACCTGATTATCGTACTGATTATCATTACATTAATCAAAAACATGTCGGCTGGATGGGTAATTCAGGTGCGGTACACAAATCCTGAAGGTGATTTTAGCTTTGAAGCAATTGAAATCCAGAATTATAAACTAAGATCAACAGGTACGGATGGCGTTTTTATTTTCGATTTGACCAATAATACTCTAACCATAGTAAATGAATTGGACAAAACCTTCTTACAGTATGAGATCAGCGAGGTAAGGAAGGCATATTTTGATGCGACAAGGAAATTCCTCGACGAAGTTCTGAAAGGTATGTCCGCGAGCGACCAGGAGCTTTACCGGATGTTATTCGGCGACCTTGAAAATCTTTATGCCCCGCTTGATTATAAAATGCTCGACAGCATAAACATCACGATAGAAACAACCGGTGAAACCTGGGAATTTTTGGGCTTTGAAGCCGACGAGTACCTGGTTTTTGTCAATGAAGAACTCAAAGAGCACAAATGGCTTGCTAAAACCTTGGATATCAGTGATCACATGAACATACGAAAAATGCGGGAGGTTTTTATGGAGATCAGCCCCGCTATTGGTGAAGAGATGTGGTATCAATACACGGATACTTACCTTTCGCTTAACGAGATAGGTTTTGAAATGCGTTCACTCGACACAGAAGGACAGGAAACCTTAGTGATTAGTGCAGAGGAGCGCGAACTGGATGATTCAGTTTTTTCCATACCGCTTAATTATCGTAGAATCACAATTGAAGAGATGATGATGACAGAGTTTGGGAAAGTTGAAAGTGAAATGAAAAAGGACTGATCGGGCTTTGTAATCCAAACAGAGAAAATTTTCTTTTGAACAAATGCAGGCAATGAAATGTCAGAGAATGTTAAACAATTGATCTTTAGTTATTTATCAGGTTTTATTACCGAGAATAAATTGCGCCGTTTTGAGGAGGTTCTTCATAACCGGACCCGCTACATTACAGTAGTTCTTGAAGATCTTTACCAGCCTCACAATGCCAGCGCTGTGCTGCGAACCTGCGATTGTTTTGGCATTCAGGATGTGCATATTATTGAAAATCAAAACGCTTACACCGTGAATCCTGACATTGCTTTAGGGGCATCCAAATGGTTGAATCTTTTTAAATACTCCGGTCAAAGCAACAACACCCCAGACGCTATCAGAGCATTGAAAGAGAAAGGGTACCGCATTGTTGCCACAACTCCACATAAAGATGATGTTGTTCTTCAGGATCTGCCACTGGACAAGGGACCGCTGGCTCTGGTTTTTGGAACCGAAATGCGCGGCCTCACCAACACCTCCTTGGAGCTTGCCGATGAGTTTGTGAAGATTCCTATGTATGGCTTTACAGAGAGTTTCAATATTTCGGTTTCGGCAGCGCTGGTATTGTTTTACCTGACCGAAAAAATGCGAAGTTCCGGTATTAACTGGAAACTCACCGAAAGTGAAATGGTTGATATCCGCTTAAACTGGGCAAGAGAGGTGGTAAAAAGGAGCGATCTGATCGAAGAAGATTTTCTGAAAAAATTGAATCCATCAGACAATGAATAACATACATGCATTGGGTTTGAAATAACAATCCTGGCTCAAGTGAAAACGACAATTATTAATCATCGAATTATTATCGTTTTTGTAGCTGAAATCTTGAGTTCTTCTAAAAAAGCTACATTTGCAGCCTCACAATAAATCAAATATTTACTTAAAAATCATATTTATATGGGAAAAGGTGACCAAAAAACCAAAAGAGGTAAAATCGTTCGCGGAACATACGGTAAATCAAGACCAAGCCGTGATCCTAAGCCGGTAATTGCAGCAAAAGCTGAAGCAGTGGTTGAAGAGGTGAAGGAAGCGCCGGTAAAAAAGTCTAAAAAGTAGCGAATCTGTTTCGTAATTGATAATATCAAAACAAACCTGGGATGGCTAACGGTCATCCCTTTTGTTTTTTATTCTCTCCACCATTTCTTTGAAAATTTTTCCACGCTCCTCAAAATTTACAAACTGATCGTAACTCGACGCAGCCGGCGACAGGAGGCAAATTTTTCCACTGCGCGTGTGGCGGAGGATTAACTCCGGCATCTCATGATACTTTTCAACAAAGATTAAATTCTTACCAGCCGGGTTTTTCGATAACATCAATTCCATCATACGTTTGCCTGCCGCGCCGGTAAAAAGAAAATTCCGGACAGACGACTGGACAAGGTAATCAACCAATTCGCGGTACTCAATTCCACGATCAAACCCACCTATTATTATAGTATCAGTTTCGGGCAGCGTTTTGATGGCTTCAATAGTTGATTCCGGTATTGTGGAAATGGAATCGTTGATAAAGCGGATGCCTGCAGCTGTTCCTGCCTCCTCCAGTCTGTGCTCGAGAGGATTGAAAGTGGTAAGGCCGGATTCAATCTCCATGGTGTTTAAACCGGCAATTTTACAGGCCGTTGCTGCAATCAGGATGTTTTTAAGGTTATGGCGGCCATTTAGTTTCGACCGGGTAACATTGATGACATTCTCCGCACCCGCAATGGAAATTGCCTGGCAATCAGCATGGTAACCCGACCCGTCTAGTTCAACCGGGATAAGTTTTCCAGTAAATTCCCTTGAAAGTAAATGCTCTCTAAGGTATTGATTTCCAGTATCAAAAATGAGAAAATCCGATGCGCTCTGGTACCTGGTAATGTTGAATTTGGCTTCGGCATATTTTTCGAGCGAAGGAAAGTAATCGAGATGTTCCTGGAAAATATTCAGCAAAACCGCAATGTGTGGCGAATAGGCAACATATTCGAGCTGGTGAGCCGAAATCTCAAAAACAATGATCGTATTTACCTTCACTTTTTCCACCAGGTCGAATGGGGGCACGCCGATGTTTCCCACCAGCAGAGCGTCTCTTCCGGATTCTTTCAGCAAGTGATAAATCAGGCTGGAAGTGGTGCTTTTGCCTTTTGTTCCGGTAATTCCAATGATCTGGGAATGAAATTGCTCAAGAAAAAGGGAAGTTTGAGAAACAATTTTATGCCGGAATGATCCATTTTCTGACAATCCAAAATCAATGCCCGGCGATTTGAAAATGACATCAGCCCAGGGCGCTGCTTCCAGATAATGACCGCCAAGATAGAGTGTTTCGGGTTTAATATCTTCGAATTCAGACAGATGAAGGTTTGGATTTTTATCAGCAATCCTGATCTCAATATCGGGAAACAATTTTTTCAGCAACCGATAACTCGACCTGCCTTCCCGCCCAAATCCCAGGATCAGAATCTTTTTGCCTGTTGTGATCTTCTCCAGCAACTCTTTCATCCGACAGCCTCCCTGAGTAGTTTTTCAAATTGTGGCGGCACAAAATGATTTGGGTTAAAGGCTTTCAAATGCTGTTGTCGGATTGTTTCAAGGTAGAATCCAAATTTCGCCGAACGCCTGTAATAATCGAGCAAAACGGGTAACTCATCTCTGTCCAGCCTATTTATCACAAGGTGCAAAGCGACGTTCACCTCATCCACAGTTCCCACACATTCAAAAGGCTTTTCATCGGCAATACCGGTCAGCTGGTCGAAAATAGGTTGTAAGGTGTTGTCGTTGAACAGGTTATTCCCAAAAACTGCCTCCAGATCATTTTCTTCAAAAAAAGGAGAAAGAATAATCCACGTGAAAAGGCATTTGGAACACTTTCCGCACCACAGGTCGGTTTTGCTCCCGGCATTACAGCTTTTGAAATGAGGATGCTGATGCTTTAATGCGGAGAAAATTTTGGCAATCTGCAGTTCGTTCAACGGGCGGAGGAGACTGAAATATTCGATATTTACAGAAAGATATTTCCCTGAATATTCTCTGAAATCTCTCTCAAAATCAATGGATTTGGAATACTGATGGTTAATGTTGGTTCCGGGAATGGTGGGTTCGTTGGCGCTCGATTCGTTTGAGAGAGCGATGTACATGCTTTGAGTCATGTAAGCCGCCAGAAAGCTGGTAAAGGCCAGCAGTGCCGAAAATGGAGTGTGGCCATTAAGAAATCCCTGCTGGTTAAGGTCAATCAATAAAGGATCAATGGTGCGTTGGATTATAAAAATCTGATCGGGGCTGAAACCTGCCGCCATGGCAGTCTCCAGGGTGGCTTTGCGGGGATTGATAATGAACGGGATTAGCCTTTTCCCTAAGTCTTTCATCAAATCAAGGGTAACCGTGGAGTCTTTTCCGCCGCCAACCGGAACGACAATATTTTGATGGGTTATGATCGAAACCGGTTCAAATTTGTGGGTAGAATTGATTTCAATCTGCATAAAATCCTCAAAATCCGGTTGAATTCCATTAAGATAAAAGAATTCACCTAATCCATTGAAATAGAGGTTTTTCCACCATTTTATCTGAAAATCATCCAAATAACCTGCACTGATAATCACCCGTTGCGGGCAGGCTGCTTTCCAGTAACTCACCAGCTCGACCATCCCAATCTGGAAGGCAAGGTTATTAAGAAACTGAGGATCAATTTCCTTTGTGATAAATGGTTTGGATGGGATAGAAAGCGTTGGTTTAAACCTGTACTGGCCAGAAAGATCAAAATCAAAGCTAATGACAATGGAATCATCAATGTGCAAAACCTGGAAACCACAGAAATCAAAATAAGCGAACTTTTTTCTTAAATGATCGAAATGGCTCTGATTTTGCTGTGCGGGCATTGCAAATTTTCCTAAATTTGTTTCGTAGGTTCAATAACCAAAATTAAAGAAATTAATTTTGCCACATGGAAAACTTTGATGATCTGATAAAGATAAAGTCCAACAACATCCGCCCGGCGCCGGGCAAAATCCTGATTTCAGAGCCTTTTTTGTACGATTATTATTTCCACCGGTCGGTAATTCTGCTTGCCGAGCATAACAAGGATGGCTCGTTTGGAGTGATTATCAACAAGCCGCTGGCTATGGGTTTTGATGAGGTGGTAAAGGATTTCCCCTATTATGATGCCACCGTTTACCTTGGCGGGCCGGTGAGCACCGACAGCCTGTTCTTTATCCATACCGCAGGCGATGCAATTGAAAGCAGCCTTCAGATAATGGATGGTCTGTATTGGGGTGGCGATCTTGAACAGGTAAAATCGCTGATAAAGATCGGGCAATTGAATGAGGGCAACATCAGGTTTTTTGTCGGTTACTCAGGTTGGTCGCCAAAACAACTTGACAATGAACTCAAACGCGATTCTTGGGCTGTGTCGAGCCTTGACGCAGAGCAGGTGATGAATTCAAACCCGTCAGAGCTTTGGAAATCAAGCCTTAACAAGTTGGGAAAAGAGTATTCCAAATGGACCAATTTTCCCTCTGAACCCGGACTTAACTAACCGGTGTGATGAATTACGCCATCGTTGACATCGAAACTACCGGTACAAGTTACCAGCACGGTAAAATCACCGAAATCGCCATCCTCATTCACGATGGAAAAGCAATTGTGGAGGAGTTCTGCACGCTGATCAACCCTGAACAGAAGATTCCCTACCGCATTACCCAGCTTACCGGAATCAACAACCGGATGGTGGAAAACTCACCGAAGTTTTATGAGGTCGCAGCCAAAATAGTGGAGATTACGGAGGATTGCGTATTCGTGGCGCACAATGTAAGTTTCGATTACAATTTTATCCGGCAGGAATTCAAATCGCTGGGCTATGATTATCATCGTGAGAAATTGTGTACTGTGAAACTTAGCCGGAAATTAATCCCCTTCAAACGCTCCTACAGCCTGGGTAATCTTTGCCGGGACCTGGAAATTCCAAACCTGCATCCCCACCGGGCGCTGGGTGATGCCAAGGCTACGGCAATCCTTTTTGATCTTTTGCTTCAGATTGATCCAAATCTTGACCAACTTTCACTCAATGGTCTGAATTCCAGTCTAAAACCGGAATTTATAAAAACGCTGCCCGAGCAACCCGGGGTTTATTACTTTCTTGACGAAAACCAGAACATTATCTACATAGGTAAAAGTAAAAACATCCACACGCGGGTGTTGGCTCACCTTACCAATTGCACTACCCGCCGGGCTTTGGAGATGAAAAACAAGTTGCATTCGGTAGATTTTCAGCTCACCGGTAACGAATTAATCGCTCTGCTGCTCGAATCGCACGAAATCCAGAAACACAAGCCGGTGTACAATCGTGCTCAGCGCCGTGCGCTTTACAACTACGGCCTCTATCACTTTTCTGACGACAGCGGTTATCTTCAGCTTTTTTTGAATAGAATTGAGGATGAGAATGCTACCACGCCACTTACGACTTTTGATTCGTTCCAAAGCGCTAAAAATTATCTTTTTAACCTCTGTGAAGAGAACCAGCTTTGCCAGAAACTTTGTGGATTGTACGAATCAAAAGGCTCCTGTTTTCAATACAAAATGCACGAGTGCAAGGGAGCCTGCGTAGGGGAGGAGAGCGCCGAAAGCTACAACCAGAGGGTGCAGAAGCTGATTGACAGGTATAGTTATTCAAGGCCGGATTTTATCATTTTGGGTGAAGGGCGCACTGACGATGAGTGTTCAGTGGTTAAGGTGGAAAATAACCGCTATATAGGTTTTGGTTTTACGTCAAGGGAAATCAATGGCTACGATGCTTTCAGTTACTATGCTGATTGCGTGAAAAGCTATCCTGAAAACAAACATATCCACTCCATCCTGCGAAGCTACCTTGAGCACAACCCACGGGCAGTGGTGATGAAAAGTAGTGGTTGATTCTTCAAGCTAAGAATTAACTGAAAATTAAGTGGATGCACTTTTTCTACTTACAGAAATTTATCTACTTTTGCACCCCAATTGTAAACGGTGGCTTTAGCGCCTAAAAATCACCTGTTTGCAAGTTCTAAATTAGTTAATAACAAGGATGATAAGGCGGCGTCCACAAATAATTTTTAATGATCAACGAACAAGAAAAAGTAAACCAGGAGCCTGAAAATCAGCTCGATCCCATCGAGAACGCTGCTCCGGTTGAAGAAACCCAGGCAACCATTACCGAAGAGACCGAATCTGCCGCACCTGAGGAAGTTAAAGAGGAAATCCGCGAAGTAGTTGCCGAAGAAACACCCGCAGTTGAAGTAACTGCAAAAGTGGCCGAAGCGCCAGCCACTGAGCCTGAAAAACCCAAACATTCACCAAAAGAGGCTTACCGTGCTCCTTTGGTTCCCGCCGAAGATTTCGACTGGAATTCAACAGGAAAAATTGAGCAGTCCTACAGTGCCGATGAGCGCAGGAAACTGGAAGACCTTTACAACAAAACCTTCAGCACCATTGCTGAGCATGAGGTTGTTGAAGGAACAATTTCAGGAATTACTGATCGCGAAATCGTGGTGAATATCGGGTTCAAATCTGATGGAGTAATTCCAAAAGGCGAACTCAGGTACAACCCCGACGCAAGGGTAGGTGATAAAATTGAAGTTTATGTCGAAAGCCAGGAAGATCAGACAGGTCAGTTGTTGCTTTCACACAAAAAAGCCAGGATCCTGAAATCATGGGAGCGTGTAAATCAGGCATTTGAAACCGAAGAAATCATAAAGGGTTATGTTAAGAGCAGAACCAAAGGTGGTTTGATTGTGGATATCTTTGGCATTGAGGCTTTCCTCCCAGGCTCGCAGATTGACGTAAAACCCATCCGCGACTACGATATTTATGTTGATAAAGTGATGGAATTCAAGATCGTAAAGATCAATCACGAATACAAAAACGTCGTTGTATCGCACAAAGCGCTCATCGAGCGTGAACTTGAGCAGCAAAAAGCTGAAATCATTTCCAAACTCGAAAAAGGCCAGGTACTCGAAGGAACGGTTAAGAACATCACCACTTATGGTGTATTTATTGACCTTGGCGGCGTTGATGGTCTTATTCACATCACCGACCTGTCGTGGGGACGCATCAACCATCCGGAAGAAATTGTGGAGCTTGACCAGAAGATCAAAGTGGTTATCCTCGACTTTGACGACAGTAAGAAACGTATTGCCTTAGGTCTCAAACAGTTGACACCACATCCGTGGGATGCTCTGGAAGAGAATCTGAAGGTGGGCGACAAGGTGAAAGGTAAAGTGGTTGTTATTGCTGATTATGGCGCATTTGTCGAGATTCATCCGGGCGTTGAAGGTTTGTTGCACGTTTCGGAAATGTCGTGGTCGCAGCATCTGCGCACAGCCCAGGATTTCCTGAAGGTGAGCGACGAAGTGGAAGCTGTTATCCTTACACTCGACCGCGAAGAACGCAAAATGTCGCTGGGTATGAAGCAGTTGATACCCGATCCATGGGAAAATATAAAGACCCGTTACCCGGTTGGCTCAAAGCATACAGCATCAGTTCGCAATTTCACCAACTTCGGAATTTTCGTTGAGTTGGAAGAAGGCGTTGACGGACTGATCCACATTTCAGACCTTTCATGGTCGAAGAAAATCAAGCATCCGGCTGAATTTACCAAAGTAGGCGAAGAGATTGAAGTGATTGTTCTTGATGTAGATGAAGAAAATCGTCGTCTGAGTCTTGGACACAAGCAGCTCGAAGAGAATCCGTGGGATGTTTTCGAGAGCGTGTTCACAGTCGGATCAATTCATAAAGGAACCATCGGACAACCAACCGATAAAGGCATGCTTGTAACATTGCCTTACGGTGTTGAAGGTTTCGCTCCTTCGCGTCATCTCCAGAAAGAGAACGGCGCTTATGCTTCCACTGATGAAACACTTGATTTTAAGGTGATCGAGTTTTCGAAAGAGAACAAGAAAATCATCCTTTCGCACGCAAGAGTTTACCAGGATGTGCAGCAAGCTGAAAAGGCCAAGGAAGATAAAGAGCAGCAGAAAGTTCAGCGCACAACCAAGCAAGCGGTAAAGAAGATCAAGGATACCCTCGAAGTCACTACTTTTGGTGATATCGGAGGCCTTGCCGAACTGAAATCGGAAATGGAGCAGGAAGCCCGCGGCAAGCTGGAAGAGTACGCCAAGAAGCAGGAGGAGAAGAAAGAACAGAAAAAATCTGTTAAAAAAGGCGATGAGCAACTTACACTCGATATGAATGTGGCTGAAGAAGTTGTTGAAGAAGCAGAAGAAGTTGTTGCCGAAGTAGCAGAAGCCGAAGTCCCTGTGGCTGAGGCAGAAGTAGATAAAGTAGAAGTGGAGTCGGCTAAGGAAGATGCAGTTGCCGAAGCCAAAGAAGAACCAACTACCGAAGAAGAGGAAACCGAAAAAGCATAATTTGCTTAATCACAGATAAAAGCCGGGCAGCGATGTCCGGCTTTTTTTATGATTAAAACCCGTTTAGATCCATTAAAACTGTGGGAATCAGCAGCAAAAAACCAAGAATTATCAATACAATCATAAATGGTGTTATCCATTTCAGCCATTTGTCGAAAGGAATTTTTGCCACACCCAAAGCGCCGATCAGTACTCCGGAGGTGGGTGTTATCATGTTAGTAAAACCATCGCCAAACTGAAACGCCATCACGGTGGCCTGCCGCGAAACACCAATCAGGTCGGAAAACTGGGACATAATGGGCATGGTAAGCGCTGCCTTAGCAGAACCCGATGGGATCACAATGTTGATTACTGATTGGAATATGTACATCATTCCCAATGAAGCAATGTCGCCCATATCTCCCATTGATCTTGAAACCCAATAGAGTAAAGTGTCAATAATATGCCCGTTTTGGAGGATTATGATGATTCCGCCTGCAAGACCAACCACAAGCGCAGCCGGAGTGATGTCTTTTACCCCTTCCAGAAAGAGTTTAGTGATGTGATTTGGGGAGTAATTCATTGCAGCGCCGGAAGCAATTCCCATCGCAAAAAACAAGGTGGCAATTTCCATGACATACCAGTCATAGCCCATAACTCCAACAATCAGGAACAAAATGGTGAACATCAGGAGGTTTAAAACAAAAAACTGGGCGCTTTTCCTCAAGGTGAGCACGCCTGTAAGAAGAAACAGTGCTGCAAGGAACGGTAAAGCCGGGAGATTGCGCGACGCCTGGCCAACCGTGAGTGTAGTCATCGGATAATAAAAGGCGTAGATGGAGATGGCAGCCAGGATGACAAGAAAAACAATCCATGCTGATTTTGGTGTGTTTTCAGAAATTTCTTCAATTTCAGTATTACCGCTCTTTTCGCGCCAGTAAGTATCATCTTCGAATACCGGAGAGAGTTTGGGGTTCTTTTTGATTTTTGCTGCATACCGCAATACCCATCCAATTCCCACAATGTTGATTACAACCCAGCAGAAAAACCGGTATTCGATCCCCGAAAACAAAGGCAAATCCGACAAACCCTGTGCAATTCCGATGGTGAACGGGTTTAGCATTGCACCTGCAAATCCCAGTGCAGCAGCCACATAGCACAGGTTTATCCCAACTATCGAATCGTAACCCATCTTGATAGCCAATGGAACAAAAATTATCACAAAGGCGATGGTCTCTTCACTCATCCCGAAAATAGCTCCGAAAAGACTGAACATCAGCATTATCAGGGTGATGATTATATTATTGACTCCGACAAATTTCAGGAAACGGTTATGTTCGATCTTTTTGGTGAAATTGAGAAATGAATAAATCCCAACATCAATAGCACGGCTGAAATTCATAATCCAAAAAGCACCTCCAATAAGCAGAATAAAGACGATGATATCTGCTTTATCCTCAAAACCGTCAAACAGAGCTGAAAATACCTGCCAGGTTTGAGGTGTGCTCTCCAGATAGCGGAATGAGCCACTGTTGATTACCTCACGCGTGGTTTCACCAACTTCCACAGTGTGCCGTTCAAAAGCTCCGCCAGGCACAAACCAGGTGAGCATTGCGGCAATCACGATGATCGAAAACACGATGACGTAGGTGTGTGGGATTTTGCTTTTCTTCATATTTCAATCCATTAAACGATTTTATTGCGGACAAAAATAGGGTTTTCGGGGGATGCGAATACTACAGAAGCTGGCGATAGAGTCAAAAACAGGCACAATTGTTCCTTCCCATGCAGGTTTTATTTGATGAAAATCCGGCCTTTCCAGGATCATCCCAAACCAGAAAACCCTACCTTTGACCGGAGTTTCTAAAACAGATTTTCCAATTCAAAATTAAAAACTATGAAACCATTGATTCTTTTTGCATCTGTTTTATTAATGGCTGGTTGTGCACAGCCAGACCCGCTGGAGCAAATGATGAATGCACGCTGGATTGACCTCTCGCACGATTTCGATGAGCACACGATCTACTGGCCGACCAACAGACCTTTTACCAAGGACACCTCTTTTTATGGAATCAACGATAAAGGGTATTTCTACGCATCCTTTATCTATACTGCCGAAGAGCATGGCGGAACCCACTTTGATGCGCCGCTGCATTTTGGTCAAAATGGTAAAACGGTGGAGCAGATCCCGTTGCAGCAACTGATGGGTCCGGGCGTGGTAGTTGATGTGGTGGATAAAGCGCTGGCCGACCGGGATTATCTTGTAAGCGTTGATGATCTGAAGGAATGGGAGGCCAAAAACGGTCAGATACCCGATGGCGCTTTAGTGCTGCTCAAAACTGGTTACAGTCGTTTCTGGCCTGATCCGTTAACTTATACAGGCACAACCCTCACCGGCCCGGAAGCAGTCCCCCACCTTCACTTTCCGGGCATTGACCCGGAAGCTGCGCAGTGGCTGGTGGACAACCGAAAAATCAGCGCTGTCGGGCTGGATACGCCAAGCATTGATTACGGCCAGTCGTCGGAGTTCATGGCTCATCGCATTCTTTGTGCTGCGAGCCTCACGATTTATGAAAATCTTACCAACCTTGAACAGTTGCCGCCAAAGGGTAGCTTCGTTATTGCCCTGCCAATGAAGATAAAAGGTGGAAGCGGAGCACCGCTGAGAATCATCGCTATGTTGCCTTAACAGGATTTTCTATTAATCAAAATATTGAATATGAATAAAATAGCTGCTTTTCCGGGAAGATATATACAGGGTCAGGGTGCTCTTAACGAACTGCCAAAAATTATCAGGCAGTTCGGTAGCAAAGGATTGATACTCGCTTCCAAAACGGTTAAAGATCAATTAATTCCAAAGTTCGGAACCCCGGAAATTTATGATGTTGCAGGCATTAGCCTCTTTGGAGGGGAGTGTTGTGAAGAGGAACTGGCGCGTGTTGAAATGGACATCCGGCTTACAGGAGCTGATGTTATGATTGGTATGGGTGGTGGGAAGACAATTGATACAGCCAAGATTGCTGCCGACAGGGCAAATATTCCTGTAATCATCATTCCGACGATTGCCTCTACTGATGCCCCTTGCAGCGGTTGCGCCGTGGCCTATTCACCATCGGGGGTATTCGAAAAAGTATATTACCAACGTTCCAACCCTGCTGTGGTGTTGGTTGATTTGAATATCATTGCTGTAGCGCCTGTCCGCTTCCTGGTAGCGGGCATGGGTGATGCGCTCGCTACCTGGTTCGAGGCGCGTTCGTGTTTCGATACCCATGCGATGAATGAGTGCGGCGGAACAAGTACGCTCACCGGTTTGAACCTTGCCCGCCTGTGCTGGAATATCCTGACGGAGCATGGCCTCCAGGCAAAAATTGACAACGGGCAAAAGAGCGTAACTCCGGCATTGGAAGCCATCACCGAAGCCAATATTCTGCTGAGCGGTATCGGCTTCGAAAGTGGCGGCCTGGCGGCAGCACATGCTATTCACAACGGGCTTACTGCAGTGGAAGATACGCACGCCTTCTATCATGGCGAAAAAGTTGCCTTCGGTGTGCTGGCCGGTTTATTCCTTACTAAGTCTGCAATTGAAGAGATTGAAGAGGTTTACACATTTTCTGAAACCATTGGCCTGCCAACAACTTTAGCCGACATCGGAATCAGTGAAGTATCCAGGGAAAAATTGATGAGAATCGCCTCCAAATCTACTGAAGAAGGAAGCTCGATTTTTCACGAAGCTGTTGTAATTACACCGGAAAAAATTCTTGAAGCCATGTTGCAGGCCGATAAGATGGGTGTGGCAAGAAAGCAAGCCAAACGGTGATCAATTAAAGCAAATCAGCGCAGTTCAATCCAAATCCGTATTTCTGATTCCAATCTAATGAAAAAATCCACTGCTGTTCGCTCAATCACCATCATTCTTACCTTTCTGGTGGCCTATTATGGTAACGGTACATTGCAGGAATATTTCAGAATCGTTATCACAGATAATGCCTTCCTGCGACTTTTCTGGGTTTATCTGTGGTGGACAGTGCCAACCCTCGTAATCACGGGCATATTGTTTGGGTTCAGAAACCTGGCGGGTGTGTTTGGTCTCGATCGCAGCCCGTTGAAAGGACTGGCGTTTGCGGCAATGACGGTGTGGCCGATGCTCCTGAGTTCAGCGCTGGTCGCCCGGTTTGAGGTGAAGTTGGATTTTATCTATTTGCTCAGGTCCACGATTTTTGCAGGGCTATTTGAGGAGTATCTTTTCAGGGGTTTTTTGTTTGGTATTTTATTCAAAAAGGGCGGATGGGGATTTATTCCGGCAGGATTGATCGGCGCGCTGTTTTTCGGCCTGGGACATATTTATCAGGGAGCTAATTTTACGCAATCATTCGGGGTTTTCCTGGTTACTGCAATGGGTGCGCTATGGTTTGCCTGGCTCTGCATCGAGTGGAATAATAACCTCTGGGTTCCCATTTTTTTACACATCCTGATGAACCTTTCATGGGGACTATTTGACGTTAGCGAGAATGCTTTAGGCGATATTTATTTGAACATTTTCAGGGCTGTAACCATTGCTATTTCAGTATTTCTGACTGTAAGGCAAGGAAGACGAACCGGTTTCAGGATCAATAAAAGCAACCTGTGGGTCAATGAGGTTAGCTGTTAGCCAAAGAATTCGGTTTTTGCCTGAAAACCAGCATTTTTGCAAAAGCCCTTATAT
>Ga0209835_1000587_pt1 | contig 22984 bp, 12 predicted proteins | sample LakKivwa52mmetaG_FD_184138 | JGI IMG/M metagenome (GOLD analysis project Ga0209835, IMG submission 184138) | Anoxic lake water microbial communities from Lake Kivu, Rwanda to study Microbial Dark Matter (Phase II) - Lake Kivu water 52m metaG... | ecosystem: Environmental > Aquatic > Freshwater >...
GATGAAACTGGTTGGACGCGGAATCGGGATTGGCGGCAGCGCTATGAACGGCATTGTGGCCATTGACAGCGACGACCTGGTATCGCTGGCCGTCAAATTCCCCGGCGAACGATTTATCCTGGTCAGGCCGGATACCGTTCCCGACGACATCGGGATGATTTTCGAGTGTGATGGACTGCTCACCGGCAAGGGCGGAGCAACTTCACATGCTGCTGTTACTGCCGTAAGGCTCGGTAAAACCTGCGTGGTAAATTGCACGGACATGCTTGTAAACGACATCCTGAAAGAGTGTACCATCAATGGGTATCTCTTCAGGCCGGGCGACAAAATTGCTATTGACGGGCATCATGGCAACATCTTCAAAGGCCATTATCCGATCGAAACCACCGAAATAAAACCGATGTTGTAAGGTTGCGGGTTTAATCCGCTGGCTATTGTTTTTCAGGATTTTCCGTCCGGATTGCTGCCCTGAGATGCAGTAGTTCGAGGTAAATATCTACATCAATATCAAAGAGAAGCATTCGCTTATCCTCCCTGATAAATCTCAACAACAGGTAATATTCCGGGAATTCTTCCGTAAAATCCGCCGTGTGGCTTGCCAGGAATTCTTCAATCCGCTGGGTAAACATCGTCAGGTCATTCCATTTGCCCAACTTTTCGCCGATTAACCGCATGGTTTGCAGATCATTACCGGCAAAAATGTTTGCGGGAAAATATTGCCCTAAAAACTGCAATGCAAAGAAAAGCTGCTTAACCTGTTTGCGCAGATCGTGTACAAATTCCTCATTATCAATTACAAGGAGTAATTTGCTGATTTTTTCAATTTTTTTCAGGATGAATTGGATACTATCGTTCTCCAGGTCAACCTCCGAATCCTGCTCCCGGGAGGCAGCGGCGGTCGTTCCAGCCTCTTCAATGGCTGAAGGATCAATATGAACCACAGCCTCTTTCAGTTGATCTTCAAGCTGATCCTCAACAGCGTTGATGTACTGCTGAAGTTCCCAGAAGTCGAAGCGCAATTTCTTCCGATAATAATAAAGGAGAGTATGCTGAAGCTGAACATCGCGCAACTTACCTGACGCTGAATAGATATCGCGGATGATGTCGAAAAACTCATCCCTGAGCGTTACCGGGAACTGAATATGCTTTTTGAGCTTGTGAATGGCGTTGATTTTTTTCACCACCACTCTCATCTGGTGTATAGCCTCCTGATCCATGGTGGTGCGGGTGGCCTGGTAATGATCTCTGAAAATCCTGACCTGCTGATCAAGAAAGTTGAGATAATCGGGATTATGACTGCTTTCTGGATTCATAACATGCTGTATTACAGAATACTCTCGAGCAACCGGATCACCGCTGACAACTCGGCTACCCTCACTTCCTCTGACCTGATAAGCAGCTTCAGCGTTTTTCTCTCATCTTTAATCTGCCTTAGATCATCTTTGATCAATCCGGTCTTCTTCTTTCCAAGCTGATTTTCTTTGGCTTTCAAAAGGGCTTTCCCGACCAGCCTTGATTGCTTTTTCAGCTCTTCTCGCCTCGAATTCAGCTCCTCAAGAGTAACGAGCCTTTGATAAATTTCTTCCTGCTGCTTTTGGATCAGCCCGGTAACCCGCTCTTTAAAGAGATCTTCTGCAATTGCTTGTTTGTTAATGGCTTTGCTGCTTGCTGCCGGTTTTGACTTTGATTTTGGAGATATGCTTTCCTGACTATTTTCCATGATGATTAGGTTTTGGTGCGGCAAAATTACTCCAAAATCCAATTGGCTGCATTAACGATGTTATGTTAAGCAAAATATTGTAAATCAGAAGAATGACCAAAAGCAACATTCGGTAATATCGTACTTTTACACTTCCCGGAGGTGCAACATCCCGCCCGTTTCGATTGTTAAATTCAAAATAAAATCCCATGCACGACATTAAAACCTATACCCAGATAGATCATCAGAGCGAGGATATCAGTTTCAGGATTTCGAGGATGGAGGACATCTGGGAGGTGCGCGGCGGAAAAGCCGACGACCCGCACCGCCACGATTACTACACCGTTTTGCTTGTGAAACATGCCAACGGAAAGCATGTGGTTGATTTCTTTTCGTACGATCTGCAACCCCTTCAGCTCTTCTTTATCAGTCCCGGCCAGGTACACCAGGTGATCGAATCAGAACGGTCGGTGGGATATGCCATCCTGTTTTCTTCGCAGTTTTTGGTCGAAAACAATATTCCACCCTACTTTATCGAAGATTTGGCGCTTTTCCGCGATTATGGCGACACTCCCCCTTTGAGCCTCAATGCTGTTGAATTTCAGGAACTTTCGCTTTTTGCCGAAGCAATGCTCAAAGCCGTTGAGTCGGATTTGAAATTCAAGGATCAGGCCAACAGCGCCTACCTGAAACTCCTTTTGATCCGCAGTAACAACCTTTGCACCCTGGGTATTGAAAACCCGCAGAAGCAGGAGGCAGGCAACACCCTGCTGAAAAATTTCAAGGAACTGGTCAACGTACAATACATGAACTGGAAGCAGACCTCCGACTATGCCGCTGCTTTGAATGTTACTCCCGACCACCTCAACAGGGTGGTGAAATCGCTGGTGGGCAAAACGGCCAAGGAGATCGTCCAGTCGAGGATAACACTGGCTGCCAAGCGATTAATCTGCTTTTCGGAGCTCTCGACAAAAGAGATCGGATACCGTTTGGGTTTTTCCGAACCGGCCAATTTCAGCGCATTTTTCAAAAATGAAACTGGTCTTTCACCCTCAGCTTTTAAGGAAAAGCAGTTTAAGCCGGTAAAGGTGTAATGGGCACTGCTTCTGGATTGGTTTGAATCTCATGGGGAAATGGGGCAAAGGGGCAATGGGGGATTGGGTTAATGGGTAAATGGGTAAATGGTGTGATGGGGATTCCGACCCATTGTTGCTGAGCCTGTCGAAGCCACTGCCGAATTATGCCTTGAAATCAATTCCCAAAAGGGCTTTTCTTTTGATGGAGAAATTTAGCAGCTAATCCTTTGAGCAACTTAACTCCTTGAAAAACAATTAGCTGAACTCATTTTTCAAAATCTACCTAAGCCTACATCGGATTTTCATACGTTGAAGCCGCTTTTTCATATTGACAGCAGGCCAATGTTGAAGTTTCTTTGCATCATCAAAAATTGATATTTTGAAAACTCGTAAATCACATTAAATCAGTTAGATAAATTTTAATAATCCACCAAAAATATCGAAAATGGATCGTAAAAATTTTATCATGAACACTTTTATGGCTGCTGCCGCTGGTCTCACCCTGCCGGAATTGCTCAGCGCATCGCAGCTCAGAAAGAAGAACTCGGATTATGACGCTATGATCGAACAGGTTGGATTCAATCATTTACCAAATAAGGAGACTATGACAATGAACACAGTATTGCACAAAGCCGACACAAGGGGGCACGCCAATCACGGCTGGCTCGACTCGCACCACACCTTTAGTTTTGCCAATTACCGCAACCCCGACCGGATGCACTTTGGCGTTCTGCGCGTGCTGAACGACGACCGCGTGGAAGCCGGAATGGGCTTCGGTACGCACCCGCACGACAATATGGAAATCATCTCCATCCCCCTCGAAGGCGACCTGGAGCACAAGGACAGCATGGGGAATGTGACCGTAATCCGCGAAGGCGACATACAGGTAATGAGCGCCGGTACCGGGATTTTTCACAGCGAGTTCAACAAGAACAAGGATAAAGAGGTGAAATTCCTGCAGATTTGGCTTTTCCCCAATAAAAAGAATGTCACCCCGCGCTACGACCAGATTTCGTTGCGGAGTATAGCTCAGAAAAACCGCTTTTACCAGGTTCTGTCGCCCAGCGACAGCGACCAGGGTGTGTGGATTCATCAGGATGCCTGGTTCAGCCTCGGTAACTTCAGCGCCGGAACCACCGATTCCTATACCATCCATAAGCCCGGAAACGGCATTTATGCTTTTGTGATTGAAGGCGATGTTGAGATCAGCGGGACGAAACTCGCAAAACGAGACGGTTTTGGAATCTGGGATACGGAGAAAATCAGTTTTAAGTCAATATCTGATTCAAAGGTATTACTGATGGAAGTCCCGATGACGATATAACAATTAACAATTCAATTTAGTAAATAATTAACAATCAATTAAATAACAAAGCAATGAGCACAACAAAAACAAAATGGGTAATTGACCCGATGCACTCAGAAATGGGTTTCAAAGTAAAACATATGATGATTTCCACGGTTACCGGGCAGTTTGAAAAGTTTGACGCCAGTGTGGAAACTCTGGGCGACGACTTCACCACTGCTGAGGTGGAGGTGAAAATTGATGTGGATTCGATCAACACCAAAATCAAGGACAGGGACGCACACCTGAAATCCGACGACTTCTTCAATGCAGCGGCTTTCCCGAAGATCGTGTTTAAATCCACCGGTTTTGACGGCGAAAAACTCACCGGTCTGCTCACCATCAGGGAGACCACCAAAGAGGTTTCGCTGAATGCTGAATTCAACGGTATTGTGGTTGATCCTTACGGTCAGACCAAAGCCGGTTTTGAGATTACCGGTGAGATCAGCCGGAAGGAGTTTGGTTTGAAATGGAATTTCGTAACCGAAGCCGGTAGCATTGTGGTTTCTGACGCTGTTAAACTGGTCATCGGCGCTCAGTTTGTGAAGCAGGCATAATATTGGTTTTTGCCTAACCTTCATAATCCAGAAAACACAAAATACAAAAAACAAATCTCAAATAAAACACTCCAAAGGAGTCCTTCGGACAATGTCCAAAGGATCAAAAATCCAAACAGTGAAAGCAATCCTGTGTAACGGATTCAGGTGGGAATGAATGTTTAGCGGTTTGGTAATTTAATGTTGAGATTTCGTATTTATTTGTCGTTTGGTGTTTGTCTTTTGAAAATTCTGAAAAAAAAGCAAGAGATTAGGAGACTGAATAAAAATGCCTTCCGGGAAATCGCTATCCGGGAGGCTTTTTGTTTTTGAAAAACCCAAAATTTCTTCCATTTGACAAGTATCTGATCGCCGGCCATTTGATTAGATTTGCAGCAGTTTTGGATTTGCCGTCACAAAGATGACTTTCCGGATTTCCGGAACAAACACATTATCAATAAATTATCCTCATTATGCTCAACCTAAGCGAAATTCTGAACGAAGTAACCTCTACTCTGCCAGATCATGAGGACCGGGCGCTTCTGCTGCGCAACTACCCCGATCCCGTGGCAAAATTCTTCCGCTATCATCTGCCCGATGGCATTCCGGATCACACCTTTGCAAAAATCCCGATGAAAGGGATCATCAAGCTGGTGAACTGGGCCAACTTCAGGTCAACCCTTTACCCGCAGCCATTCAAAGGTTTTTTGTGGCAGGCTAAAGTGAAAATGGGAATTTTACCCATCGAAGGCTACGATTACTTTCTAAAGGATCAGGGAGCTATGAAATGGACTACATTCGGGGTGATTCCGGTGATGAAGGCAGAGGGTGAGGATGTGAGCCGCTCAGCCGAAGGACGTGCAAGGATGGAAGCTTTGTTTGCCCCGCATTTGCTCATACACCAGGCAATCAGATGGGAAGTCATTAGTGAAAACGAGATTACAGCAACCTGGAAAATCCAGCGTGAGGAGCAGCCGGTTCATTTGATCATTGGTAATGATGGCTCACTGAAAGAGGTTAACATCCAGCGCTGGGGAAATCCCGGTGGTGTGAAGGAGTTTGGCTACCACACTTTCGGGGTGCAAGTGGAGGCCGAAATGAAATACAAGGGAACGGTAATCCCTGCCAAAGGCAACGCCGGCTGGTGGTTTGGCTCGGATCAGTACAAGGATGGCGAGTTTTTCAGGTTTGAGGTGGGATAATAAAAAAACCCCGCCCGTTTCGGGGCAGGGTTTTTACCTGACGTCTATGAGAATAGTTACCTGATTACAAGTTTTCGGATTTCAGATAATGCGATGATGCGGATGTTTACAAAATAAACACCGGGTGTAAGGTGGCTGATTTTCAATCAGATAATCCTTAAAGATGCAAAATCCGGTTAATGAGGGTTATCACTGGTTGCTGAATCTAAAATCCTGGTTAAAGCCCCCACTGCATAAAGCGGTACGTTAATCATCCAATCCTGATGGCGATAGTCAGACATAGAGAATCGCAGTGAGAGCGGCGGATTGTATTTCTGGTGATAAGATTTCAGACTTTTCGACTGGAGATTCTCTTCGGCTTTAACCTCAACCGGAGCGATCATTCTATTATACTGAACCATAAAATCTACTTCTGCTGTGGAGCGCTCAGCCGACCAATAATAGATCGAAAAAGCGCCGGCGCTGAGAAGTTCCTGCATTACGAACTGCTCGGTGATTGCCCCTTTGAATTCCGAAAATAGTGCATTGCCCTCCAGAAGTGTTTTGGGATCAACTTCTCCCATAGCAGCTAACAGGCCTGTATCCACAAGGAAAAGTTTAAACGCACTGAAATCTTCATAAGCTTTCAAAGGGATGCCTGGTCTGCTTATCCGGTTGACTTTGTGCACCTGCCCGCAATCAATCATCCAGGCGAGTGCAAGTTCATAATCCCTGGCACGGGAACCCTCTTTTATTAACCCATAAATGAATTTGCGGTTTTCTTTGGCCAGTTGCGCCGGGATGGAATTCCACAACATTCTGATCCGTGGAACAATTGAAACTGGCGGGTGTTTTGAAAAATCCTGCTCATATGCTATCAAAATCTGCTTTTGGATGTTGCGAACCTCAACAAAGCTGCCGGTTTCGACAAATTTTGCAACAGCTTCCGGCATCCCGCCAACAAAATAATACTGCCTCAACCTGTCAATGAACCTAGATTTGAAAGTGGCGATCAGGTTCCAGTCATTTGTACCGAGAACTTGCAAAAGCCCGTTCTCACCGTTTGCCATTAGAAACTCCCTGAAGTTCATTGGATAAAGATCCATAAATTCTACTTTCCCAACAGGAAAGGAGATGTCGGAATGTAGCGCCACCCCCAAAAGTGATCCTGCTGCGATGATTTGAAATTGCGGAGCATCTTCCTCAAAATATTTGAGTGCAGTAATAGCTTTGGGCGCTGCCTGTACTTCATCGAAAATCAATAGCGTATTGTCTGCGTCAATGATTTGACCTGTCTCGGCCTGTAGCGCAATAATGATGCGCTGCAAATCGAAATCATCATTAAAAAGCGTTTGCAGCCGGGGGCTTTTTTCAAAATTCACATAAACGGTTTGCTGATATTCCCTGGCGCCAAACTCCTTCATCAGCCATGTTTTCCCAACCTGCCGTGCGCCTCTCAGGATTAAAGGTTTGCGGGATTTGGCGCTCTTCCAGGCCACAAGTTCGTCCAATTTTAATCTTTTCATAAGCGAATTTTTTGCAAAGCTACAAAAAGACGTACGACTTTCTGTAATAAACCACACTTTTTCAAACGACTTTTTGTAGAATGTTACACTTTTTCGAAGGAGTTTGGGTGGAAAACGTTTTTAAGATCTGAAGCCTGCAGATTCTTGCTGCTTTTTTGCTGTCTGAGTTTAAGCTTTGCCATTCGCTACTTTAGTGCAAGTGCAGCAATGTTAATCTGAGGTCGTTTCAAATTGAAAAAATCTCTACAGATAAGCTAAGAAGTGAGTTTCGGGGAATGGAAAACGAAATCATCAAAACAGCAGGAGATAATTTTCACTTACGAAATGAAAAATATCCGATAATATTCATTTCCCAAATCATTTTTATCTGACAGGATGAATTTGTGGTCGGAATTCAAGTTTTAAGTTAAGGCAACCTTTTACAATGTAAGTTAACCCTCTGCGAGCCGATCTTTGTTGAGTTTTGAAAAGGTGATAAGGGAGGTACATAAAAAAACCCCGCCCGTTTCGGGGCAGGGTTTAATGGTTCTAACGTTTTGAAAGCTATCTGACAATTAGTTTTTGCACTTCATGGCTGTATGCTGTCCTTAGCACAACCATGTAAACACCGGGGTTCAGATTTCCGATGTTCATCGAGGTCTGTTTCTGAAAGCTGTTTTCGACCAACAGCATGCCGTGCATGTCGTAAATCAGTACTTCAACAGAATGGCCGGCGCCATTTGCTGCTGTGATGGTAATGCTTTCCTTGGCAGGGTTGGGCATGATCGAGTATTTCACTGGGTTCATTTCATTGATTCCGGTTGATTTCAGGATTATTTTGGTTATTGCCGCAAAAGATCCGGTATAAAAATTCCCGGTGGAATTTTCCAGAGAGTTATCGTATTCCACCTCCAGGTCGAACACTTCGCCGGACAGGATGCGGAATAATTTGAAGAAGACTGGTTCTCCGTTAGTCAATCCGGTTGTTATGGAGGAAGTCTGATCGTTGCCGAACAGGGTAATGGCCAGGTTTTGGTCAACAGCCCTGATTTCGAGGTATCCGCAAAGCAGACCATCTGCATTGAAAGCACCCAGCAGATCTCCGCTTTGAAGACCTGAAAGGGCTGATTTCAGGATGGCGGTAACCTGTTTTTCGGGTGAGTAATTGAGTTCTCCCCAGATAGTGCCGATCTTGTTGATGCCCGATGTTGGCATTATTGACGACTTTTGGTCGCAATCGGGGAAAGTCACCGTTACCGCATTGGCCAGTTTGATTTTGTAGGCTTTGCCCGGCTCGAAAGTCCCGAGTGTGTAAACTTCAAACTGAGGCCAGAACACTCCTGTACCGATCAGCTCCTGAATGATAACCACATCAGCCAGGTTACTTCCAAACATTTCCATCACATTGGCAGGGCATTCAGAAAGCACAGGCAAATAGCTCCAGCCGGCAGGAATGGTAATGGTTTTGGCAGCGTAACTTTCACCGGCAATCAAAAATTCAGTTTCTGCGGTTAGTTTGGCCACGTAGCCGGAGTTGCTGTTCCAGTTGCCGATGGTGTTGACACCTTGCGCCGGCCAGTACATGGAAGTCAGGTTACTGAGTATGGTAAGGTTGTTGACAATGGGGGCAAACAGATCTTCCACGGCAGGGGTAAACGGATCAATGTAACTGGAAATACTGTTCCATCCCTGATTTAGCATAAAGTATTGAATATAAGCGGCTTTCAGACTTGTGAGCATGGAGATACCCAGACTTTGGAAATTTCCCCGGCTGGGCTGGTTGGGATCATAAGTAGCAAAAGCGGTAAATTCTTCTGGATTTCCGCACCGGCTCAATCTCCAGCGGAACGGTTCGCCGGCATCAAATCCGTCTTTTTCGGGAGTTGTGGGGTCATCTGCATAGGCCATAAATCCAACATTTCCGGTTCCGGTCCATTGCACGGCGCCGCCGCAGGTTTCTTCGCCGTCGTCGTTGAGGAAAAATACGCCAATCCAGTCGTAGGGCGCCAGCGGTTCTCCAAAGATTTCAGGCGCCGCATTTACAGGAATGATAATGATGTGCTGGCTGCCGGTAACAGTATAACTCCATGGGCTTAAACAGGGAAGCGTATTGACGGTAACCGTCCAGTTCTGCGTGTTACCAGCTTCGGCGGTAACGGTGTAAACAACCGGGTTGGTAAAGTCGTTCGGGGTTACTCCGCTTTCCTGAACCACGCCGCCAACACTTGCGTTCGCAAAATCCGAAAGTGTAAAGGTGGCAACGAGTGAGGAAACATCAACATTTTCCAATACTTCGAGGGTGATGTTGAATGTGCCAGGATCTATCACACCCACAACATCACCAGGTAATGAGGGGTTTTCAGCAGTGTTGAAACCATAAGATAGTATTTCGGCTTCGGAGCTTTGTGTTATCAAGGCTCTTCTCCAGACTGATTTTGTTGATGTACCGGCATGTATATAGTCATTACCTGCAAATAGCCCATATACTTCCGGACTGGAACCAAAACCCTCATTAAAGGGAGTCCAGGTGACACCATTATCTTCTGACAAATAAATACCATTGTCAGTACCGGCATAAACCTTATCATCCGCTACTACTAACGATAACACATTTCTGTCATTTAATGAAGTCTGTTCCCAAGTCTGGCCATTATCCAATGAGCGAAATATGCCGCTTTTCTGGGCGTAAAGTTCGAATGTCCCTGCAAAAATGGTATTTCCATTTGTGGCAAGCGACCATACGTTTTTATTGTTTAACGTGGTTTGCGACCAGGTAGCTCCGTTATCATCCGATTTGTAAATACCATACCGTGTAGGGTCGAACAGGTTATTCATATTAAGGAAAAAAGACCCGGCAAAAATTCTTGTACCGGAAAGAGCCAGAGAGACGAAACTTCTTTTACTCAGGAACGGGATAGATTCAGTCCAGGTACCACCATTATTGGTTGACTTGTAAACTCTACCACCCGAGGTAACGTTCAGTGTTCCTGCAAATACGGCATTACTCTGTGATACAAATGAATATACTGACTGAACACCCAATCCGCTTTGCGTCCACGTTTCGCCGTTATCAGCAGAACGGTAAACCCCGGCATAATCGCAACCAGCAAAGAGATAATTGCCATGTGACCCCATGGCAACCACAGGAATGTTTTCAATAGCCTGATGTGTCCAGTTTTGACCGTTATCGGTTGATTTATAAATACCATTGGAAGCTGATCCAGCAAACAAATCGTTGCCTGAAGATATGAAAGCCCTTACATCATCATTGTTTAAAGCAGTTTGAGACCAGTTCATGCCATTATCATTCGTCAGGTAAACACCCCCTCCCCACAGACCGGCAAAAAGGGTACTGTTAATACTTGTGAGCGCATCAACACTTTTATCCCACATTGATGTTTGTTCCCATGTTAAGCCATTATCTCGCGAAAGATAAACACCGTCATAAATGGCTCCGGCAAAAATTTTACTACCGATGATGTGCAAAGCGTGCACTTCCTGGTAATTCATTTCAGTCTGCGTCCACGTAACTCCAAAATCGGTTGACCGGTAAACACCACTCCAGTAAGTTCCTATAAATACATTTAATCCTGAAACTGCAATCGAATAAACTGCCTCCTCATCCAAAGAGGTTTGTAACCACGTATTTCCGTTATTGGATGATACCCAAACACCTGATGATCCGCTACCGGCAAAGAGTTTTCCTCCTGAAAATTCAATTGACCAAAATGTCTCTTCAGGTAATGTTGTAAGCGTCCAGGATGTTCCGTTGTTGTTAGAGATAAAAACCCCCATGTCGGTAGCTGCAAATACATTATTGCCATTAACTGCAATATCAAAAACGGTAGTGTTGTTTAATGCTGTTTGAGTCCAGGTCGTACCATTATCGGTCGAAAAATAAACGCCACTCACCATTGCTCCGGTACCATCATCATAAATACCCGCATAAATAATATTCCCTGAAATTGCAAGTGCCTGAACATCCAGCCCGTTCAGGCCTTTCTGTAACCAGGTGTTGCCATTGTCGGTTGTTAGAAAAACACCGTTCTTATAGGTTCCGGCAAAAACTGTGTTTGCCGAAGCTGCAAGAGCCGTCACGGTTCCGCCGTAAATTCCATTGCCCTGCACCCATTGGCCATGAGCTTCGGAAAACACTGACGATAACATCAGTAAAACTGCCATGCAATGTAAAAACATTCTTTTCATTTTTGATCCTTTCTTTTAATTGTTGAAAATTGATAATTACAAAATTTTTGGCAAAGCTATTTTCAATCAATCCCCTTACAAAATGTTGGACTATATTAAAACTGTCACAAAGACAAAAATCACATGACACAAATATGTCACAATTAAGCTAATATGCTCATTGTAAGTCAAATAGAGTATAATTGATTGGATGTGCTAAAGATTCCTCAGGAAAGAGGTCAGGGAAACATTTAAGTTTGTCAAACCAAGTTGCTTTCGCAACCTGATGCGTCCCTGTTCAATCGCTCTGATGGTTTGACCTGTGATGGAGGAGATCTCCTTTGTGGTCATATCCAAGAGCAAAAACGCACAGAGCCGCTTTTCGTTAAGGGTAAGGTTGGGGTTGATCTCAGACAATTTTTTGTAAAACTCACTGTGAACCGATGAAAATCTCATTTCGAACTCTTTCCATCCCAGTTCGTTTTTATCTTTTTCAAAATCGTCAATAATTCCTGAGATGATTTGTTGGTTTTCAGGTATAAAATTCGGTAGTTTGCTTTTTAGCGTTTTAATGAGTTTGGTATTCCGTTCATTTATTCTTACAATATTGAGTGCTTGTGAAGCCAACTCCCGGTTCAGTTTTTCCATGTTCAACTGCTGAATATCCCGGTTTAGCTTAACATTCTTGATTTTGATTCGTTGTTTTTGCAAAAACATCACGAGTGTAAGTATCCCCAGAATTAAAACAATTGATACGGAATAGAACAAAAGCCTTATCCTGTATTGCTTTTGTTCGCTTTCATTTTGTATCCGATTAAAGTTGTACCGCATCTCCATATCAAGGAGATTTTGTTTCGCTTTTTCTTTATCAACAAAATCGCGTTGCTTAAAATACTTATCAAGGTAGAAATCGGCAGTTTTACTGTTTTTCAAATATTTGTGTGTTTGATACAACTGAAAAAGCAAGTCTAATCTATAAGAGGGATCTATGTTGTAAAGGGAATCAGCATAAGCCAGATCATAATGATGCAGCGCACGTGGATAATCTCCTTTGTTCTGATAAACCAAACCAAGATTGGCATGAATTACCGATTTGGCAGAGGTAGGAGAAATGTAGGGTATGATACTGTCCATTAAATGAAGGGCTTCCAGTGAATACCGCACTCCCAGGTCAAGCATCCCATTTCTGATTTGAAAACTTGCCATGTTGTTAAGATTGTAAATGTAGAGCAGTGTGTTTTTGGAGGACTTACTAATTTTCAGCTCCGTTTCAAGGTAATACCTGGCGCTGTCCATTTCAGCTTTCTTCAGGTAATTAATACCCATGCGATGATAATCAATAGAAAGATTCTCATCATCATGTATCAATTTATTGATGGCGATTGACTGATCAAAATACTCTCTGGCTTTATCCAGGTAACCACTTGCCATATAAAGACTTCCGATACTTGAAAGGGATTTAGCATAAATGGTTGAATCCATCGCTTCTAAACTCAATTGCATCGCCTTTAAATAGAATTCAAGAGCAACATCCAGGTTGCTGATCATCATGTTAAAGAGCCCAAAATACAAGTTTACCAGAGCTTCGAGCCTTTTATCACCGGTTTTTAACATGGCCAAATTGGCGATATTAAGCATTTCAAGTGCTTCCTTGTTCTGGAAATTCAAATAATAGATTCTTGCAGCTGTGATAGCCATATTGATCTTTCCTGCGGGATAGTTTATGGAATCACTCACCGCAATCAAGCTGCTGATCTTTGCGAGTTTCAATGAATCATAGGTGAGGTCTTTGTTAAATTCAACATTCAGGCTATCAATCTCACTTTTTATCCTTTTGGTTTCCTCACTTTGCTGATTCTTGCACGAAGTGATCATTAGGGTCAGGACTAAAAAATAAAAACCAATTCGCCCTGCCTTACAATAAGCAGCAAGGATTAGCCTTACAAAATCCGGAATAGTGCTGACCAATTTAAACATTCTCAACATTGGTTTTTACAAGGGCAAAGATATTCAAATAGCTGCAAATCGTCCGGATTAGGTTAACTTCAATCCCTAATCATCAAACAATGCAGCAACATGATATTTTGATCAGGCGATTAACCTGCTTTCAAATAAAAAACCCCGCCCGTTTCGGGGCAGGGTTTATGGTACTAACGTTATGAAAACTATCTTACAATAAGTTTTTGTACTTCATGGCTGTATGCTGTCCTTAACACAACCATGTAAACACCGGGGTTCAGGTTTCCGATGCTTATCGAAGTCTGTTTCTGAAAGCTGTTTTCGATCAGCAGCGTGCCGTGCATGTCGTAAATCAGCGCTTCAACAGAATGGCCGGCGCCGGTTGCCGCTGTAATGGTAATGGTCTCTTTGGCCGGGTTGGGCATGATCGAGTATTTCACTGGGTTCATTTCATTCATTCCGGTTGATTTCAGGATTATATTGGTAATTGCCGCAAAGGTTCCGGTGTGATAATTACCCGTGGAGTTTTCCAACGAAATATCGTATTCCACCTCCAGGTCGAACACTTCGCCGGACAGGCTGCGGTATAATTTGAAGAAGACTGGTTCTCCGTTTATCAACCCGGTGGTTGTGGAGGAAGTCTGGTCGTTGCCGAAAAGGGTAATGGCCAGGTTGTGGTCAACAGTCCCGATTTCAATATATCCGCAAAGCAGGTCATCTGCATTGAAAGCACCCACCAGATCTCCGCTCTGAAGATCAGAAAGGGCTGATTTCAGGATGGCGCTAACCTGTTTTTCGGGTGAGTAATTGAGTTCTCCCCAGATAGTACCGATCCTGTTGATGCCTGATGTTGGTTGTGTTGACGACTTTTGGTCGCAATCGGGGAAAGTCACAACTACCGGATTCAACAGCTTTATTACATACGCTTTGCCCGGTTGGAAATGCCCGATGGTATTGATTTCGTAAGCAGGCCAGAACACTCCTGTACCGATCAGCTCCTGGATGATAACCACATCAGCCAGGTTACTTCCAAACATTTCCATCACATTGGCAGGACATTCAGAAAGCACCGGCAAGTAGCTCCAACCGGCAGGGATAGTCATTGTTCCTGAAACGTAATCTGCTCCGCCAATCATAAAACCGACATTTGCGGTAACTTTGGCCACGTAGCCTGAATTGCTGTTCCAGTTGCCGATGGTATTGACGCCTTGCGACGGCCAGTAAACCGAGGTTAAATTGCTGAGGATGGTCAGGTTATTTACAATGGGTGAAAACATATTTGCCACAGCGGGATCAATTGGAATGAGGTAACTTGAAATGCTGTTCCATCCCTGGTTAAACGCGTAATATTGAATGGTGGCAGCTTTCAGGCTTGTGAGCCTGGATAATCCAAAGCTCGCAAAGCTGCCCTGGTTGGGTTGGTCAATATTATAAGTAGCGACAGCGGGAAATTCTACGGAATTCCCGCACTGGCTCAATCTCCAACGGAAGATTTCGCCCGCATCAAAGCCATCCTTTTCATTGGTGGTTGGGTCATCGCCATAAGCAATGATGGCCACATTTCCGGTTCCGGTCCATTGCACGGCGCCGCCACAGGTTTCTTCACCGTCGTCGTTCAGGTAAAAAACGCCAATCCAATCGAGCGGCGCCAGCGGAACGCCAAAGATCTCGGGCGCAGCAGCAAGGGGGATGTTAATGGTGTGAATGCTGCCGGTGACGAGGTAACTCCATGGGTTTAAGCATGGGATTGTGTTTACAGTAACGGTCCAGTCCTGTGTGTTGCCTGCTTCTGCAGTAACGGTGTAAACAACAGGGTTGTTAAAGTTATTGGCGGTAACTCCGCTCACCTGAACCACCCCGTCAACGCTGGCAGTTGCCAGATTGGAAAGTGTAAAGGTGGCAATGAGTGAGGAAATATCAACATTTTCCAATACTTCGAGGGTGACGCTAAAGGTGGCTGGATTTATCACACCCACAACATCAGCAGGTAATGAGGGATTTTCAGCAGCATTAAAAGCAAACGACAAAATGTTTGCATCTGCATTAACCACGCCATTAACCACTTCAAACTGCTCGGTAACGATCTCCGAAACGCCGGTGGTATAAACCGACTGTACGCCGGCAACATGTGAGCCTGTTCCCAGGCCGGTGAAAAGGTAGCTTAATGCGCTGATATTTTCCGCAACGGGCGTAGTAAGGTCATTCAGGTAAACATTATAGCCTGCAAAAGACTTGTTGAAACCTGTGTATTGAGGATTGCCCGCTTCAAATGGCTTATCCAGTTTCACTGAGGAAAGACCTGCATCATGCACTAACGGCTGTGGCGCCGTATTCATATTATGCCTTAAAGCGCCGTAATTTGTGCCCAATGCACGGATCATGAAGTTATTAAAAAGCCAGAGGCTTTCAATAGGAGAAAACCCGCCATTATAATCTCCTGCATAAAAATGAGTATTGGGCTGGAATGGCCAGTTGGGGTCGGTTCCTGTGTCTATGGCCAGGCCTAAAAAACCTTCATGGGATATCCCCAGGAAAAAACCATTCTGGGCCTTAATGGGTGTAGGAAACTTAAATGTGTTCCACTGCATATCTACATTTGAAACCACTTGCTGAAATAAAATACGGGTGGGATCAGGCATTCCGTTGTTGTCAAGGTCAAACACCCATATTTTAACGCTGTTATGAGGGCCACCAGCATCGGTCAGAAACCATGACATTTCTTTAAGAATAGCATCATAACGATATACCGAACCCAAAAGAGAATTCAGGGTTCCCCCATTGAATCCCAACTGAGCCGTAGCTGTGCCATCATCATGCCTGAACACATAATCAGCACCCAACCAGCTCAGGAGGGCCTGTCCTTCTTCAAGGTTTTCAGTAGTAACGTGCAGGTCATAAGGAGCAATAATCTCATCCATTAATTTTACCTCTACAGTCTGATCCTCCTGGTCAACAATAATTAAAACTTCCTGCGAAATGTAGCCATATGCACTAACCACTGCTGTAGTGTTGGTACCCGTTGGCAAGTGCACTGTAACCTGCCCATTTGCGCCTGAAAAATACTCATTGCCGTCAATAACAACCTTTGCCTCTGCAATAGGAAGCGCTTCATCAGAATCATCTGCAATATTGAAATTCACTTCATATAAATCAGAAGCATCGGTAATGAGCAGATCATCAATTATGTATGCTTCAAAAACTTCATCAGAGCCCTGAAGTCGGAATCCCAGGTTCAGCGAAGTGGCCCCTTCAGGCACATAGAAATAATATTCATATTCACCGGGGAGCATATATGCTGTGCCAATTGCCCTTTCCCATATAACATCCCAGGTAGAACCATCATCATAAGTAACATCTATTCCCAAAACTTCACCATAGTCAGCCCAAGAATAATTGTACAGAGCCTGGTTAAGTGTAAGCTTCAGTTTTCTATTGCCTGCAAGATCAACCGGGGGGGATTTCAACCAACTGTCATCAAATTCATACGTCCATTCACCGATTAGCCACATCTCCGGCGCATTAGCGCCACCTGCATTATTTCCATCTACAAGCGCCCACATATGTGCCCCAATAATTTCCCAGCCTTCCGGTATCGCAGGTGACCAGGGTATTGACACAGGATAGTCAAATGGTTCGTACATAAGAACACCTTCAGGGGCAAGCAAAACCCTGTCAGATGATGTTGATCCGCCTTCACCAATGTGATTGCTGGCAGTTACCCTGTAAGAATACCAGCCCAATGCCACCTCATTGTCTTCAACCTGCAGTCCGGAGATGTTTTCAGCCACTACGTGTTCACCGGGCATACGGAGAACCGTATAGGTAACATTCTCACCTGTGAAATATCCGCCATTCAAACCTTCGGCAGGGGCTTCCCAACTGATGGTTGCATTGGTAAAATCTGTTGTAATAACAAAATTCCCTGGCGCCGCCGGAACATCCGGGCCGATAAAGATTTGGTAGGCGAAGGTATTTACGCCCCTGCCGGCATCATTAATTCCAAGAATTCTATAGGTGTAAGAACCCCTTTCCTGAATGGTATTATCAATAAAAGTTTGTTCGGCCCCGATAACCGGGTTATCAATCGTAGCAATTTCAACGCTGTTTCTGAAAATCTTCACCTGGTTCAGCTCAGTTAATGGCGATCCGTTAACCTGCAGGGCGGGATTGTTCCAGGTAAGTGTTGCCTGAAGCCCTCCCTGGGCGGCAGGTGTTACCATAAAATTTGTGACCGCTGCCGGAGCATCGTCCTTAAATGGAGAAGCCTCATACAACCCTGTGCGCGTGTTTGAGCCTTTATACGTACCAAACTGAATGTTTGCGTCTTCCATCGGGACACCCAGATTGTAAACGTTAAAAAATACGGAACGCGGTTGGATAAATTCAATTGTCACCGCAACCAGATTCAGCATACCATCACCGGTAACATCGCCCAGTTGTGCACCGTTATACCAGCTAAACCCTTGAGGGCGAAGCGGAAATCCCGGCAATTCGCCACTGCCGTCATGTTTATAGCAATGGATAAAACCGTTTCCATCAACAGCTGTGTGACTGGCTCCGAAAAACAGTTCAAACTGGCCATCTCCATCCATATCAGCAACTGAAATATAACCCGTATTACCAGCGTAAAACTCTCCGCTGGTAAGAGGAAAATATGGCAAAGCCTCACCATTGGCTGAAAAGCCAAATACCACTGGAAACTCAGGATCTGGAATTTCTGGATTAAAAGCTACATTCCAGCCAAAAGTGCGCGAATGCAGAATCTCAAGGTTTCCATCCGCGTTAATATCGGCCACTGTAGACGGGCCACGGAGAGCGTCGTAAGATCCATAGGTCGGATCCGGGACTGGCCATCCACTGCGATATTCGCCATTGTGATTACGCACGAAATGTTCAGCTCGATTGCCCGGGGTTGTGGAAGCCGAAGCTACAATACTTAATTCGCCTGAATGGTCAAAGTCGGCAAGCATAGGACAATTATCGATAAACTGTGTTCCTGGATTTTCAACTGGAAAACCGGGTAAAGATTGACCCAGTAGATTAAATGCGTACAAATTACCCAGTCTATCGGTGGCAATTATGTCCAATTGGCCATCATTGTTGATGTCGCCAGCAGACAAAGTAGAACTATGATCACCAATAAGCGAAACCGGCCAGTTATCGTTTAATGGTGTACCGTCGGCCTTTAGAATGTGGATATAATTAGATTGATTGGTGCCAAAAATGATTTCCATCTGCCCGTTGTTATCCAGATCGGCCAGTATGGGGGTATTCATCTCATCACGAAAGCTGCCAGTTTCAAACGGCCATCCGGGTAATACCTTCCCTGTGTTATCAACAACAAAAACATACCCGATAGTAGAAAAATTACAAGATCTAATTACCACTTCAAGGTTCCCATCCCCTGTTACATCGGCAACCGAAGGTGGCGCATTTGAATGAGTATTTGCCATACCTGGATGATAACGGAATCCGAGCGACCAAAGCAGATCACCATTGCCTTTGAAAACATACAAGGTATCCCTAAAAGGGAAAATAATTTCATCTATGCCGTCGTTGTTAAGATCAGCAAGAGTCACACCACCCGCATGGTTCCATCTGGATGGATTTATAAACACTTTTGGCCAGCCCTCAACCTGCTCGAATCCTTCTTTGGCATCATATTTCTCATTGAAAGGAACGGTAATTTCCTTTACATTCATGCTGCCATCTTCCTCCATAAAGGCATGCTGTAATGTTGATGTTCTCTCTCCCTCCGCAAAGGCTTCATGGGAGGTAGTCGTTCTTTGTGCAGACATCATACAAACTATTGACATCAACACCAAAAGTAAAGCAGTCTTTTTCATTTTGTAAAATATTTAATGAATAAATGAATTGAATTCGAAGTAACTCCTGTTTCGGAACTACGACGGTGCAAAAGTGCCTCAATTACCAACCCTGGACAATACCAACTTCCTGGTATTTTATAGAAACATGACAAATAGTGATTTGAGGAATGAGTCCAGTCTAAAAAGCCTTTTTACCCCTAAATCCCCTAAAGGGGACTTTTTCAAACTGCTGATTTTTAGCGTTCTCCCTTTAGGGTCAGGGGTAAAAACGATAAAAATCAGCAGTTTGAGGGCTTTTTAGACTGAACTCAGGAATTATAGCCAAAATACCAGGAATCTGGTATTGCCCGTTCATTCAGAAAGCCGTTCCTTTGCCGCAAATTTGAATACACATCATTTTGAATGAAACATGAACCTGTCTGTTAAGAAACATATTTTTGCCAGGCCAACCCTTAATGCAGCAATTCTTTTTGGTGCGTTACTGATCCTGGTTGTTGTTTTTCTGACAGATTGGAAGACATTTTATGGAAATCAATTCGTGGAAAGTCCGGCCACCTATTTTCACGACCTTGATTTTTTCTTCCGGGACTCAGTGGAAATAGAAGATTTTTATAGAGCCCGGGATTTGGTATATTCCAACCCGGACAGCGCCAGGGCGCTGGCATATAAAGCCATTGAACGCTTTGAAAAGCAACAAAATGAAATTGCCCAAATTCGTTATTATAACATATTGGGATTTTCTTTCCTTCTTCTATCTGACTATAACAAAGCCCTCGAATATGGTTTCCGAAGTCTTCAATTATCCATAAAATACAACTTAGGCAATCAGATGGCCAATGCAAATAATAACATTGGCGCAATTTACATGCATTTGGGGTACCATACGGATGCTTTAGGCTACTATCTGAAAGCAAAAAGCCTGTACGAACAAGGCCAGGATTCAGCTCAATATGCAAACACGTTAAACAATATTGGTGTTATCTATCTTGAAGTTGAGGCTGTTGAAACGGCCAAAACCTATCTTGATATGGCTTACGATATCTATCAGAAAACAGATCATCAAACAGGTATTGGTAATACTTCAAACAATCTGTTGGTGTATTTCCGGCACGCTAAAATGCCCGATTCTGCTGAATATTTTTTTAATCAGTCAATAAAAATCGGAACTCAGCTAAACAATCATTACGCGTTAAGCAATGCATTTCTTGAAAAAGGAAATCTTTTTACGGCTCTTAATGATCCCCCCAATGCCATTGCGTACTATCTTAAAAGTGATTCTGTAGCAAGCCTGGTAAAACTCATGCAGATGAGATCGGTTGCCCGGATTGAAATAGCCAAAACCTACCTCGGGATGAAGGAACTGGATTCAGCATATACTTTTACCAGGAGCGCTTATGACATTGCCCTTGAAATTGGAAATAAAAAGCTTGAATATGTAGCTAATGAATTTTTTTCCCTGATTTTCCAGGAGCGGAAAGAGTTTGAAAAGGCGCTAAACCATCGAAACCTGGCTATTGAACAGAAAGCGGAGTTCCAGGCACAATCTCATGCCAGTCATATGTATCGCCTCGAAATTGAAGAGTTAAACAGGGATAAGGAGAGGCAACAGATTTTTATTGCAGAACAAAAGATGCACATTGCCAGCCAGAGGAATCAACTGCATATTACCATGGTTTCGTTCTTTGCCCTTCTGGTTATTTTATCCTTTATCTATTACTACTTTTTCAATAAAAACAGGCAAAAGCAGACAAAACAGGCCTATGAGAACAAAATAAGACATTCGCTTGAAATGACCAAAGCAGTGCTGGAAGCCGAAATCCAGGAGCGTAAGCGTATAGGCATGGAGTTGCACGATGGCCTGGGGCCATTGCTGGGCCTGGTGAAACTGAATATTACCAACATACTTAGAGAAAACGGCCTTAGCCCCAATAAGAGAGAAGGACTTTTAAGAAGCGCCGCCGCCAATCTTGATGACATCTTAAAAGAGATGAAAAATATTTCCAAAAATCTGGCGCCAATCGTATTAATTGAAAAAGGATTTGAATCAGCCGTTAAGGATCTTGTTATGAGGTTGCAGAACCTGAAGTACTTCGATGTTCACCTGAGCATGAATGGCTGGGACAATAGGGTAGATTCATTTGTTGAGCACTCGCTGTACAGGGCAATTCTGGAGGTGATGAATAATATTATCAGCCATGCCAGCGCTTCAGTGGTGAATATCGAGGTTTTGAAGAATGGCAGGGAAATCACCATCATCATCGAGGATAATGGTGTGGGATTCGACCCGTCAACTTCAGGAAATAATGGTCAGGGTTTAAAAAATGCCGCAACCCGCATCGAAGGAATGGAAGGTAAGTTTTTTATTGACAGCATGCCGAACCGGGGCACCATAGTCATTATGGAGCTGCCCAACGGCGAATTTACAAAAATGAAAGATGAAAAAGATAAAGTTGTATCTGGTTGACGATCATAAGCTATTTATCAAAGGCATTATATCTCTGTTTGAGGAAAACAGTGAAATGGAGGTAGTAGGTCATGCCTGCTCAGCCACACAATACCTCAACGATTCACACGCGGCTGAACCTGATGTAATCCTGATGGACATCAACATGCCCGATATGACCGGCATCGAACTAACCAGGATAATCAAGGAAAAAAACCCGAAGGCAAAAATCCTTGCCCTCACCATGTTTGAGGATATATTGTACATTCAGAAAATGATACAAAGCGGAGCAAATGGCTATGTTTTGAAATCGGCAGATATGCAGGTTTTAATTGAAGCAATTAAGACGGTGGCTAATGGCGGCAAATTCTGGGATGCTGAAATCCGGAATACGATTCTTGAAAAAGTAGGCGCTATTGATTCTGATGAGTTTAAAGATCTGAACCAGAACAAGCTGTCAAAGCGCGAACTCGAGATTCTTTATCTGATCACCAAAGAACTTTCCAGTTCCCAAATAGCAGAGAAGCTCTTTATCAGCGAACGAACCGTAGAGACTCACCGTAAAAACATCATGGCAAAAACCAAGGCCGGCAATACCGTTGGATTGGTGAAGCTCGCCATCAGAGAAGGATTGGTCTATTTTTAGCCGGGAGGGCTATAGATGGGGTCTGCTGAAAAAGCCTAATCCGTTGGATTATTATAAGTTAAATCAATAATTTCTTATTCCTTCTGCAAGGGTTTGGTAATTATTGCCTGAAAACCTTTCACCAGATATTTCGGTGCGTTGCACCTTTAACCCCATCGCCTTACAAGATTCTACAAAGATTATCGGTGCACTGCACCTGCAAAATGAGCCACAGAGTGGCGATAATCTTTATAGAAAAAATGAATGAATTGAAACGAGAGGTGCAGCGCACCGCAATATTTAACTTCTGAGTTTATCAGCAAGCCATAGATAGATATTCAATAGGTTGTTGCAAAATTGTGTTGAGGAAAAATTTGATGACAAGGACAGATTTTTCCGTTTTCAAACGATTTTTGAAAAGCCGGGCATTTAGGGTTGTTTCAACAAAAAACCCCGCCCGTTTCGGGGCAGTTTTTTTACCTAACGATTATAAGAAATACTATTTTACTAATGTTTCGCACTTGATGAAGTTCTTTAAAACGCTGAAAAAAAATGATAAAAAAAGTAGCATGATTGTTTGCTAAACTAATGAAAAACATTAA
>Ga0209835_1000592_pt1 | contig 22963 bp, 28 predicted proteins | sample LakKivwa52mmetaG_FD_184138 | JGI IMG/M metagenome (GOLD analysis project Ga0209835, IMG submission 184138) | Anoxic lake water microbial communities from Lake Kivu, Rwanda to study Microbial Dark Matter (Phase II) - Lake Kivu water 52m metaG... | ecosystem: Environmental > Aquatic > Freshwater >...
GGACCGTGAAACGCCCCTGCGCCAATGATAGTCGGCAGCCCGCCGGCGAAAGTAGGTCATCGCCAGACTCCCACAACCCCAATACGCCCACCTCTACAGGTGGGCGTTTTGCTTTGGGTAGCCTACAGGGTTCGCGGATGCCGTTACTCCGCTGCGCGAGACCTGTCCAGGATGCGCGCGCCCAGTTCGCCATGGGCCAACAGAATGCGTACTTTCTCGCCGATTTCCACCTCTGTGCTTGAGCGGATTACATGCAGGGATTGATCATGCACGATGCTGTAACCACGGCGCAGAATGGCGGTCGGGCTGAGCATCTCCAAGTGGGTGTGCTTGACCAGTGCATGCTCGCGCTGTCGGGCAAGGTACTGTTGCATGGCGCCGTGCAGGCGGGTGTCCAGCACCTCCATGGATGGCCCATGGCGTTCGCGCAGATTCCGTTGCTGATTCAGCCGTTCTTGCCAACCACGCATATCCGAGCGGACGGTGTGCAGTCGCAGTGTGAGGACATGGGCGATGCGCCAGGCCGACAGGCGCAGGCGCTCCCTGCGCAGGGCGATGCGATCGCGCGGGTGCGCCAGGCGTCGCGTCAGGCCATCCAGGCGTTGGGCCAGGGCGTGTAGCGTGCGCGACTGGTTCTGTGCCAGACGCGCGCGTAGATGATCGACATGTTGCTTCAGGTCGGCTCGGTTGGGAGTGGCCAGTTGCGCGGCCCCGGTGGGGGTGGGTGCGCGCAGGTCGGCGACGAAATCGGCGATGGTGAAATCGGTTTCGTGACCCACCCCGGTCACCACCGGGATCGGGCTCGCGGCGATGCTTCTCGCCAGGGTCTCGTCATTGAACGCGGCCAGATCCTCCAGGCTGCCCCCGCCGCGGACCAGAAGTAGGACTTCGCAGTAACCGTGGCGGGCAGCCTCCTGCATGGCCGCGACGATGGCGCGTGGTGCGTCCACACCCTGCACAGGGCAAGGATACAAAATCACTCGAACTGCCGGCCATCTGCTTCGCAGCGTGGCCAGCACGTCGCGCAGCGCGGCGGCCTGGGGTGAGGTGACCAGGCCGATGACGTGGGGATAGCTTGGCAAGGCGCGCTTGCGGGTCGACGCAAACAGCCCTTCCGCCTCCAGTTTGGCCTTGAGTCGCAGGAAAGCCTCGTACAGGGCGCCCTGTCCGGCCCGGCGCATGCTCTCGACCAGCAGTTGAAATTCGCCACGCTGCTCATACAGGGTGGCCTGGGCGCGAAGTTCCACCTGGTCGCCATCGCGTGGTGACCAGTCGATGAACTGATTGCGGTTCCTGAACATGGCGCAGCGCACCGAGGCCTGTTCATCCTTCAGGGTGAAGTACCAGTGACCGGAGGTGGCGCGACTGTGATTGGCGATTTCGCCCTTGATCCAGCAGGAGGGCAGGTTCTTCTCCAAGACCAAGCGCGCCTGGCGGTTGAGTTCACCGACGCTGATTACCCGATCAGCGTCAGCGCTGTGCATGATCATCGTGTGCCTGTGCGAGGAATTATTCCGGTAGGGGAGTATTCGCGCACCGGTCAGCACTGACAAGCCAATGATTCTGCTGGCCACGGTTTAGTGGTATGTTTCGATCTTTCAGCGCACGGCGGCCGAGGCCGCCGTTCTATTTTTCTTGCGGTTGGAAGTGTCATGTCCGAATACCTGATGCAAACCTATGCCAGACAGCCTGTCGCGTTCGTGCGCGGAGAGGGCGCCTGGCTTTATGACGAACATGGGGAGAAGTACCTGGATGCCCTGGCCGGCGTCGCGGTCAATGGGCTCGGCCATGCCCATCCCCGCCTGGTCCGGGCCTTGTGCGAACAGGCCGGGCGATTGATCCATACCTCCAATCTTTATCGCATTCCGGAGCAGGAGCGGCTGGCGCAACGGCTTTGCCAGATTTCCGGCCTGGAGCGCGCGTTTTTCTGCAACTCCGGTGCCGAGGCCAACGAGGCCGCCATCAAGATCGCCCGCCTGCATGGCCACAACCTGGGCATCGAGAGTCCGGCCATCGTGGTCATGGAGCAGAGTTTCCACGGCCGCACCATGGCCACCCTGTCGGCCACCGGCAACCGCAAGGTACAGGCCGGCTTCGAGCCGCTGGTGACCGGCTTCGTGCGTGTCCCCTTCGGCGATGCCGAAGCGGTCGAGAAGCTCGCCGAGCACCACAAGAACATTGTCGCCGTGCTGGTGGAGCCCTATCAGGGCGAGGGCGGCGTCAACATTCCGGAACGGGATTATCTGGCCAAGTTGCGCGCCATCTGCGACCGCAACGCCTGGCTGCTGATGCTGGACGAAGTCCAGACCGGCATCGGCCGTACCGGAAAATGGTTTGCCTTCCAACACACCGACATCCTGCCCGATGTCATGAACCTGGCCAAAGGGCTCGGCTCCGGCGTGCCCGTGGGCTGCTGTCTGGCGCGCGGCGTGGCGGCGACCACCTTCGTGCCGGGCAAGCACGGATCCACCTTTGGCGGCGGGCCCCTGGCCTGCACCGCCGCCCTCACCACCCTCCAGGTCATGGAGGAGGACGCCCTGCCGGCGCACGCGGAAACCCTCGGCGCCTTCATCCGCGCGGATCTCGCGGCGCGCCTGGAGGGCGTGTCGGGTGTTCAGGATATTCGTGGCCAGGGCCTGATGATCGGCATCGAACTGGATCGGCCCTGTGGCGAACTGGTGAAGCAGGCTCTGGCGGAGAAGCTGCTCATCAACGTCACCCACGACAGCGTCGTGCGTTTGCTGCCCCCCCTGGTTTTGAAGCGGGAAGAGGCAGCCCTGCTGACCGAGAAGTTGGCGGGTCTGATCCGCGCCTTCCTGGGCTGAGCTTATGGCATCGCCGCCCAAGCATTTCCTGCAATTCAAGGATTTCAGCCGGGACCAACTGGAGCACCTGTTCGCCCGCACGGCGCTGGTCAAGGCGCGCTTCAAGGCCTACCAGCCCTACCACCCCCTGGCCGACCGCACCCTGGCCATGATCTTCGAGAAGAGTTCGACGCGCACCCGGCTGTCCTTCGAGGCCGGCATGCACCAGTTGGGCGGAACCGCCATCTATCTCAATACGCGGGATACCCAGCTGGGCCGCGGCGAGCCGGTGGAAGACGCGGCAGAGGTGATCTCGCGCATGGTCGATCTGGTCATGATCCGCACCTATGAGCAGGAAATCATCGAGCGCTTCGCCGCCCATTCCCGGGTGCCGGTCATCAACGGCCTCACCAACGAATACCACCCCTGCCAGATCCTGGCCGACATCTTCACCTGGATCGAGCAGCGCGGTTCCATCCAGGGCAAGACCGTGGCCTGGATCGGCGACTCCAACAACATGTGCAACACCTGGCTGCAGGCCGCGGAGATCCTGGACTTCAATGTCCACGTCTCGACGCCGCCGGGCTACGAGGTCGAGCCGGAGCGTGCCGGCCTCATCGGCACCGGCCATTTCGAGTCCTTCGCCGATCCCATGGAGGCCTGCCGCGGCGCCGATCTGGTCACCACCGACGTGTGGACCAGCATGGGCTTCGAGGCGGAGAACGAGGCCCGCGCCAAGGCCTTTGCCGATTGGCAGGTGGATGGCGACATGATGCGAGTCGCCGATCAGGAGGCCTTGTTCATGCACTGCCTGCCCGCCCATCGCGGCGAGGAAGTGGCGGCAGCGGTCATCGACGGCCCCCAGTCCGTGGTCTGGGACGAAGCCGAGAACCGGCTGCATACCCAGAAAGCCTTGATGGAATATCTGTTGCTCGGCAAGGTGGAGACTTGAATCTGGCCTACTTCAAGGACCGCGACAGCCTCTACCTGGAACTGTCGCCGGAGAACCCCGCCCACGCCTGGGAGGCTCAGGAGGGCATCGTCATCAATCTTGCCGAAGACGGTCGCGTGGTCGGCATCGAGATCGAGCACGCCAGCCTGAAGGCGGACCTCTCCCTGCTGCGGGTCGGCAACTTCCCCGGAGAAGTGCATGCCGTGGACGGCGCGGCGCATTGAATTCAGCAAGCGGACCGGGCGGTCCGCGCTTTGGTAGCAAGGACGAACGATGAGCGCAATCAAGAAAGTGGTACTCGCCTATTCCGGCGGGCTGGACACCTCGGTGATCCTCAAATGGCTGCAAGACACCTACCAGTGCGAAGTGGTGACCTTCACCGCCGACCTGGGCCAGGGCGAGGAGCTGGAACCGGCCCGGGCCAAGGCGCTGATGTTCGGCATCAAGCCCGAAAGCATCTACATCGACGACCTGCGCGAGGAGTTCGTGCGGGACTTCGTCTTCCCCATGTTCCGCGCCAACACGGTCTACGAGGGCGAGTACCTGCTCGGCACCTCCATCGCCCGGCCGCTGATCGCCAAGCGCCTCATCGAGATCGTCAACCTCACCGGCGCCGACGCCATCTGCCACGGCGCCACCGGCAAGGGCAACGACCAGGTCCGCTTCGAGCTGGGCGCCTACGCCCTGAAGCCGGACATCAAGGTCATCGCTCCCTGGCGCGAGTGGGACCTGCTCTCCCGGGAAAAGCTGATCGCCTATGCGGATAAGCACGGCATTCCCATCGACATGAAGCACCGCCAGGGTGGTTCGCCCTATTCCATGGATGCCAACCTGCTGCACATCAGCTACGAAGGCCGCCACCTGGAAGACCCCAACGCCGAGGCCGAGGAGGAAATGTGGCGCTGGACCGTGTCGCCGGAGAAGGCGCCGGATGCCGCCGAGTACATCACCCTGGACTACGTCAAGGGCGACGTGGTGGCCATCGACGGTCAGGCCATGAAGGCCCACGAAGTCCTGGCGAAGCTGAACGAGTTGGCCGGCAAGCACGGCATCGGCCGCCTGGACCTGGTGGAAAACCGCTACGTGGGCATGAAGTCGCGGGGCTGCTACGAAACCCCAGGCGGCACCATCCTGCTCAAGGCCCATCGCGCCATCGAATCCATCACCTTGGACCGGGAAGTCGCCCACCTCAAGGACGACCTCATGCCCCGTTACGCCAGCCTCATCTACAACGGCTACTGGTGGAGCCCTGAGCGGATCGCCCTGCAGACCCTGATCGACCACACCCAGGGGAACGTCAACGGCTTCGTTCGCCTCAAGCTCTACAAGGGCAACGTCATCGTCGTGGGCCGGGATTCCAAGACCGACTCCCTGTTCGACTCCACCATCGCCACCTTCGAGGACGATGCCGGCGCCTACGACCAGAAGGACGCGGGCGGCTTCATCAAACTCAACGCCCTGCGCATGCGCATCGCCGCCAAGCTGGAGGCTCGGCGCCGTTAAGCGGACGGGGGTGACGCGTCTCAACGTCACCCTCACTCCTGGTACATCCGTCAGAAGCGAGGCCAGCGGGGTTCCGGCATGATCCTGCCATCGGCATGACCTCACCCGTGGTGAGCGTCACGCCTCTGGATGGAGGATGTGGGATGCAGGGAACCCTGTTCGGCTACAACGAGGCGCAGGTCGCGGAATTCGGCGCCACGGCGGGCATTGGCGTGCTGATCCTGTTCATGCTGTTCATCATCGGCAACCTGGCCTACCGCTCCAATGCCGGCCGGGTGGGCACCTTCGCGTTGTATTTCGTGCTGGCTTTCGGCATGCTCGGCTTTGTCTCCAAGATCCTCATCCAACACATCTGGAGTATCTGACCATGTCGCAATTCGACCAGGTGTCCGTGCTCAAGCGGGCCAACGTCTACTTCGACGGCAAGTGCGTCTCGCATACCGTGCAGTTCGCCGACGGAACGAAGAAATCCGTGGGCGTCATCCTGCCCTCGACGCTGACCTTCAATACAGGTATTCCGGAAATCATGGAATGCGTCGCCGGCGCCTGCCGCTACCGGCTCAAGGGCGGGGACTGGCAGACCAGTACCGCCGGGCAGTCCTTCAGCATCCCCGGCAACTCCAGCTTCGACATCGAGGTGAGTGGAGAGCCCTACCACTACGTCTGCCATTTCGGCTGACGTCCAACATCTCTCAAGACGCGAGCAGGTTTTCCAGCAGGCTGGCCTGGCGGCGGGCCTGCACGTCCATGCTCAGGCGCCGCGCGCGGGTGATGGACAACAGGTCGGCGAGGGCGTCCTCGAAACGATCGTTGACCACCAGGTAGTCGAAGGCCAGGGCGTGCGAGATGTCTTCGCGCGCCGCCGCAAGACGCCGCGCGATCACCTCGGCGCTGTCCGTGCCCCGGCCCTCCAGGCGGCGACGCAGTTCGGGGAGGGAGGGCGGCAGGATGAACACGCCGCAGGCCTTCGGCATCAGCCGACGCACCTGGGCGGCGCCCTGCCAGTCGATCTCCAGCAGGATGTCGCGACCCAGGGCCATTTCCGCCTCGATCCAGGGCTGCGAGGTGCCGTAGTAATTGCCATACACCTCGGCGCTTTCGAGGAACTCGCCGCGCCCCAGGCGTTCCTGGAACTCCTCGCGGCCGACGAAGTGGTAATGCACGCCATCCACCTCGCCGGGGCGGGGCGGACGGGTGGTGTAGGACACCGACAGGCGGATGGCCGCGTCGCGCTCCAGCAGCGCCTTCACCAGGCTCGATTTGCCGGCGCCGGATGGCGCGGTGACGATGAACAGCTGACCGGGCATGGGGCTTGTCCTATTCGATGTTCTGGATCTGTTCGCGCATCTGCTCGATGAGCACCTTGAGCTCGACCGAGGTCCGCGTGAGCTCCAGGGAAACCGACTTGGAACCCAGGGTATTCGCTTCCCGGTTGAGTTCCTGCATGAGGAAGTCCAGGCGCTTGCCGGCGGCGCCGCCGGCGTGCAGCACACGCACCACCTCGTCCAGGTGGGTGAGCAGGCGGTCGAGTTCCTCGTCGACGTCGATCTTCTGGGCGAACAGCGCCACCTCCTGGTGGATGCGGTCGTGGTCCGGGGAGGGCAGCAGTTCCTCCAGCCGCTTGCCCAGCTTCTCGCGGTAGGCGGCGACGATCTCCGGGGTGCGTGGGCGGATGCCGGCGACATGGCCGCGCATGGCCTCGACGCGTTCGAGGATGGCGGCCTTGAGCTTGTCGCCTTCGCGCGCCCGTGTCGCGTTGAATTGCCCCAGGGCCGCCTCGGCGAGGCGCAGGGCGGCGGCCTGCAGGGTGTCGGCGTCCGGTCCGGTTTCGCCCAGCATGCCGGGCCAGCGCAGGATCTCCGCGACCGCCAGCGGCCGGGCGGTGGGAAAGGCGGCCACGGCGTTGTCGGACAGCGCGCGCAGTTGCGCGAGCAGGACCGCGTTGAGGCCGCCGGGCAGGGTGCCGGACTCGGCGGGCGTGAAATTTAGCCGGCATTCCATCTTGCCGCGTTTCACCCGCTCGCCGATGCGCTCGCGCAGGCCCGGTTCCAGGGCGCGGAAATCCTCGCCCATGCGGAAGGAAAGATCGAGAAAGCGGGCGTTCACCGCGCGCAGTTCGAGGGTGATCTGGCCGCCGGGCAGATCGGCGGTTTCCACGGCGTAGCCGGTCATGCTGCGCAGATTTTCGTTTCGGGTTTCCTTCATGCTCGCCACGATCTTGGTTATCCTTCGCTGATCTTTCGCAAATAAACATCTTAACCCGCCGCCGCATGGCCGCCCAAACCACCGAACCTCTGCTGCACGGATATCACCTGGCCGACTACGTTATCGACCGACGTATCGGCGGTGGCGGCTTTTCCCTGGTCTATCTGGCCTTCGACATCGACGGCCAGCCGGTGGCGATCAAGGAATACCTGCCCGGCGGCATCGTCAAGCGCGGCGAACTGGGCACGGTGGTGCCCATCGACCAGGACAAGGAAGCGTCCTTCCGCTACGGCATGAAGTGCTTCTTCGAGGAGGGGCGGGCGCTGGCCGGTATCCGCCACGCCAACGTGGTGCGCGTGGTGAATTTCTTCCGCGCCAACGAGACCGTGTACATGGTCATGAAGTACGAGCAGGGCAAGACCCTGCAACGGCACATCGTCGGCCTGCAGGAACCGATGCGCGAGACCTTCCTGCGCAGCGTCTTCATCCAGTTGCTGAACGGCCTGCGCGAGGTGCACGCGCACAAGATCCTGCATCTCGACATCAAGCCTTCCAACATCTACATCCGCGCCGACGGTTCCCCGGTGCTCATCGATTTCGGCGCCGCCCGCCAGGCCCTGCGCGAAGACATGTTCACCACCTCGCCGATGTACACGCCGGGTTTCGCCGCGCCCGAGCAGTACAACCAGCGCGACCGTCTGGGGCCCTGGACGGACATCTACAGCGTCGGCGCCACCATGTACGCCTGCATCGCCAAGGGGCCGCCGCCCCCGGCCAACGAACGCAACGATCGCGACAAGCTGGCGCCGGCGGCGAAGTCCCACTCCGGCCTGTATTCCCCGGGGCTGCTGGAACTGATCGACGACATGCTGCGGCTCAACTACACCGAGCGGCCGCAGAGCGTGTTCGCCGTGCAGAAGCGTCTGATCGCCATGGCACAGGCCGCGCGCAGCCAGAAACCCTCGTTGTTCGCCCTGATCAAGGACAGGTTGTCACGTCAGCTATGAGCATGAAATACGTCGTCTACCAGGCCAGCCGCCGCGGCGGTCGTCCCTACAACGAGGACCGCGTGGGTTATGCCTATACCTCGGATGCCATGGTCATGGTGCTGGCCGACGGCATGGGTGGCCACAATCATGGCGAGGTGGCCTCGCAGCTGACCGTGCAGGTCATCACCAGCCTGTTCCAGAACCGCGCCAAGCCGGTGCTGCCGGACATGGCCGCCTTCCTGCTGGACGGTATCTATGCTGCCCACGACGCCATCAATGAATACGCCATGCGCAAGCGCATGGCCGATCCGCCGCGCACCACCTGCGTGGTCTGCGTGGTGCAGAAGGGCACCGCCTGCTGGGCGCACGTGGGCGACTCGCGGCTTTATCAGTTCAGCCGGCGCGCCATGCTCTACCGCACACGCGATCATTCCGCCGTGCAGCAACTGGTGGACGAGGGCCGGCTCAGCGAGGCCGACATGGGCGTGCACCCCGATCGCAACAAGCTCTACAACTCGGTGGGCGGCTTCATGCTGCCGGACATCGAGGTCGAGGAGCCGGTCAAGCTGCAGCAGGGCGACGTGCTGTTCCTCTGCACCGACGGCGTCTGGCCGGAACTGACTCCGGAGGAAATGCTCTCCACCCTGCGCGCCTACCCCCTGGAACGGGCGGTGAAGCAGATGCTGGATCAGGCCGAATTCCGCGCCGGCCAGTACGCCGACAACCTCTCCGTGGTCGCCATGCGTTATGGCGAGGAGCACTTCAACGCCGGGGAACTGGTGCTGGGCGACGATCTCGGCCTGGACGGCTTCACCACCCAGCTGCGCAAGCTCGGCGGCCAGGGCGAACGCACCACCACGGACAGCGACGTGGACAAGGCCGTCGCCGAAATCAAGGCTGCCCTGGCCCGCTATCCGCTGCCCGGCAAATCCTGACCCTGATCTTTCTTTAACAGGAAATCCATGAACTCCCCCATCCGTCCTTCCGGGCGCGCGCCGGACCAATTGCGCGCCGTCCGCCTCACCCGCAACTACACCAGGCATGCCGAAGGCAGCGTGCTGGTCGAATGCGGCGATACCAAGGTGCTGTGCACCGCCAGCGTGCTGGAAAAGGTGCCCCCCCATGTAAAGGGCACGGGAGGCGGCTGGCTCACCGCCGAATACGGCATGCTGCCCCGCGCCACCCACACCCGCGGCGACCGCGAGGCGGCCCGTGGCAAGCAGAGTGGCCGCACCCAGGAAATCCAGCGCCTCATCGGCCGCGCCCTGCGCGCCGCCGTGGATCTTGGCAAGCTTGGGGAAAGAACCATCCACGTCGACTGCGACGTGCTCCAGGCCGACGGTGGCACCCGCACCGCCAGCATCACCGGTGCCTGGGTCGCGGTGCACGACGCCATCGCATGGCTGCTGCGGGAAGGCAAGCTGCCCGCCAGCGTCATGCGCGACCAGGTCGCCGCCATCTCGGTGGGCATCTGGAACGGCACGCCCGTGCTGGACCTGGACTACGCCGAGGACGTGGCCTGCGACACCGACATGAACGTGGTCATGCTGGCCGGCAATCTCATCGAGGTGCAGGGCACCGCCGAAGGCGCCGCCTTCAGCCGGGCCGAGTTGAACGCCTTGCTCGATCTGGCCGAGAAGGGCATCCGCGAACTCATGGCCGCCCAGAAGGCCGCTATCGCCACCTGAGAACACCCATCATGAAAAAGATCGTCATCGCCTCCAACAACGCCGGCAAGCTGCGCGAGATCGCCCGTATCCTGGAACCCCTGGCCATCGAGGCCCTGCCCCAGGGCGCCTTCGGCGTGCCGGAATGCCCCGAACCCCACGTCACCTTCGTCGAGAACTGCATCGCCAAGGCCCGCCACGCCTCCGCCCACACCGGCCTGCCGGCCCTGGCGGACGACTCCGGCATCTGCGTCGACGCCCTCAACGGCGCGCCCGGCGTCTACTCCGCCCGCTTCGCCGGCGAGCCCAAGTCCGACGAGCGCAATAATCAGAAGCTCATCGAGACCCTGCGCGGCGAGCCAAACCGCAAGGCCCACTACTATTGCATCATGGTCTACGTGCGTTACCCCGACGACCCCCAGCCCATCATCGCCGAGGGCGCCTGGCACGGCGAGATCATCGACCAGCCCCGCGGCGACGGCGGCTTTGGCTACGACCCGTATTTCCTGCTGCCGGAATTCGGCCAGACCGGCGCCGAACTCGATGCCGACCAGAAGAACGCCATCAGCCATCGCGGCCAGGCCCTGCGCGCCCTGGCGGAGAAACTGCGCGACGCGGGGGCTTAGCCGCCGAAATCGTTGCCCACCAGTTCCAGCTTGGTGAGCAGTTCCCCCGCCCGTTTCTCGCCAGGCTTCAGCCGGCGCGCCGTCTCGATGCAGGAACGGGCTTCGCTGGCGATGCGCAGGTCGCGGCCGTATTGTTCCATCCAGGCGATCAGCAGGAAGGCGTGATTCAGCAACAGGCGCGGATTGTTGGGCATGCGCGCGCGCGCTTCGCGGGTGAACTCGATGGCCTCGTCCAGCTTGCCTTCCCTGGCCAGCTTGACGCCCTGGTTCATGCTTTCCGTGGCGGCGCGGGTGGCGCGATCCACCAATGCATGGCCCTCATCGGCCAGACCGGCCTGGGCGAACACCGCCTTGGCCCGTTCGAGGATTTCCGGGTGCTCGTGGTTGTTGCCGACCAGGCTGGTGAGCAGGGTCGCGGCGGTATCCTTCTCGCCCAGTTCCATGAGCGGCTTGGCCAGTTCCAGAATGGCTTCGGCCGGCAGTTCGTGCGCCTGCGCGCTCAATTCCCCGGACAGTTCCTGCGTCAGCGCGCGGGCCCGCTCCCGCGCTCCAGCCTGCAAGTGCACGGGGATCTCCAATGCCCGAGCCAGCAGCCGGGCCGTGTCATCCTCGCGTAGATCCACCGAGAGTTCCGCCAGTGCCCGCAGGGCTTCGTCGCCCTTGCCGCGCGCGAGTTGCACGCGCGACAACCACAGATAAGGATCGGCGGCCTTGAGCGGGGTTTGGCGGGCGAGGTCGATCTGACGCCGGAAGGCGCCCGCCGCGGTTTCCAGGTCGCCGCGCCGATAGGCGATCTCACCGAACTGCCCTTGCCGCGTCGGGGCATGCGGCGAGGTGGTCAGGGCCGCGTTCAACACCGCCTGGGCGGTGTCGAGATCCCCCAGCTTGTCCAGGGTACGGGCGAGCCAGTCGTGGGCTTCCAGATAGGCGCGATTGCCGCGGGTTACCTGCTCCAGTTCGGCGCGGGCTTCCGCGTGGCGGCCTTCCAGAAAGTGGATCTTGGCGAGGCCCAGGTGCGCCCAGGGCAGGTCGCGCTCGCCCAGGGCCTCCAGATAGATCTCGCGGGCATGGGCATGATTGCCCACGTGCAGGGCGAGATCGGCCTTCAGGCGCTTGAGGTCCCAGAGGTGGGGAGTGGGCTGGCCCAACTGGGCCTCCGTAAGATTGATGGCCTTCAGGTATTCACGATCCCGCATCGCCTGCTCGATCGGGGCAAGATCACGTCGGCGCGCCATCTGCCGGCTCAGGCGGGTGAACAGCAGGGTTTCCGTGATGGGCTTGAGCAGGTAATCGTCGGGGCGGGATTCCATGGTGCCGGTGACCATCTCGGCGGTCTTCTCCGCGCTGACCATCAGCCACACGGTATGCGGCGCCAGCAATTGCCGGTGGCGCGCCTCCTCCAGGATCTGCTGGCCGTTCAGGCCCTGGCCCAGGTGCAGGTCGCACAGCACCGCGTCATACCGGTGGCGCTCCAGCAGCGGGACGGCGGCCTGGCTGTTGGCCGCGAAGGTGACGCGCGTCGCCCCGGCCCGCGACAACAGGTCGCGCAGGATGCGGCGCATGCCCTCATAGTCCTCGATGACGAGGATTTCGGTGGAGGACAGGTCGGGCCTGGGCAGGTTCAGCATGGCGCGTGTCGCGGCGGCGGACCGGGCCGTTCAGGGCAGTTCCAGCATGAGCACGCCACCGCCCAGGGGGCCGCCGTTCTCCAGGCGCAGCATGCCGGCGCGGCCGGCGCCCTTGTGCATGCCGGCCACCAGCCCGGCGAAATACAGGCCGAGGCCGGTGCTGCCGGTTGTGAAGCTGATACCGCGCGCGCGCGCGTTGCCCTGGGCGAGGAGAAAATCGGGAAAACCGGGGCCGTCGTCTTCCACGCTGATGCGGGCGCCGCTTGCGTGCGGGCGCACGCGCAGCATGACCCGCCCCTTGCCGTAGCGCAGTGCGTTGTGCAGGGCCTGCACCACGACGCCGAAGATGAGGTCGTAATCCAGCCAGGCGCAGAGTTCCTCGTCGCAGTCGCATTCCAGGGTGATGCCTCTGAGCTCGGCCAGGTCCGCCACCCGCGCCAGCGCCTCGCGGGACAGGTCGGCGAGTACATGGTACTGGGAGTCGAAGGGATAGAATGCCTGATCGATTTTGTAGAGAGCCAGCAACTGCACCAGGTGATCGGATACGCGTTGCGCCTCGTACAGGGCCTGCGCGGTCTTCTCGCGCGCGCCGGAATCGGCGGGGACATCGCCCGGAGTGGTCAGGGCGTCCTGCAGATAGGCCACCATCACCCCCATGGAATTCTTCATGTCATGGATGGAAGACAGCAGAAACGTGGAGAGGTCCAGCTTGGAATCCGCTTCTTCCATCGAGGCAACTCCCGGTGAATGACCGCGACGATTATAGGCGGCAAGTCCCGCTTCCGGTGCGCATGCCCGGCCATCTGGCGGCGCCGCCGCCGCTGGGCGTCTACGTGCACCTGCCCTGGTGCGTGCGCAAATGCCCGTACTGCGACTTCAACTCGCATGCCGTCCGCGATGGCATTCCGGAGGCGCGTTACGTGCAGGCCCTGCTGCGCGATCTCGAAACCGCCGTGCCCCAGGTCTGGGGACGCGAAGTGTCCAGCATCTTCATCGGCGGCGGCACGCCCAGCCTGTTCTCGGCAGAGGCCATCGACCGCCTGCTCGCCGGCCTGCGCGCGCTGCTGCGTGTGTCTCCCTTGGCGGAGATCACCCTGGAGGCCAATCCCGGTACCTTCGAGCGTGCCCGCTTCCGCGATTTCGGCCAGGCCGGGGTAACCCGCCTGTCCCTGGGTGTGCAGAGTTTCGACGACGGTTATCTCGCCGCGCTGGGCCGCATCCATGGCCGCGGAGAGGCTCTGGCGGCGGCGGAGGCGGCGCTCGCGCTGTTCGACGAGGTCAACCTGGATCTGATGTACGCCCTGCCTGGCCAGACGCTCGAACAGGCCCGGCGCGATCTGGAGACCGCCATCCGGCTGGCGCCGCCGCATCTCTCCGCCTACCACCTGACGCTGGAGCCCAACACCCCTTTTGCCGCGATGCCGCCCGCCTTGCCCGACGACGATCTCGCCGCCGACATGCAGGAGATGGTGGAGGAACTGTTGGGCAGCGCCGGTTACGCGCACTACGAAACCTCCGCCTTCGCCCGCGACGGCCGGCGCTGCCGCCACAACCTCAATTACTGGAACTTCGGCGACTATCTCGGCTTGGGTGCCGGCGCCCACTCCAAGTTGTCGAGCGCGGAGCAGGTCGAACGCCAGGCCCGCATTAAGCATCCGCTGTCCTACATGGACGCGGTACTGCGGGAGCAGGACGGCGGCGCCGTCGCCGAATGCCGGGAACTCACGCGTCAGGACCGGGTGTTCGAATTCATGATGAACGCCCTGCGCCTGAGCGAAGGTTTCGACCCCCGCCTGTTCGAGGCGCGCACGGGACTGCCTCTTGCGGCCGCCGAGGCGGGCCTGCGACGGGCCGAGGCTCTAGGTCTGCTGCGACGCGAACCGCACAGCATTCTGCCCAGCCCGCGCGGGCGCCGCTTCCTCAACGAGTTGCTACAGCTTTTTCTCGACGAAGTCTGATCGCCCGCGGGAAGCGGAGCCCACTGATTTACTTGCCGGCGGTGGGCACCGGCTTGCTCTCGACAGCCTTGCCTTCCACGAATTCCACGGTCACCTTGCCCTGTTTTTCCGCCGGGCTGCCGCGGAACAGGTTGGTCAGCACGGGTTTTGAAGTATCGGACACGTTTTCCGCGGTGACGATCACACCGCCGGTCGCCAGGATGGCGACGGCACCGATGGGCAGCAGGGCCGCCCAGCCACGTTGCTTGAGCATGAGAACCTCCAGGGTCGGGTTGTGAAACCCCCATTCGAGCGGTTTGGTTAGCGCTACAAAATGGGCATCTGTTGATTTACTAATAGACCCCGTTGTCCCACCGATGACTCACCGATTGCCCGAGGTGGTCCTGGGACCGAACACCAGCGCCGTGGTGTCGCGGCTGGGCATGACCCCCAGGACCTTGGCGAACAAGGCCCGGCAACGGCCATAGAGGTGGGTGGCCTGGGTGAACTCGCCCTGCTGCATGTGGCCCCGCAACAGCCGCCGGCAGAGATCCTCCTCGAGGGGGAAGATTTCCCGCACCCGTTCATACAGCCGGGTCGCATCCGGCCAGCGCCCAGCACTTTCCAGGGACTGCCCGAAACGCCGCACGCCACGCAGCAAGCGGGCATGCAGGCGCTCGCGCGCGAGCAACGCCCAAGGGGCATCCTCGCCTTCCAGGAAATCGCCCTGATACAGGCACAGGGCCCGCTGCATGAGCTCCAGTCCTTGGTCGAGGTCGCTTGCCCGGTCGACATCGCCGAGCAGGCGTTCCAGCACGCGGATATCGATCCAGCACGCCTCGTCGCTCAGGGACAGCCGGCTGCATTCCAGGCGCAGGGCCGCGGGTTCGCGCAGCAGCCGGCGCAGGCGCTTCAACGCCATGTCGAAGGCGCCGCGAGAGATGGCGCCTTCCTCCCTGGGCCAGAGTTCGGCGGTGAGGCGGGAGACGGCGACGTCGCGGCCACCGTGCGCGATCAGGCAATGCAGCAGTTCCAGCGGGCGGCGCTGCGCCTTGCCGGAAAACCGCAGGGGCTGGGCGTCGACCACGATGGCGGGTCGTCCCATGGTATGCACGCGCAATGGATACGGCCAGCGTTCCAGAGCGGGGGAGGGGGGACGTAGGGTGAACAGCCGGATCAGGCGATGCGCCTGTTCGCTTGCCACGTCCCGCGCCAGGGCTTCCGCGCAAAGCTCGGCGAGCATGTCGGGCGCCGCCGTGCCAAGGCGACGGGGTACCTCGCCCTGGCCGACGCGGCGCAGGGCATGTTGCAGCGCCGGCGGAATCTCCACGCTGAGCTCGGAGATTTCGATCCAGGCACGCAGGCACAGCAGGTCGCAGCGCAAATCAGGCGGCGTCTCGGCGTGATCGACCCACTCCGCGAGGAGATTGGCTGCTTCGCGCAGGCTGCCGCTGCGGGCCATGGCGAAGGCGGAAACCCACATCTTCTCTGCCGCATCCGCCGTTGCATCGCGCATGAACGTTTGAACATACGAGGCCATTTTCCCTCCCTGCCTCGCATCCCCCTTCCTTATATACCCAGTTTAGACCCGATGCCGGCCTGGTGGCCATGGCCCGGGCGCGTTGGGGGAGCAATCCGGCGCGCCTTTGTGGCGCGACTCGCTCAGTGTGTGTTCGGCTTGTCTGGGCTTACGCCAGGGCGGCGCGGCGTGCCGCCATCATTTCTTGCAGGATGGGGGTGCAAATGACCTCCAGGGCCAACTTGAGTTCACCGCCGGGGACCACCAGGGTGGTGGGGCGGGACATGTAACTGCCGGGAATGCGCCGCAGGAGATCGGGGAAGTCGTGGCGGCGGCGGTCACGGAAATGGATGACCAGCACGGATTCGTTGGGGGTGGGCACGTCCCGCGCGAAGAAAGGATTCGAGGTGTCGACCAAGGGCATGCGCTGGATGTTGATATCGGTGAGGCCGAACTGCGGCACGATGTAATGGATGTAGTCCTCCATGCGGCGCAGGATGGTCTCCACCGATTCGGCGGGGTCGCAGTAGCCCTTGGCGCAGTCGCGATGGATCTTCTGGATCCATTCCAGGTTGATGGCCGGCACCACGCCGATCAGCAGATCCACGTGCTGGGCCACGTCGATGCCTTTTTGCCCGACGCGGCGGTCGATTTCCGGGGGGAAATGGCGCGCATCCACCTTGCGCCGGGTCCAGGTTTCGGCCACCAGGCCGCCGTGCTGGCCTTCATAGAAAAGCAGGTCGCTGCCTCCCGACATAGGGCCCCAGGGCGTGAATTCGCCCGCGTCCACGCCCAGGGCGCGGCCGCGCGCCTCGTTGTGCGCATATTCGCGCAGCACGCCGCCACCGGTTTCGCCATAGGTCCGGAAGAAGGTCTCCAGTTCAGGGAACAGGTTGCAGTCCGGGCCGAACCAGGAAAGACGGCGTCCGCTGGCGCGCGCTTCACGCAGCAGGGCGGCGAACTGGCGGTCGGTGAAGCGGCGGAAGGTGTCGCCGTGGACGACCGCAGAGCGGATGTCCTGGCGCGAAAAAATATCCTTGAAGGCGTGGCGCACTGTGGACAGACCGGCGCCGGCCATGCCGGTGACGGCAATGATGGGATGCCTTGCGGACATGCGGTTCTCCCCCGAAAACCTGGCAACGAAGCATGCATGCTAGCACCGAAGCGGTGGCCGGCCGACGCCCGCGCGCTGCTCGCATCGGCCCGGCCACGGCGCGCAGCCAGCAGCCCTATACTGGCGGCATGACGAACCGGCGTGCGCGCCCGGCAGCCTCCCGCTGACCGTCGCCCTGCCGTGGTCGGGCGCGTTATCCTACCCTCACCTCACGGGCCGCCGGCCTCACCAGCTGTTGGCCCGCCTGCCTGGAAGACAGCCATGAACGAGTGTTGCGAACACGATCATCCCGCCGGCGAGCCCGGCCACCTGGGCATTCCCCGCAGCGGCCGCTTCGACGCGGCAGCCTTCGAACGGGCGGTCACCGATCTCCTGCGCGCCTGCGGGGTGGAGCCGGATTCGGCGCATACCGGCAAGACCGCGCGGCGGGTGCGCGAGCTTTGGGAAAAGCGTCTGCTCGGCGGCTACGACATGGATCCGGGCGAGGCCCTTGGCGAGGGTTTCGCCGATCCGCGCGAGGACATGGTGGTGGTGCGCGGCATCGCCATCCACGGCGTCTGTCCGCATCACCTCGTTCCCTTCCGTGGGGTTGCCCACGTCGCCTACGTGCCGGGCGGACGCCTGCACGGCTTCGGCCGCATCGCCCGGCTGGTGGATGCCATCGGCCATCGCTTCACCTATCAGGAATGGATGACACGCGACATCGTCGAGGCCCTCGTCGCCCATGGCAAGGCGCGCGGTGCCGCCTGCGTCATCGAGGCCGAGCAGTTGTGCCTGTTGCTGGGCGAGGACCGCCGCGGTGATGAACGCGTGGTGACGCAGGCCTTCTCCGGCTGTTTCCAGCACGATATCCAGTGGCGCAACGAATTTCTGCGTGCCATCGCCAGTCGCATGCCATGAGCGTCCCCGACCCTGTCCTGCGGCCGCGCACCCTGGTGCCGCCGCCCCTGGTCTACGCGCTGGCGCTCGGCGCGGCCTGGTGGCTGGAGGGACGCTGGTCGCTGGGATTCGACGCGGGTGCGGCCGGGCGCGGGCTCGGCTGGAGCCTGATCGGCCTCGGCCTGCTGGGTTTCGTCTGGGCACTGGCCGCGATTTGGGGGCAGCGCACCACGGTCAATCCCTACAAGGCCGCCTCCAGTCTGGTTACCGGCGGTCCCTTCGCGTATTCCCGCAATCCCATCTACGTCAGCGACTGGCTGATCTACCTGGGCGTCACCCTGCTGCTCGGCACGCTCTGGGCGCTGCTCCTGGCCCCCCTGGTCTGGTGGGTCATGCGCCATGGCGTCATCGCCCACGAGGAAGCCCATCTGCTGGCGAAATTCGGCGACGAATACCGTGCCTACCAGGCCCGCGTACGCCGCTGGCTGTGATCCACGCGTTCATGGAGAAGCGATGCGCGATCGTTACGGCTGGACCCTGATCAGCCTGCACTGGCTGACCCTGCTGCTGATCCTCGCGGCCTACACCCTGGGCACCCTGCTGCAGGACATGCCGCTGTCGCCGACCAAGCTGAAACTCTATGCCTGGCACAAGTGGATCGGCATGCTGGTGCTGTTCCTGCTGCCGCTGCGCACCCTCCTGCGCTGGCGTGACGGCTTCGACCACCGTCGCGACCTGCGTCCCTGGGAAGCCAGCCTGTCCGGCGGGGTGCACGCCGCCCTCTACGTTCTCATGCTGCTGGTGCCCCTGTTCGGCTGGCTGCACAGTTCTGCGGCGGGCTTCCCGGTGGTGTGGTTCGGCGTGCTGCCGCTGCCGGACCTGGTAGGAAAAGACAAGGTGCTGGCCGAGGTGTTCAAGGAACTTCACGGCAGCGCGGTCAATCTGCTCGTGATGCTGGTCGCCCTGCATGCGGCCGCGGCCGTGTACCACCATTACTTTCGGCGCGATGGCGTGCTGGCGCGCATGCTGCCCTGGTTGAGGAGAAGAACATGAAGTGGCTGTTGTCCGTTCTGCTGGCGAGCCTCGTCACCCCGGCCTGGGCGCAACCCTGGAAGGTGGATTACGCGCGCAGCGAGATCCGCTTCGTCATCAAGCAGATGAACGTGCCGGTGGAGGGGGGCTTCAAGCGCTTCCAGGTGACCGCCGACTTCGACGTGGCCAAACCCGAGCAGGGCATGTTCCGCGTCGAGGTGGACGTGGCCGGCATCGACACCGGTTCCGACGAGGGCGACGCGGAAGCCCGGCGGCCGGCCTGGTTCGATGCCGCGCGCCACCCCAAGGCGGTGTTCGTGTCGAAGAACATCCGCCGCGACGGCCCTGGCCGTTACGTCATGACCGGCGATCTCACCGTCAAGGGACGCACGCGGCCGCTGAGCGTGCCCCTCGTCCTCACCGCCCAGCGCCCCGGCGGCTGGCTGGCCAGCGGCCGCTTCGCGCTCAAGCGCACCGACTTCGACATCGGCGGCGGCGAATGGGCCGACCCCTCGGTGGTGGCCAACGACATCGACGGCCGCTTCAAGCTACTGCTCATGCCCTGAAAGGATGCCCATGCGCTCATTCGCCGCGCTTTTCCTGCTCGTCAGCCTGCCGGCCTGGTCCGTCGAATCCTTCGTGCTGGATCCGGAACATACCTTCCCCAGCTTCGAGATCAGGCATCAGGGCATTTCCACCCTGCGCGGCAAGTTCAACCGCAGCCAGGGCCGCGTCGTGCTCGACCCGAGCGGGCAGCAGAACCTGATCGAGGTGCGGGTCGACGCGGCCTCCGCGGACTCGGGGCACGACGGCCTCAACAAGAAACTGCAGGGCGGTTTGTTCTTCAATACCGCGCGCTTCCCGGAGATTGTCTTTGTCTCGAATAACGTGGAATTTGCCGACGGCAAGCCGGTGCGCGCCCACGGCGAGCTGACCATGCTGGGTGTCACCCGCCCCGTCACCCTGGAGATCCGCGATTACGCCTGCACCCTGCAGTTCCTCACACGCCGGCCCATGTGTGGCGCGGATGTGCACACCAGCATCCGGCGCACGGACTTTGGCATGAACTTCGGCGCGCCCAACATCATCGGCGACGAGGTCCGGCTCGCCATCGAGGTCGAAGGCTTCAGGCAATAGCAGGAAAGATGGGGGAAGATGGTCGGGGTGAGAGGATTCGAACCTCCGGCCTCCACGTCCCGAACGTAGGAAAATCGCTCCGAGATAGTTTTTTCACTGTCAAAACCCATTATAAAATCAATAAAAACAGTCAGTTGAATTCCATATCGTTCCGGTCCGTTCCATCCTATAATTTCCGTACAGATTCCGTACGGAGGTTTTCATGGCCAACAACATCAAGAGCGCGACTGGCAGGAAGGCGTTGGTGCCGCGTAGGGAGCCATACTGGGAACGACTTGCTAAGGGTATGTACGTCGGATATCGGGCGCATGAGGATGGCAAGGGGACGTGGATAGCCCGACAGCGGGACGAGGACGGCAAGCAAAAGTACAACGCGCTCGGTTCGTTTGAGGATTACGACCAGGCCGCCAAGGCGGCGCAACAGTGGGCGGAGACCTTTGACCAAGGTGTGCGGGTGTTCGACGCCACGGTGGCGGATGCCTGCAAGGCCTATCTGAAGTGGCTGAAGCTGAACAGGGCAGCAACAACGGTCAAGCTGGCCGAAAGTTGTTTCACTCGGCTGGTATACGGGCAGGCTATCGGCAAGATTGCACTCGGGAAGCTGCAAACGCGCCATGTGGCTGCATGGCTGAATGCTCAGGTAGACCTGGACGGCGACGACGAGGACATCCGGCGCGGCAAGGCCACTGCAAACCGTGCCCTGGACAATCTCAAGGCTGCGTTGAACCGGGCCATGAAGGACCGGTTGGTGGCCACGGATGCAGGGTGGCAGACCGTGACGCGGTTCGATAAGGTGAGCCGCCGCCGTGAACGATTCCTCACCCTTGATGACCGTGTCGCCCTCCTCAAACACTGCGATCCGGACATGCGGGATTTCTGCACTGGGCTCTTGTTGACCGGGGCGCGGCCGGGCGAACTGGCGAATTGCGATCTGAGCGATTTCGACGCAGCGGCCGGTACGCTGACCCTGGACGGCAAGACCGGGCGGCGAACGGTGGGGCTTTCTACAGCCGCCATCGAACTTTTCAAGAAGGTGAGCCGCAACCGCATAGGCAAGCAGCCACTACTTGTTCGCGATGTCCCCGTGATGCCGGCGGGGGTTGAACCTCTCGACGCCCGATGGAACAAGGACAACTGGAAGAAGCGTTTCAAGAGCGCGGTGAAGGCGGCCGGCTTGCCGGAGGACGTTGTTCCCTACAGCTTGCGTCATGCCGCTATCAGCGAGTTCGTAATGGCCGGCATGGATGTCTACGTGGTGGCCACCATCACCGGTACAAGCGTGGACATGATCCAGCGGCACTACGGACACCTGAGACATGATCGGACGCGCCAACTTCTCGACAGGGCGGTGATGGTATGAGCCGCGTAAAGGTGGTGCCGTTCAAAGGAAGGCGTGATTACAAGTAAGTGCTTGTAATCACTAATCATTCTTGTAAACGAAGTCCGAGTTATTTCGCTACAGTTCATCCCAAGCCGACGTGATTGGCGCAACCCACGGAGATGAACATGACCGTCCTGCTCGACATCAACTCTCTCGCCGTTGCCGCCCTGGCGATGATGCGCGACCCCGAAGACGACGACGCCCACGCGCACGCCGTGCAGCTGGTGCGGATGATCGCCGACAAGGCACTGGTGGGCGTCGAAGCCGAATGAAGCGCCAGCCCGCCAAGCCCTTGACCACGACGGGCAGAGGGGCGATGACAGCCAAGGCCCTTTTTCAACTTCACTTGAAGCTGCTGCGCCGGGAAACCGGTGCCGACTATCTGGATGCGCTTTGCACCCTGGCCCACATAACGGCGGACTCGCTTGGCTTTGGTATCGACCCGGATGCCGAGGACACGCGCATCCAAGCCGCGATAGACCGGTATCGCCCCCGCTTCTATGAGTGGCTGGCCGATGAACTACTGAAGCATGAGAAGGCCCGAGAAGCTGAGATCAGGAAAGCGGTTGAGGAAGAGACGGAGAGGCTCACCAAGGGGCTGAACGGGGGCAGGGCGAAGGGGGCGAACGTCAACAAGGACAGAGCGGCGGCAATCAAGGCACTGGTCATGCAGATGGACCGGGATTTGCTCCTCAGCCCACTGACTTGCACGTGGAGTATTCCGCGCCGCGCTAGCCGTATTGCGGAGTACCTGGCCGGCCGCACCATCGAAGTGAGCGGAGAGCGCATGCGCGCCACTATGGCCAATGGGCGCGAATACTCGGCAGAGACGATCAAGCGTTGGATCAGCGGGGGAAAGAAGCGGGCTCAAGAGGGGTGACAGGCCAGACCAGCCCAGATTCTGGGTGAGTCTGGCCAGACTCACCCAGGTTATTTGGGGTCCACTGGCCCAATACTTTTTCGGAGGCAATTTAATTCCTAGCCATGCCGCACCACCCGGTGCGGAACATTTCGTAAAGGAGATGAAGATGGCTGAATCTATTGCCAACGTGAAGGAGGCCCTGCTTCGCCGCCGCGAGGTGGAGGAGCGTGTCGGATTTAGGACGAGTACGCTTTATGAGCGGATGAACTCGGATAGCCCGAAGTATGACCCCAGCTTTCCGAAGCCTATCGTGCTGTCCGGAACGCCCGACAGGGCTACCTGTGTTCGGTGGGTCCGTAGCGAGGTAGATGCTTGGATTGCCGCCCAGATCGAGCGGAGCCGCGCCGCCCAGATCGAGAAGAGCAAGCTTGACGGGCAGGGTGGGACGCAAGCCCAGACCCGCAAGGGCCGCGCTACCTTCCGCAAAGCCGCTTGAGGGAGGGCGAGAACATGACGATCACAAATGATTCGCCCCGTGGCCTGGAGGAACAGGGACGGGGCGAGGGGCAAGACAACAACGGCGCTCAAAATCGTAGCATCTTTCCGCGATACCCATGGCTTTATGCAAAGGCTGCCGGCGACATTGATTGGTTCAACGCCTCCCCTGCCCGGGTCTTCCGCCTACGGCCCCGCGTTAAGGGTGAGATGGCGGCACCACACCTTCTAAT
>Ga0209835_1000595_pt1 | contig 22841 bp, 29 predicted proteins | sample LakKivwa52mmetaG_FD_184138 | JGI IMG/M metagenome (GOLD analysis project Ga0209835, IMG submission 184138) | Anoxic lake water microbial communities from Lake Kivu, Rwanda to study Microbial Dark Matter (Phase II) - Lake Kivu water 52m metaG... | ecosystem: Environmental > Aquatic > Freshwater >...
TACCGATCCGGTACACCTCGATGCCCTTTCCATGCTGACCGGATACGACACTTCTGAACTGCTCGTCCTGTTATTCGATCTTGAACTGAAAAAGGCCGTCGTCCAGCTGCCCGGCCAGTTCTTCTGCAGGAACAGATAACAGATGAAAAGAATAGTCAGCATCAGCTTGCGAAACGGTATCGCCAGTTTACTGCTGCACAGGAACTCATCCCATTTCGCGCCATGAGATAAGCAATGCTGATAATGCCTTTTTCTGGTCATCCTTTTTCGAACTTGTTGCGTTTCTCTGCCTTTTTATGGATTTTATCGGGGAATTATTACCTTTGATGGGTGTAAACTACCCTTACCGGGTCTTCCCGGCAATAAATAACAACCAAACAAAGAAGGTACATGATGAACATGATGCATTGCGCAGGAAAAGTGACGAAGTGGACGCGCCGATTTGTGCCGGCAATGGTTCTCGGTTTGCTCCTTGCCGCACCATCGGCTTTCGCGGCGCAGGGCGCGGAGCGGATCGGCGTGGTTGATTTCGGAAGGATCATGCAGCAGATGCCGGAAACAAAACAGGCCGAAGCAAGCCTGCAGGCAACAGCTGCCCCCTTGCAGAAGGAACTGGAGCGCATGAAAACCGAGTTCGAAAAAGCCGTTGGAGCATACAAGCAGCAGGCCCCATCCATGGCAAAAGCCGCAAGAGATCAGAAAGAAAAGGAACTGAACCTGAAAGGCCAGGCAATACAGAAATATCAGCAGGACAAGTTCGGACGTGGAGGCATCGTGGACAAGAAAGAACAGGAACTGATCGCTCCGATCCGACAGAAAGCTCTCGGCGCCGTACAGTCACTTGCACAGAAAGAGGGATTCACGCTTGTGCTCGATAAATCCGTCATGATTTACGGTACTGCCGACCACGATCTCACGTTCAAGGTGATGAATCAGCTGAACATTAAATAATTTCCTGTTGATTTCGCGTTGAAACGTTTTGCAATTTTTCTGAACCTGACGGCATTTCTGCTCTCAGGCGGCTGCGGCGCTCCCCCTGAGGAGCGCCGTTCGCTTGAAACGCCTTTCGAGGCAGATAAACAACCCGTACAGGAGAGCTGGAACCTCGATCTCGCGCTTACGGACACCGGCATTAAAAAAGCATCCCTCAGGGCCGCACATGCCGAGGAATTCCAGAGAGAGGGAAAGAGCGTCTATATCCTTGAGGGCGGAGTTGCCGTTGCGTTTTACGGCAATACCGGCAATTCCCCGACCACCATAACAGCCGACAGGGCTGTGGTACATGAAAATCAGGATATCGAAGCATACGGCAACGTGGTCGCCACGTCCGGACAGACTGTGCTGAAAACGACTTACCTCAAACGTACGGCTGAAGACAGGCTGATCCGTTCGAACAGCCACGTCGCCATATCAGATCCCGATGGAACCGTTCAGGGCATCGGTTTCGAAAGCGACGAGGCCCTGAAAAAGTACAGAATTTTCAAAGCCAGCGGCGAAGCTCTTGTCAAGTAACCGATAAACCAACCGTCTAATCTGTTCATGAAATTACATCTGCTGAAATCAAAAATACATAACGCGATCGTAACAAGCGGAGACCTTGAATATGAGGGAAGCATCACCATAGACAGCGAACTGCTTGAGCTTGCCGAAATGATTCCGAACGAAAAGGTTCTCGTCGTCAACAACAACAACGGAGAACGCTTCGAAACCTACATCATAAAGGGGGCTCACGGTTCAAGAGAGATACAGCTCAATGGCGCTGCAGCGCGTTGCGCGCTGCCCGGCGATGAAATCATCATCATGACATTCGCCCTTATCGATCAGGAAAAGGCGTTGCAGCATAAACCGATGGTGCTGATCGTAGACCGGAGCAATAATCCGAAACGAAGGCATCGCGTCGGCGAAGAAGACGAGCCGTTGTCATAACCGCATAACCCCCTTATAAACGAAATGTAGCGACTATGGCGCTTGCAATCATCATCATGGCGGCAGGAAAAGGAACCCGCATGCAATCCGATCTGCCGAAAGTACTGCATCCTGCAAATGGAAAACCGGTTATTGAGTATGTGATCCATACTGCTGTAAGTCTCTTGCCGGAAAAAACGGTTCTGATCGTCGGTCATCAGGCAGATAAGGTCATCGAGGCGACGGCAACGTTTCCCGTCGTCCCGGTGCTGCAGCGGCCGCAACTCGGTACAGGGCATGCCGTCATGCAGGCTGAACCGGTTCTTGGCGGGTTTTCGGGCGACGTGCTGATTCTGTCGGGTGACGCTCCGCTTGTGCGAAGAAAAACGCTTTCGGAACTGATCGCATTCCACCATGAGGAGCATGCCATGGCAACCGTGCTGACTGCTGAACTTGACGAACCTTCAGGATACGGAAGAATCGTGAGAAACCCGGACAACGGCGAGGTCTTGCGAATCGTCGAGCACAAGGACGCAACCGCTGAAGAACGAAGGGTGCAGGAAATCAATTCCGGCGTCTATGTATTCGATGCGGAAGTGCTGTTCGAAGCACTTAAAGAGATCAGGGCCGATAATGCACAGGGAGAGTACTACCTTACCGACGTTTTCGGCATCTGTTTCGGCAAGGGCAGAAAGGTATGCGCCTGGAAAACGGATCATGCCAATGAAATCCGCGGCATCAATACACCGGAGCAGCTGCTCGAAGCGGAACAGATCCTGAAGCTGCCCGGGTACGAAAGAGGGTGATTCCTGTTATTTTCTTGAGCGACGGGGCTTTTTTACATCCGACTCGTCGGCTATTTTCTGCCTGCTGCCGGCGGCCAGACGCGATGGCGATGCATCTTCGACAGCTCTTTCGTCGATCTTTATTCCGGTAGCGTGCATGGAATAGAACTCGATAAGGTTGCCGTCAGGATCCATGACGAAAAATGCTCTCCCCTCGCGTCTCTGGGCCGGACGGGTAATCAGGTGCACACCGCGGTCATCGAGATAAACCGCAGCCTCGTCGACCTCTGAATCGGAAGCGAGGCGGAAACCGAAATGGTCTACCCTGATGTCCCTCGCCTCGGGAGCTCCCGGCGTTTCGGCCTTGACCAGCACAAGCATATCCGAATTGAGCCTCAGATAGGTGATATTGGCGCCGACCCTGTGATCGATTTTCAGCCCGAGTATGCCTGCATAAAATTCCTCGGCAAGCCGCAAATCGTTGACGCGCAGGGTTATCTGGTTAATCCCCGTCAGTTTCATCATCATCTTCAGACTGTACCGGTTTTTGTTCTGCCGCCTTTTCGATGGTATAGTCGTATCTGCCGTTCAGATACTCGGCAACTGCCTTGTGCGAAGCTTTCTCCCGGCCCTCGAATTCAAGGCTTATGGCGATCTGCTCCGGGAAAATCCTGTCCGATTCAGACTCGCTTGCCGGATTCCGGATCATCTCCTTATATGGCAGCAGTTTTTCTTCGAGTTCGGACCGCTCCTCTTCATGTATCTGGCGCGCTCTTTTCGAAATAGCGACCACCGTTTCGTAAAGGTTGGCATGCGCACTCCTGAGCCTGTTCAAATCAACGGGTTTAACCGACATGTATCTTGTGATTTACGTAGTTGAAAGGAATTTCATGATAATTGCCGTCACTTCGTCGGCCGCACGTTCAAGATCGTCGTTCACGACGACCGAGTCGAACGACGGGGCATATCCAAGCTCGAGTTCCGCCCTTTCGAGCCGCTCCTGGATACCGGCAGGATTTTCGCCGTCCCTTGCTGTAAGCCGGGTTTTGAGCGTCTCCATATCGGGGGGCCTGATGAAAATCAGGAGCGCATTGCCGGGAAACAGCTTTTTCAGGTTCATAGCCCCCTTCACATCGAGATCGAGCAGAAGATTGCGTCCGGCATTGACCGCTTCGAGAGTTTTGTCAAGCAACGTACCATAGTAATTGCCGAAAAAGTACTCGTACTCGATAAACCCGCCGTTTGCGATACGCCCTTCGAAATCCTGCCGATCAAGAAAATAGTAATGGACGCCATGCTCTTCGCCTGGACGTTTAGGGCGAGTCGTAGCAGAAACGGAAAAAGCGAGTCCCTCGATCCGCTTGAGGACTTTTCCCGCAATTGTCGATTTTCCGGTACCTGACGGGGCCGAAAACACAATAAGTTTTCCGTTCGCGATACACTCTGGCATAGCTTGTCACTCAATATTCTGCAGCTGCTCGCGGATTTTCTCGAGCTCCTCCTTGATATGGACTACCCGCTGGGATATGTCAGCGCTTTGCGATTTCGAAGCGATGGTGTTGGCCTCGCGAAGTTGCTCCTGAAGTAGAAAGTTCAGCTTCCTTCCCGTACCGCTTTCGCTGTTGTGCAGTTCTTCAAGAAAAAATTTATTGTGGCTGGCAAACCGGGTCAGCTCCTCGGTAATATCGAGTTTGTCTGCGGCAAGCACAAGCTCCATTTCAAGACGATCGCGACTGTAAGCCATATCCCGTGCCGCGATGCTTTCGACTTTGGCTGCAAGCCGCTTCCTGGTCTGCTCGACATTATCGGCGGTCATCCGCCTTATATCAGCAAGCGTTCCTTCAATTCCGGCTATACGGGCGGAGAAATCCTGCGAAAGCTCCTCGCCCTCGCGACGCCGCATGCTTTTCAGCGCATCGGCAGCTTCCGGCAGGAGATCGCGAACTATCGACCACAACCACTCGACGTTCTCTTCGCTGCCGGTTTCGGAATCGAATATTTCCGAAAACCTTAAGAGGTGCTCCAGCGAAACCGGAGCCGCAATGCCAGCTTCCATCCTCACGGTTTCGAGAAGTTCTCTGTAGGCTCTCACTTTCGAAGCATTGACAACGACCGGAATGGACTGGTCGCGTTCCGTCTGCAACTGAATGAAGACCGATATTTTTCCACGCTGAAAACGCGAACGCACAAGATCCCTCACGTCGAGCTCGTAGGCCGACAGCTGACGGGGAAGTTTGACGCTGATTTCCGCAAACCGGTTATTGACCGAACGAAGCTCGGCAAGAATCTTCACTCCGCCTTCCACACGCTCTGCGCTGCCGTACCCGGTCATGCTTTCCAACATGGCATCTCCCTCGCTTCGTACTTTTTATAAAGAGCCGCTGCAGGGAACACCCCTGCAGGAATCAGGCAAAATCCGGCATTACTTGCGAAGATCGAGCTCGGCAATGACTTTGCGGTAGCGGTCGATATCGACGTTCTTGAGGTAGTTAAGAACTTTTTTGCGCTTTCCGACGAGCATGAGCAGGCCACGACGGCTGTGCTTATCCTTGGGATGCTGCTGCAGGTGGCCGGTAAGATCAGTAATCCTGCGACTGAACAGCGCAACCTGAACTTCGGCCTTGCCGGTATTCCCGGCAGCTCCGCCAAACCGGGCAATAATTTCGCTCTTGTTCTCTTTTGTCAGACTCATATCGATGCGTTTAGTATGTTAAATCAACTGACCTTTAATATAATATTATTCAAAAAACAACTCGACGGTTTTTTTATCTTTTTCAAGCTGCTCCTGCAGGGCCGCAAGAGAACCGAATTTTTTTTCGTCGCGAAGAAATCCATGAAGGCTGAACCTGAGATCCATTCCGTACAGCAGCCCTGAATAGCCGAGAATGTGTGCTTCGACCTGTTTGCCTCTTTCTCCCGGTATGGTCGGCTGGCTGCCGATATTCATCATGGCTTTGTACCGCTGACCGGCGATTATTGTGGTTGCGGCGTAGACCCCGGTATGGGGGAGCAGCTTCCTCGGATCGGAAATCGCGAGATTGACGGTAGGAAAACCCAGCACACGGCCAAGTTTCCGACCGTCAACTACCCGACCGCTCACCATATACGGCGCGCCGAGAAAACTGTTCGCCTCGCCTATCGATCCATTATGGAGCAGGGTTCGTATTCTTGTGCTTGAAATATGCGCGCCGTCGATACGCAGCTCCCCGACAACCTGAACGGCAAAACCATAAGCCTCGCCAAGTTCCGCGAGCGTGGCGCCGCTGCCTCGGCGGTTTCTGCCGAACCCGTGGTCGTATCCTACCGTCACCTGTTTAGCCGAAAGCGTCCGAACCAGAAGCTCCCCGATAAATTCTTCGGAACTCCATGCGGCAAGTTCCGGAGTAAAACGCACGACAACAAGCAGGTCCACCCCAAGCGCGCCGATCTGACCGATCTTCTCGTCGATCGTCGTCAGGATTTCGAGTTTTTCGCCGTCTCCTCCTTTAAGCACCAGTCTCGGATGCGGATCGAAGGTCACGACCACGCTCCGCAGCGACTGACGTCGCGCAGTTTCGAGCATGCTCGAAATGATTTTTCTGTGCCCCAGATGCACGCCGTCGAAAGAACCGACGGTCACGGCGGAATCCTCCCTCGCGTCAGATATGAGCGCATCGGGCGTACCGTACGGACACAACCGGCGATTATGGTAGACTAAAACCTGCATTGTACGATCAACTCCTTTGTACCGACGGAATCTCGCAACCGGAAAGAATAGCGGCAACCGTTTCCTCTACGCTCAGCGAACGGCTGAGGGAGTACGAACCGATCGAGGTTCTGCGAAGCGAAGCAAGATAGCCCCCGACGCCGAGCATGCGGCCGAACTCATGAGCTATCACCCTGATATAGGCTCCTTTCGAAACATCGAGCACAAACGAAACATACGGAAGATCGACGGCGGTGATCTCAAAACGGTGTATCATGATCTCCCGTGCCTTGCGTTCACAGACAACCTGCCCTTTCCTGGCCAGTTCGTAAAGACGTTTGCCGTTATGCCGGACAGCCGAGTGCATGGGCGGCTGCTGGAGAGACGGGCCAGTATAAGCCGCAGCGGCGTCATGAAGAGAGCGTAAATCGAGATGTGCCGTCTCGCAATGGCCGTATTCCGGCGTTTCCGTATCGTGGCTTTCGGTTTGAGCGCCAAGTCTGATCGTACCTTCATAGACCTTGTCCAATGCCTCCAGCCCGGATATTTCGCGTGTTTTTTTGCCGGTAGCAAGGATAAGCAGCCCGGTAGCCTTCGGATCGAGCGTGCCGCAGTGGCCCACCTTGCGTTTCATCCCGCTTTTACGGTATGCGTTTCTGACTTTGGCCACGACATCGAACGATGTCCAGTCCAGCGGTTTGTCAACCAGTAAAAACGCTCCGTTATCGCTGTTCAGCTGTTCGATACCATGTTCGTGCATCCCGCCATCCTGTTTTGCCGCAAGCGATCATTCATGCCCTTCCGGTGATTTTCTGACCTCTCTGAGCAGCTGTTCGATGCGGTTTGCTTTTTCATAGAGCCGGTCCTCATAAAACTCTATCTCGGGTATTCTTCTGAAATGATGGCGGATAACTGTCGAGAGCGACTTTCGGATATTTCTGGTCTCATCGTGGAGCCATGCCATGATATCCGCCTGCTGCTCCGCGGATCCGATAATGGAAACATAGATGCGGGCAATACCGAGATCTGCGGTGACCTTGACATCGACAATCGTCAGAAGCGCGCCGCTCCTCGGGAGCTCTTTTTCAAGAATGGCGCCAAGTTCATGCTGGAGCAGCGATGCAACTTTTTCGGTTCGTATCGACATAACCCGTTCCCCGATGTTCAGAGTTTACGTTTCTTTTCAACGATACGGTATGCCTCTACAATATCGCCGTTCTTTATGTCGTCGTAATTCTTCAGCGAGATGCCGCATTCGTAGCCGGCATCGACCTCCTTGACGTCATCCTTGAAGCGTTTGAGCGTATCGAGCTGCCCGTCGTATATCTGTACGCCTTCACGCAGCAGCCTGACTTTCGAATCCCGGATGATTTTGCCTTCGAGCACATAACATCCTCCGACGTTACCGACTTTCGGAACCCGGAATACCTGACGGATTTCAAGCGAGCCGAGACTCTCCTCATGAAGTTCCGGAGAGAGCATGCCTTCGAGCGCTTTTTCCACGTCTTCGAGCACATGGTAGATGACGCTGTAGAAACGGACATCGAGGTCCTCCTTTTCGGCAAGCTTCTTGGCATTGACGTTCGGACGAACCCGGAATCCGATGATGATGGCATCCGAAGCCGCGGCAAGCAGCACGTCGGTTTCGGTGATCTGGCCCACCCCCTGGTGGATGATCTGCACTTTCACCTCTTCGTTCTGGATCTTCATGAGACCGTCGGCCAGAGCCTGGATCGAACCGTCCGTATCGGCCTTGATGATCACGTTCAGCTCTTTCATGAGGCCCTCCTTGATCTGGCGGGCAATGCTGTCGAGCTTCACGCGGGTACTGCGGCGGAATTCGTGCTCACGACGGATGATCTGTCGTTTCTGGGCAAGATCGCGGGCATCGCGATCGGAATCCATGACGGTCAGCACATCGCCCGACTGCGGGAGATCTTCGAAACCGAGCACCCTTACAGGCTGGGAAGGACCGGCAAAAAGAATCCGTTTGCCGCGTTCGTCCATGAGCGCGCGAACCTTGCCCATCGTATTGCCGGCGACGAAAGGATCGCCGACCTTCAGAAAGCCGCGCTGCACCAGCACCGTTGAAATAACGCCCTTGCCCTTGTCGAGCTCGGACTCGACAATAATACCGCTGGCGTTGACCTCGCGCGAGAAATTCCCCTGCAGCTCGCGAATTTCCGCCTCGGTCAGCACCTTTTCCATCAGTTCGGAGATACCGATTCCTTTCTTTGCGGAAATCTCCTGGCACTGATGCTCTCCGCCCCACTCTTCGACCAGCACCCCGGCTTCGGAAAGCTGGGTCTTGATCTTGTCGGGGTTTGCCTCGGGTTTGTCGATCTTGTTGATGGCAACAACAATAGGCACGCCGGCAGCCTTGGCATGATTGATCGCCTCGATCGTCTGCGGCATGACGCTGTCGTCCGCAGCCACCACGAGAATGACGATATCGGTTACCTGGGCGCCTCTCGCCCTCATGGCGGTAAAGGCTTCATGACCAGGAGTATCGAGGAAGGTGATCCTGCGCCGACCTTCCACGGTCACCTCATACGCGCCGATATGCTGGGTGATGCCGCCCGACTCGCCGGCAACGACATTGCTGTTGCGAATATAGTCGAGCAGCGAGGTCTTGCCGTGATCGACATGCCCCATGATCGTCACGACCGGGGGACGTACCTGCAGATCTTCGGGCTCATCCGCCTCTTCGACAACAGCAGTTGCCTCCACTTCGGAAATGAACTCAGCTTCGAAACCGAATTCAAGCGCTATCAGCTCGATGCTTTCCTTGTCGAGGCGCTGATTGATGGTAACGAATTTACCGAGCGCAAAGCATTTCTGGATGATGTCCCTTGCGGTGACGCCCATAAGATCGGCAAGTTCGTGCGGAGAAGCGAACTCGGTAACCCTGACGATCGTCTGCTGCGACTCGCGGAATGCGTCGGCAGCTTCCTGCTCTCGCTCGCGCTCGATCTTGCGCATCTTGCGGAATTTCTGACGGGAAGCCGATCCTCCGCTGTCGTCCATACCGCTGATGGTCGTCCTGATATTGGCCGATATAACCTTGTCATCGACCTCGGGCTTTTTCTTCTTCTTGCCCTTCTTCTTTTTCGCCGCATCGTCAGTTGCGGCAACCGCACCCTCTTCGCCTGCAGGCTTGGCAACTTTCTTTTTTACGGTTCCGTCTTCGGCAACAGTCGTTTCGAATTCTCCCTTGAGCTCTTCAGCCTGTTCCTGGAAATTCTTTTTACGGCCTTTCTTTTTCCTGTCGGCCTCGCTGCCGCGCTCGAACGGGGACTGCATGTCGAGTGTTCCGATGACCGTAAGACCTCCGATATTTCTGGGAGCGGCAAAAGAAACAAGCTGCTCGTTCACCGGAGGCGGCTCGGGAATGAAAGGTTCGGATGCAGGTGTGGGTGCGGGTTCCTGAACCGCAGGGGCTTCAGGCTGCTCCTCTCCGACAGCGGCCATAACACTGATCTCGGACCCGGCAGGCTCTTCTACTGGTACCGGAGCTTCAGGCTCGACATGATCGACATGAAAAAGTGCTGCGGCAAGGGCATCCAGTTCTTCCGTTCTGACATGTTCGGGCACGACCGGCTTGGCATGGAGAACTGCGCCCTCTTTTTTAACGTCCTGAGCTGCCGCCGAAGTCACTCCGCTGCTGAGCGTCTCCTTGAGCTGGCGTTCCTTTTCATAGGTTTTCCGGGACTGCTCTTCGAGCCTTGAAAGCCTGCGCTGCTTTTCCTGCCTGATTTTCAACGTCTCATCGACCATTTTCTTCTCATCGCTGAAATGGCCGAAAATCAACTCGCGAGTACCCTGATCGACCATAGAGGATGTAGACGCCACGCGGCCCCCTTCCTGTTTGACAAACTGCAGGACTTCCTGGGGACTGACCTGAAGTTCCCTTGCTATGTCGCTGATACGAAATCGTTTTTCCATCTCCTCAATGGCCATTACATCCTCCTGTCGATTTTATAGACTCTTAATCCTCTCTCTGTTATCTCCGGGGTACCGCTCCGCTTACTCTTCCGTATCCGGAAAAATCGACTCCTTTTCGTCGAACAGGTCGCACAGATCGGCATCCGTGAACTGATCCCTGACCGTACGGTAGATATTGTCGGCGATCTTCTTCCAGTATCTCTTTTCCTCGTCGGTGACTTTGCGTTCCCTCGGTTTAAGCGGCGTCTTCCGGCTGCTTTTCCCGAAAACCAGCACCTCCTCGGCCCTTACCGGCCCTACAAGCGCCTGCTCGATCTCTTCGACGCCTGCTTTGAGCACTTTTTTGGCGGTATCGAGACCTGCATCGAGAAGCTGGTAAATCATGTCGTCGCCGAACTCCTCCCGGAATTCGATGATATCGATATCCGTGGGATCTTCCATCGACTTGTCGATAACATCCCGGTAGACGTCGATCTCGTAACCCGTAAGTTTTTCTGCCAGATGGATATTGTTGCCGTTCTTGCCGATAGCGTACTTGATCTGATCGGGCTTGAGCATCACCCTTGCCTTGCGCGTTTTCATGTCTGCATGCACCGTAAGCGGATCGATCTTTGCCGGCTGCAGCGCCCTGGCAATATAGATCTGCGGCTCGTCTGTATAGTAGATAACATCGATATTTTCGTTATTGAGCTCTTTGACGATGCTCTGTATGCGCTTGCCGCGATATCCGACGCTCGCGCCGACCGGATCGATACGCGAGCTGGTCGATTCCACTGCAACTTTCGCGCGTTCTCCAGGCACGCGGGCAATTCCCTTGATGACAATGAGTCCATCAAGAATCTCCGGAACTTCGTGTTCGAACAATTTATAGAGGAACCTGTCGTCAACCCTTGAAACGATCACTTTCATGCCGCCGTCCGGCTTTTCGCGCTCTACTGTCTCCCCGTCATCGAGACGTACTTTTACCTTCTCGCGTTCGATCCGCTTGACGTAGAGCTTCATCCTCGGAGTGCGGCGTGGATTATCCTTCTTCATCATTTCCGATTTCGGAAGTACCAGCTCGACCCGATGGTCCTTGGAGGTATTGTAGGTGAAAATGACCTCGTTCGACCGAACCTGATAGACCTCGCCGGCTACAACTTCCCCTACTTTTTCAAGGCACTCCTCGTAAACGACAAGACGTTCGAGATCGCGGACTTTCTTCTGGACGGACTGCTTGATGATCTGTATGGATTTCCTGCTCAGATACTCATCGAGACGTATGGGCCCTTCTTCATAGTAATCCCCGAGTTCAAGGGAATCGTCGATTTTTCTTACTTCGTCCAGACTGATTTCGATAGCGGGAATATCGACTTCACTGACAATCTTTCTGAGAATATAGACTTCGAAATCGCCCCGTTCAGGATTGATGAAAATATTTGCCTCAACCTCAGGATCATAATCCTTTCGAAGCTGCTTCTGGATAATATCCTTGAGAAGATCAGCAATATCCATCTTGACAGCCGCACTCTCCACTTTCTTGTCAAGAAAAATCTTCGACTGCTCGATCTCGCCGAACGCGCCCGCAATCTGAGCTCTCCTGTCCTGACCTTCCGCTTTTACCTGCTTTCTCGCCATCTCATTTGCTGATTGTGCTTATAAAAAGTAAAAATTCTCCCGATATGCCTGAACCGCTACCATTCAACTTCCGGAACCGCCCTGACAATACGCCCTGACTCAAGCTCAATGAGTTCCTGACCGACGCCTGTCTTTTTTTTACCGGTTTTCAACAAGGCGAGTTCCAGCGAGGTCACGCTATCGTCAGCCATAATAACCCTGAGAAGCCGGCCGGTAAGTGTCACCTCTTCACCCTGCTCTCCGGTATAAACAACCCGCAGCAGCCTGCCTGTATGCCGGATATACTGCCTGGGAACAATGATGGCTTCGCCGAGTCCCGGAGAAGAAACTTCAAGATCGAAATCCTCACCGGTCAATAGCGGAGGCTCAACGTCGGTTTCGAGCAGTTCCCGTATCCTTCGGCTGAAAAAGGAACACTGGTCGATGCGTATACCCGCGTCGCTGTCCAGCAGCACCCCGATTTTCCTGTGCCTTCCGGCCCCTTTCACCTGCAGCCGGACAAGGTAGACGCCCTCGCCCCGGGTACCGGCAGACGATTCCAGCACCTGATGAATACAACGTTTTATTTTTTCTTCCATCCCCTGCATCACCGCCTTTCGCCCCTTCTCGTTTTATCCTGAAAACAAAAAAGTGGGGTTAGCCCCACTTGTCACCTCTTTCGATCGATCCGCGCCTGTTCAAACCCTGATATGTAATGTAGCAAAAAATGGCTGAATAGTCAAGCTTCCTTGCGTGAAGAAGAATCGCTCTCTTTCAACTGCGTTCCGATCACTTCATAATCGGCGTCCTCTGTTTTTTTCCGGAAATCCGGACGCGAAACCCTCCCGTTCCCTTTTCCGGGAAGATCGACGCGATACCTGATGAAGAAACTCCTGCCCAGCAGCCTAAGCACCAGGCGAACCAGAAGAATAAGCACCAGAGCGAGCAGTATGAATTTAAGCATATCGAGTAATGATAGATTGCATTCAGGAAATAATGCCGCTTTCCTTTCCGGTATTATTTCCTGTATAGGGAACATTGCCGGAAAGCAGATCGAGAAGCCGTGCTTCACGAATGCGGTAACGGAACGCCTCGACGCCGTCCACAGCAATAACGGGTATTCGGGCGCCATAACGCTCAAGGAGATCCTCCCGGAACGAAATATCGACTTTTTCGAGCACAAAAGGCTCTGCCGACTGTACTTTATGCAACACAGCCATCGCCTGATCGCACAGACAGCAATCCGGTTTACCGTAAACCGTTACCGTATGCAGTCGGCTCATGGCTGCCGGGTTTTTATTATCGATGCATGACGCAGACGCCCGATCACCGCATCCAGAGAAAGCGCCTCCTGGGCGGATGAAGCGAGATCCTTGAGCGGGAACAGCCCCGATGCGAGTTCATCGCCCCCTACGAACAGCGCAGATGCAGCCCGCATTCTGTTCGCTTCGCGCAACTGTGCTTTCATGCTTCTTCCTGCCAGATCGATCGTCGTTCCGATTCCTGCACTCCGCAATCGGGCTGCGATATCGAACGCATGGTCGAAAAACTCCTGCTGCGGCACAATAATAAAAACCTCCGGACCGGGCGGCACCGCCTCTGGCAGAAGCCTCTGCTTCTGCATGGCAATCAGCAATCTCTCCATACCGACAGCGAAACCGGCGGCAGGAACCTCTTTCGGGCTGCCGAGTTCCAGAGCAAGTGAATCGTATCTGCCTCCGCCGCCAAGCGCATCCTGCGCGCCCAGTGCCGTACATGAAACCTCAAACGCAGTATAGCTGTAGTAATCAAGACCACGAACCAAAAGATGATCGATACTGAAATCGATACCCCGTCCGGCGAGGTAACCGAGAACCTGATCGAAATCCCGGCGAGCCTCATCGCCAAGATGCTCATGCAGTTTGGGAGCACCGGAAACGATCTCCTGCATATCGGGATTTTTCGAATCGAGTATTCTCAGCGGATTCTTTTCGAACCGTTCCCTTGATGCCTGGTCAAGCATTCCATAATGCGGCGCCAGATATGAACGCAGCTCCTCCCTGTACCTCCTCCGGTCATCGGCGCTTCCAAGCGAATTGATCCTCAGCCGCAGACCGTCGAGGCCAAGCTCGCCGAATACCTGCATCATGAACATGATGACCTCGGCCACAGCCGCTGGAGATGACGCCCCGAGCAGTTCCGCGCCGAACTGCGTAAACTGACGCTGACGCCCCGCCTGGGGTCGCTCCTTACGAAACAGTTCGCTGATATAATAGAGCTTCTGTACCGGAGCCGAAGCAAACAGATTTTTCTGCAGCACCGCCCGCATCACGCCTGCGGTCATCTCGGGCCTGAGCGTTATCGAGCGTTCCGAACCATCAGGACAGAAGGTGAACATCTCCTTGCCGACAATATCGGTAGAGGCACCTATGCTGCGCTGAAACAGCTCGGTATACTCAAAAACCGGAGTGCGTATCTCGTTGAAACCGAAAACACCGGCAAGCCGGCATATCACTTCCTCCACATAGTTCCACTGCACCATCTCATCGGGAAAAATATCCCGCGCTCCCTTTACAACCTGATAACTCGACATACGATTCTATAGCAAACCTGTTCCGTTAAATCTCTTTCACTTCCAGCAAGCAATCTTTCTTCCGCTATTCCCCCGTTTCATGATCTCCACTCAATGACAACAGAAACATCAAAAAAACCCAACCCACACTCCCCCATCTCCTGACTCCTCATATCTGTGGGAAATCTTTCTCTTCCTCGCAGAACAGCGCCAAAACGCCATCCGGAGAAACCTCGGCGATAAGCCGTTCCCTGAACTCGTTGCGGCCTGCAAGCCTCGTGATGCGTCCGAGCAGCTTCAGGTGCTCTGCAAGCATCTCTTCCGGAGTGGCAAGAAGAAAAACGATCCTGACCGGCTCGTTGTCAATAGCATCGAAATCGAGATCCCGCTTCAATGTGGCAAGAGCGAGAACCGGCTGCGTGACCGATGATGTTTTGGCATGCGGCAGGGCGATCTTCTTGCCGATCCCTGTCGACATTTCCTGCTCACGACGCAGCACATCGCTGCGCAGCCTCGCGGCATCCTTCACGCCGGGATGGCCGGAAACGATCGAGAGCATGGCATCGATAACCTGGCTTTTTGTTTCAAGTTCGAGATTCAGGGCGATATAGCCGGCGGAAAGAAGAGTTTCGATTTTCATTGTCACACAACCTTGCAATTATGATCCGGTCCGTTTCGAGTCCGGATCACTCTCCAGCCTCGTGAAAACAAGCTTGTAATATAAAAAAAATTGATCGGGTACTGTACAACCCTTTCTGTGGATTGTTAAAGCCGGGAAGATAAAAAATAAACGATCGGGGAAACGAACATGATGGTGTCGAACCGGTCGAGCACGCCCCCGTGGCCGGGAATGAGCGAAGAGGAATCCTTGACCCCGGCGTCGCGCTTGAACATCGATTCGATCAGATCGCCTGCCGGACTTACCGCGCCAATCAGAACGCCGGTAAAAACAACGGCTGCCGGAGAAAGCTGCGTCATCAGCTGAAGGCAGACCGCAGAAGCCGCAACGCTTCCGGCAAACCCCGCCATATATCCCTCCCAAGTCTTGCTCGGGCTGAGCCGCTCGAAAAGCTTCCTTCTGATGAACCTTCCCCCGAGCATGCTCCCACCGAAATAAGCCGAAATATCGGCAGCCCATACACAGACGAACACCAGCAGAACCAGCGCTTCGCCCTCGCCGTCATGCCCATGGCGGCGCAGTTCCAGCAACGCTCCGAAACAGAGGTTCACGTAAAGAAGAGCCGTCAGAACGGAACCGAGATTGAGCAGAGGGGAACCCTCCTTTCGAAACAGCTCGATGACGAAAAGCAGAAGAACAACTCCGAGCAGCAGTTCCCAGGTATCGACCATTCCGCTATAGAAATTCAGCTGCAGAAGAACCGTCAGGAACAACGCGAGCCAGAGCGGAGGAGGCGCCGCCTTGTGCATGGCGAGCCGGTAGAACTCATAGGTAGCAGCAAGAGAAAGCACGAGAAGCAGCAGAAAAAAAGGCATCCCGCCGAGTTTGACGACCCAGACCAGAACCGGTATGCCTGCAATGGCCACCAGAACACGCTGCAGAAGATTGATGCCGAGAAGCTTACCCATAGAAATCGAATAACGGAAATAGAGCTTGCCGGTTCAGGAGCACGATGCCCTGAACCTTCGCATGAAAAACGCAAAAAGAAACAGACTGCCGATAACGGCAGACCACCACCAGATCGACAAAACCAGCCCGTAGGGCTCTTCCGGTGACGGCCCGAAAGCATGAATAACGGCAAGCGCCGCAAGATTATTGAAAAGATGCACGAAAACCGGCACGGCAAGGTTACCGCTTTTCAGGAAAATATACCCAATATACCATCCCAGAATCGTAAGCGGAACAAGATTGGCCGCACTGAGGTGAAAAACCGCAAAAACGAATCCGGTGAAAAGCACGGAACCTGACGGGGTTAGCGCCTTATACCAGTTCTGCTGCAGATATCCCCTGAACAGCAGCTCCTCGCATAAAGCCGGCGTCAGGGCAAGCACAACGGCGACAATGGCGGCCTCGCCGGGCGAATGCATGCCTGCGAGCCTCTGAATTACGGCATCGAGCAGCTTGCGGCTCTCGACCACCCCCGCGCCGGCCGGGCCGAGAGCAGGCCATAAAAAAAGATCCTGAAGTTCGATAACGGAATAAAGCAGCGGCTGCAGCGAAATCATTCCCAGAACAGCATACAGAACCTGCCGAAGGGAAACCGTTTCCTTTACGCCCAGAAACCGCAGCGATGTCCTCGATACCGGCAGCGGACTCCGCGTATGCACCCATGCAAGCAGCAGTACCGGCAGCCCGAGAACAAGCACCTGAGCGGCAACCTGTGAAAAACGCAAAGCCCCAACCATCCCGGCTCCACCCTGCACAGGATCGTGAACCGCCGATATGCCGCCGGGCAGAACCATCAGCAGAACACTGCCGGCAATTGCATAAAACGCCATCAGGGCCAGCAGCACGAAAGCGCTGAACAGAAACGACGGCCTGTCATCCAGCTTAAGCAACATGCAGATGAACGGAGGATAATTGAAAAAAACATCTAATTTTGCTGAACGCCGGTTACGGCGAACCAAAGCTGAGTATACGAAACACACCGGCCGCAAACCTCCTGAAAAATGCTCAGGAAAGCTTCTATGGCCCGCATGCATAACAATATGGTTTCTCCATGAGAATTCTCCTCATGAACTCCGCAAGAACCTGGGGCGGAACAGAAAAATGGACACGCATGGCCGCGGAATCGCTTGCAGATGCAGGCCATCACACCATACTCGTCTATCGGCGCGATGCAGTCGGAAGAAACTTCACCATTCCGAAATTCCGCCTTCCCTGCCTGAGCCATATCGATATATATACGCTCTTCAAACTTGCACGCCTGATCAGAAATGAGAAAATCGAAGTCGTCATTCCCACCAAGCGAAAGGACTATGTCCTGGCCGGCATAGCCGGGCGACTCACCGGAACGCCCGTCATCGTCCGGCTTGGCGCAGACCGCAGACTTCGCTGGCCATGGCAACGATTCATGTATGCAGCCCTCCCCGAAGCTCTCATCGTAAACGCAGAAAAAATCAGGGAAACCCTTCTCCGGACCGGCTGGTTCCGGAAGGCGCGGATCAAGGTCATATACAACGGACTTGACACGGAAGAAATCGATCGCCTGAAGTATGAACCCGCTGATAAACCTTACCCGTTCACCATAGGAGCGCTTGGCCGGATAACGAGAAACAAAGGATTCGATTATCTGATACGATCCTTTGCACTTTTCATCAGTAGCAATCCGAATGCAGATGCAGGACTCGTTATCATGGGAGAAGGAGCCGATCAGCCGGAATTCGAAACGCTGGCAAGTAAACTTGGCATAGCAGACAGGGTACGTTTCACCGGCTTCATCGCAAATCCTTACCCTATGCTGCGGCAATGCGACATCTTTGCCATGACGTCAACGAATGAAGGGCTTTCCAACGCATTGCTCGAAGCCATGTATCTCGGCTGCGCACCAGTAAGCACATTTGCCGGAGGAGTCCGGGAAGTCATTGATGAAGAAAGTAATGGCTTTCTGGTTGACTACGGCAACGAAGAACGTCTTGCCTCCATCATCGAACGGCTTTACCGGAACGAAAACGAAAGGCAAATCATTGCCCACCGGGCAAAAGAGACCGTCATCCGACAATTCAGCATCCCTGACATGACTGAAAGCATTGTAACATTCTGTAAAGAAATCTATGACCAGGCAGTGTAAAATCAACAGAAACCTGCCGACATTAGATCGCATCATATCAAAGATACAGCAGCATGGTACCAGCGAAAGAACTGCCGGAATAGAGTTCGCGAAGATCACGTTCAAAAGCAGCCCACTTACGATTGATAACCCTGCGACCAAATCGTTTGAGGTATGTCGCGACTGAAATAAACTGGTTATTGCCGATCCCGTCGACCAGAATGAATCGACCGTGACATTCACCTGCTCGACACCAGACAAGATTCTCCGGTTTCAACTCTCTGATGATCATGTTCTGTTTCAACAGGTATCGCTTAAGATCCATAAGTGCCGACGCCATGATAACAGCAATCCGGGAGTTGCTCTCAACCGACAGGAGATAATGATAGCAAAGTTCTTGAAACGTTGCCATCGAAGTCGCGAGGCATATCGAAAACTGCTCCAGGCCCCTGGTCTGTCAGTACCGTTTCATGGTACCTTGCGACCATCTCCCAGGATATCCCTCGCCGGATGAACTTTCGATAATGTTTCACCTCCTCGGAAGTAATGTTCACGGCAGGGTTCTTCTGTATCTTTATACATTTACAGCGGTCGGACGGATGCTGATAACAAAAACGGGAAGATCCTTTCCCGATGAGCCCGGCTTTGTCAAATGAGATACAACCCATTGTAAAACAGACAAGTAAATCAATGTTTAATGGTAAGAAATAGTAAAATTAATTTTCAAAACCGCAACAATTCCTGAGCAGTTGAAGCATACTGACCGAAAATCAGTATTTTTCGCACGATGTCATTTTTTATCATGACGAAGCGCTCGTTCACAGAATGAATATCCTTTTCCTGAATTCCGCCAGGCGCGGCTGGGGCGGCAACGAAAAATGGACCCTGCTTGCCGCTGAAACGATTGCCGGAAAGCACAACACCTTTCTTGCATATCGCGACACGCGAATCGCAAGAAGATTCGGCATCAGAACGTTTCGGCTGCCCTTTATAGCCGAAATCGATCCCGTTACCATCGTCAGGCTTATAGGCATCATCAGGAAAGAGCATATCGATATACTGATACCAACAAAGCGGAAGGATTATGTTATTGCCGGCATTGTCAGCCGGATATGCGGTACTGTTAACATCCTGCGGCTCGGCATCAACCGGCCTCTCAAGGACACCTTCTGGCATAAACTTGTCTATCGAACCCTGGCCGACGGCATCATCGTTAATTCACGCAAAATCAGGGAGACACTTGCTGTCACAAAATGGATTGAACCGGAAAAGATACGGGTAATCTACAATGGTCTTGATTGCCGCGAACTCGACATTCGTTCCAACGAACCCTTTCCAAAACCCGCATCATTTCATTATCGCAGCAGCAGGCTCCCTGACTGCCCGAAAAGGTTTCGATATGCTAATCCGCTCATTCGCGGCATTCCTCAGGAACTCTCCTGACGCGGATGCAGCGCTTATCATTGCCGGTGACGGCCAGCAACTCATAGAACTGAAACAACTTGTCAAAACGCTCAACATAGATGACAAGGTCGTGCTGACCGGATTTCTTGACAATCCCTACCCACTCTACAAGACATGTGATATATTTGTGTCTACATCGAGTTCCGAAGGCATTTCAAACGCATTGCTCGAAGCCATGTACCTCGGCTCAGTACCGGTAAGTACGCCATCAGGAGGAATTGAGGAAATCATATTGGATGGCGAAAACGGCTTTCTGGTGCCTTTCGCCGACGAAAAAAAACTTGCAGCAGTCATCGGCAAACTGTACCATAACCCGCAACACCGGAAAGCTGTCGGTTCGGCTGCCCATATAACAGTCACACAGCTTTTTTCGATACCCCGTATGGATAAGGAACTGCTCGAATTCTTAACTGAAATGACCCTGAACAGGCAACGCTCATGAACGTTCTTTTCGTCAACTCCATAGCCCGCAACAAGTTCGGCGGCGGCGAAAAATGGATGGTCAATGCCGCCAGAGGATTGGGAGCAAGAAACCATAACGTCGTTATCGCAAGCAAAAAGAACTCCCGAACTATCGAGTACGCCAGATCAAAAGGCGTCAGTACGAAAGTCTTCGAAATCCGGGGAGACCTGAGCCCGCTGACCACACTGAGAATCGCACACTACCTCAAACAGCACAACATCGATATTCTGATCTGCAACCTCAACAAGGATGTTCGCGTCGCCGGCCTTGCCGCACGATTGGCAAAAACCCCTGTTGTTCTTGCCCGCCATGGCATGCTGCTCTGCAGTCGCAAATGGAAACATAAAGTAACGATCACCAACCTTACCGACGGCATCATCACCAACAGCAGAACCATCAGGGACACCTACTCGCAGTACGGCTGGTTCCCCGCCGATTTCGTCAAGGTGATATACAACGGCCTTGATATTCCCGAAAAGGTCGAACCGTATAATTTTGCCGCCCGTTTCCCCGGAAAAAAAATCATTTACAGCGCAGGACGCCTCTCCGGGCAGAAAGGGTTCAATTATCTGATCGAAGCGGCTGCCATCCTCAGAAAAGAACGCAGCGACCTGCTCTTTGCCATCTCAGGAGACGGCAAGCTTGAGGATGATCTCACTAACCAGATCCGTCGGTTGAAACTCGAAGATACAGTCGCATTGCTGGGCTTCAGCGACGATATTAACCCCATGCTCAAAGGTTGCGACCTGTTCGTCCTGGCATCACTTTTCGAAGGCATGCCTAACGTTGTCATGGAGGCGATGGCCATGGGAAAACCTGTCGTCGCCACGGATGTCAACGGCGCCCGGGAGCTTATGGGAACAAACGAATCCGGTACGGAGTGCAATACCGGCATCATCATCCCACCAAGGGATCCACATGCGATTGCAGATGCGATCAGATCCATCATCGATAGCCCCTCAACACTCTCCACCCTCGGACAAGCCGGTTATGAGCGGGTTAAGAACACGTTCACTACCGAGGCTATGGTAAGCAACCTCGAACGCTATCTCTTGCAGACACTGTCTGAAAAAACAGCTCCCGTATCAGGACTTCGCTCGTATTGATCGATCGGAAAATGACCAGAACATGAGAGAAATCATCACGACTCAGCATTGACCAGGAAACAATTATATATTTTATGTATCGTCTCGAGTCTGGTAAGCCGGGAGTATATGCATGATTTCTGGCTCTGTCGTTGAAAGATGGTATCGCCGGGACAGTTTTTTCAGTACCTTGTTATCGGCAAAGACATGCTGGGGAAGGTCTCTCTTGTGTTTATTGTTTGCTCCCAGATATTCACTCCTTTTTCGTATACCAATGCCACAAATGACATATTCGGCATCAGCGCCATAATCAGCGATAGCGAATAAAAGAGCCAGAATACCTGTTGATGGCCTGAATGCAGAGCCGCAATCCTTTCGTTTGTTCAGTAACCTTTTCAGAAATGTACTTGTCAATGAACCTGCATACCTGAATTTTTTTGAAAGCGGCAAGTAAAAAAAATCATGTGTCAAGATCGGGTCATAACAGCCGCTGAGCTTGCCGACAAGCATTCGTCGATCTTCAACTGAAATCGCCGTCAACTGTGAATTGAACCCTGCATCAGCAAGAACATCCCTGAGCAAACCGAAACTGCCCGTTCTTGTCAAAATAACCCGTTCAGGCGTGGATGCAATAATCATTTCGAACTGTCTCGTAAAAAAATCCCTTCCCGAAGCGCCCTCCTTACGTTCTTTCGGGTGAATCACGTCCGGATTGAGCACACTGACCACAATCGGGAATCGACAAACTGTTTCTGCATAATAACCAATGGCGGCATTGGCGCAGTAGATTGCATCACCGTAAGGAATTACAGCGCCAGGCTTTGAGCCGAGCACAACGACCAGCTTTTTCTTCCCACTCATTATCTAACTTATTACCCCCGTATTATATTGCAGGATCGGTTTATCCGGCCACGCAGGTAGTGACCGTTAAAAATCTTAGCGTTATGGCCTTTTCAGGATTTTCATCGATTAGCAGTATAGCCAATTGCAACGGCAGAATCGAACAGTATGTTTCACAAAATATACGCATCCGATGAAATTCATTGCTTGTCTCATCAGGAGTATTATGCTTTGAGATTGTACTATTGCTTTTCAGCCGAAACGAGATATGAATCTCAACAAAAACTACAGGATGAAGCTGATATACGCCAATAGGCACGACACGCATGCTGTGATGTTTCATCACTTTCATAATGAACATCACCCCCGTACCCCAGGGATCAATCTCCGGCAAAAAGTTTGGCCTGATGATAGACTGACTTTCGGAACGATACCAGATGCTGAATGCTGATGAATACATCGACAAGCTTGGTCACAATTCGCTGAAACCGCACGACATCCGCCTCATCTTCGACGACGCAATGCTGTGCCATTGCAGCCCATACTCACCGGTGAATAAATTGCGGAAAAATGTGCACCAACTCGGGTTCCGTTGTCGTGATGCGGTATCTTGTCGAGAGCATCCTCAGAATTTTGGGTTCTTCGCAGAATTTAATGGAACAGCTGTTGGCAAAACACAGCATCAGCTGATTGCCATATTGAGCTTGGCACAGTAAAACAGGATTCTGGTTCGGTAGCTCTCGAAGCTGTGGAACCCTCGGGCAGAGGCTTTGATAACCTGGATCTTGCTGTTT
>Ga0209835_1000596_pt1 | contig 22808 bp, 26 predicted proteins | sample LakKivwa52mmetaG_FD_184138 | JGI IMG/M metagenome (GOLD analysis project Ga0209835, IMG submission 184138) | Anoxic lake water microbial communities from Lake Kivu, Rwanda to study Microbial Dark Matter (Phase II) - Lake Kivu water 52m metaG... | ecosystem: Environmental > Aquatic > Freshwater >...
GTCTCGCGCAGTAAACATCGCTCGCCAGTGGGCGATATTGAGCTCCAGACCGGCGCCCAACTCACCCTGGAGGACGTCAGCAGCCTCCGCATAGGGACCACCCTCTTCCGCCAGAGCCACCCAAACACGCGGGGCGGCGGACACCTCTAATACCAAAGTCATATAGACCAGGCAAGCGAGGGCGAGGCGAAAGAAAGTGCGCGGCATCTTCAGAATTCGAGACGGAGAGTGCCGAAGGCGCGGCGCTCGACCTGGAAGCCGGCGGCGGGAAGGAACTCGGGGTAGCTGCCATTGGCCGCCTGGATTGTTACGGCGGCTTCCGCGCGCGTGCTGCCGACACGGAAAGGATGGGCTAGACGCACGTCCAGCCGGCGTCGTTCCGGCAAGCTCGCGGTCTGGTTGCGCCAGGTCATCGCCTCCATGACATGGAACATCACGCTCAGATCAAGCGCATGGGACAATTTTTCGAATAGCGCAAACGTGGCCGCCCGCGCCGGTGGCTGATTGTTTTCCTGGCTGTCTCCGCTAACCCATTTCAGGTGCGTGAACGCTTGGTTCAGGAGGATCTCCGTACTGTCTCGCGGCTTCCAGCGCATCTGATATTCAAGGCCGCGCACATTGAAAGCCAACCGGTTGGTGAAATCGAAGGGCGTGGGCTTGTTGTTAATCCTGTCGACGCCATCGCGCATACGCTCGTCGTAAGCGCGCACGTCGAGCGTCAGCCGCACATCACGAAAATTGCCGAAATACCCAAGTTCGCGCGTATCGAGCATCTCGGCCTTGGCGTTGCCACTCGCCTGATATAAATGGGCGATGGGATTGCCATTCACGTAGTACCGCACGTCTGCGGCCAGCTCGAAGATCGTCGGGGTACGCGCCGAACGGGTTACGCCTCCGCGCAAGGTGTGATCCGGAAGCACATGGAAGTTCGCCATCAATCGCGGCGCGAAGTAGGCGCCGGTTTTTTCGTGCCTGCCCCAGAACCCGCCCACATTGAGCAGCCACTGCCGGTGCGGCCGCCATTCCAGGTTGCCGAACAAACGCTCCTCGGAGAAAGCAATGGCGGCGGCGGTGTTGTACAGGGGAGCCGAACTCGCCTCCTCGTGCTTGTAACCCGCCCCCCAAACCGCCCGCAGCCCTTCCGCGATGCCCAGCTGATGCTGGAATTCGAGATTGGCCCTGCGGCCTCGGCCACTGGAACTGATTGTCACCGCCGGAATCGTCGCGAAAGGAAAGGCGTCCCGCAAAGTCTCCTCGGTGAAATTCGCGGTCAGCTTGATCTGGTCGGTATCCGACAATTGCTTGAGCCAACTGCCATGCAGATAGGCATCGCGCGCGTTGACTGTACGCAGCGCATTACCGCCAATGCTGTTGTATTGGGATCCCAGCGGAAATCCTTCTCCTGCGGAGATTTCCGTGACCCCTACCGACAGCATCACTTCCTGATCCCGGGATGGCCGCAAGTCGCCGCGAAAGTGCAATTCGCTGACGATCTTGTCATCGTGGGCATTGAAGTAACCGCTGTCGGCACGGCGCCCCGCCGATATTCGAAAGCTGGCGTTATCTCCACCCCAGCCGAGACGCGCGTAATTGTCCTGGATGCCCCCTGCTCCAGCGGTAAGTGAAAGTTCGGCACCTCGCGAGTCGGCGGCACTGCGGGTGATGACGTTGATTACACCGAACATGGCATTCGCGCCATACGCCGCTGAATTGGAACCGCGCAAAACCTCGATGCGCTCGATGTCCTCGAGCAGCACCCCCATCATGCCCTTGTGGGTGTCGCCTTGGTAATAGGTGGAATAAACGGAACGCCCGTCGATCAGTACCAGATTGCGTATCCCGAAATCGTCCAGAGGCATGTGGTAGGCGGCCACCGGATTCGCCCCGTTGTAGCCGCCAACCAGATAACCGGGGACCAGCCTCAGCACATCAGCAAGTTCGCGGGCACCGGAACGGCGAATGATTTCGCGATCAATGATCGTGACTGCGCCAGGTGTTTCATTGATGGGTTGCGCGAGGCGACTCACCGTCAGGACGGTGGGCAGCTCATCGAAATAATCCAGTTCGCTCGGCTCCGAGGAGAACGCGATGCCGGCAAGCAATGAAGCCGCCAGGCCCAAGAGGCCCGTCCAGATTCGCCGCGACATGGTTGTTTTCATTATTCAGTCTTGCTCATGAAACTCGTGCACATGAAAAGTCGGCGCTGGCGGGACGGCACCTCCCTTGCTCTCATGCCAACTCGTCTTCCGGTGATGCGCCCAGTTTGCCGTTGTTGATACGTAGCACCATCGCAGCGAAATCGGGTGCGGCAATCGGCCGCGCGAAATAATACCCCTGTCCGTAGCCGCAGCCCATTTTCCGCAATACCTCGAGTTGCTGCGCGTCCTCGATGCCTTCGGCCACCACGTGCAGCCCGAGACTGCGCGCCATTGTGATGATGGCGTCGACCAGCGCGTAGTCGCTCTTGTCGGCATGGAGATCGCGGATGAAGGATTTGTCGATCTTCACGGTATCGAGCGGGAAGCGCTTGAGGTAGGACAGCGACGAATACCCGGTGCCGAAGTCGTCGAGGTAGATCCGCACACCCGCGGCCCGCAGGCTTTCGATCCAGGACTGCGCCACCGTGACGCTGCTCATCAGTACACCTTCAGTGATCTCAAAGACCAGCGCCTCGGGGGGAAGGCCGTGGCGGTTCAGGATATCGAGCACCACCACGGGCGGCAGATCATCCGGGATCTGGCGCGCCGACACGTTCACGGAGACGTGGATATCGAGCCCATGGTGGCGCCACAGGGCGGCGTGATGACAGGCACCATCGAGCACGACCAGGCCGATCGCGCCGATCAGGCCGATCTCTTCGGCCAATGGCACGAAAATGTCGGGCGGCACGAAACCGCGTTGCGGATGCGGCCAGCGCAGCAAAGCCTCGGCGCCGGCCACCTGGCCCGTCTGCAAGTCGATGATCGGCTGGAATGCCAGCTGCAATTCGCGCGCGGCGACCGCGGCCCGCAAATCGTCTTCGAGGCGACGCCGGTGTTCGGCGGCCGCCTGCAGGGCCGGATCGAAGAACTTGTGGGTGCAACCTCCTGCTGTCCGTGCACTGTTCAACGCGAGCTCGGCCGCACGCAACAGTTGATGGATGTCGCTGCCATCGCGAGGGAAAAACGCCACGCCCATGCTGGCACCGACCGTGAGCGAACGACGCACCTCCGGCGCTTGAATGTCGAAGGGCTGCGCCAGGCGTCCCGCCAGATGATCGCTATGTGGCGGAACGCCGGCTGACCAGGGCAATGCCGGCAATCACCAGGGCTGCCCCGGCCATTTGCGCAATGGAGAACGGCTCGCCCAGCAGCCAGACCGCAAAGCCGATGGTGGCAAGCGGACCGAGCATGCTGACCAGTGCAACGCGCGGGCTGCCAAGTCGACGGATCGCAGCGGACTGGGCGAACACCGGCATGGCCGTGCACAGCAGCCCCATCGCCAGGGCATAGCCATACACAGGCCATGGCTGAACCAGCGCCGCGATAGGCTGAACGGCGAGAAAGTGGCCGAGCACCGCCGCGGTCGAAACCAGTGTGGCCAGCGCCGCGAAACGCGCGGTTCCGAGCCGCGCGATGAGCCGTGCACTCCCGGTCAGATAGATTGCGTAGCACAGTGCCGAGCCGAACACCAGGCCGCCGCCCAGCCAGATCGATGCGTGATCCTCCGCGAATTCGAGGTCGTGCCAGAAAGCCGCGCCGATGCCGACATAGCAAAGCATCAAGGCAATCACCTCCCTGCGGCTTGCGAGACGTTTGGTCAGCAACATGCCGAAAATCAATGTCAGCGTCGGGTAGGTAAACAAGATCAGCCGTTCCAAACCAGCCGAGATGTATTGCAGGCCGAGAAAATCGAAGACGCTGGCGGCGTAGTAACCGGCGAGACCCATGGCGATGATGCCCAGCCAGTCACGACGATCCAGCGCCGGCATGCCGCGTGAGGCAGTCAGTCCGACCCACAGGAAAACCGGCAATGCGAACACCATGCGCAGGGCCAGCAGAGTGATCGCATCCACGCCGTAGGGATACGCCAGCTTGACGAAAATCGCCTTGAAGGAGAAACCGAAAGCGGCAAGGATGGCCAGCGCCATGCCGGCGGCGCCGGCGCTCAGCTTGCCGCCCAACATTCCGTTTGCTCAGCGCTTGCCGAGCAGCGACCCCAGCACCCCGCGCATGATCTCGCGCCCGACCTGAGTAGCGATGGTGCGCGTCACGCTTTTTGCCGCCGCCTGCACCAGACCATCGGTCTGGCCGCCACGCGGCCCGGTTCTCCCGAACAGGATATTGTTGAGAAAGCCGCCGCCGCTATCCGCGGACTGGGATGCCGTCCCGCCAGCGCCGACTTTCTGTTGCGGTTGGACTTCCTGTTCCGGCACGCGCGCTGCCAGCTTTTCGTAGGCCGATTCGCGATCCACGATTTTTTCATAATGCCCGAACAGCACGGATGAGCGGATCGCCTTCTGGCGTTCGTCCGGCGTCAATGGGCCGATACGCGAGAACGGCGGCAGCACATAAGCGCGCTCGACGACATGCGGGCGACCCTTCTCATCGAGAAAGGACACCAACGCTTCACCGACACCCAGTTCGGTAATCACGGCAGCTGCATCGAAGGCCGGATTGGCGCGCATCGTCTCGGCCGCGGCTTTGACGGCTTTCTGGTCACGCGGCGTGAAGGCACGCAACGCATGCTGCACGCGATTGCCGAGTTGTCCGAGCACCTTGTCCGGCACGTCGAGCGGGTTCTGCGTGACGAAATAAACGCCGACGCCCTTGGAACGGATCAGCCGCACCACCTGCTCCACCTTGTCGATCAGGGCTTGCGGGGCATCGGAGAACAACAGGTGTGCCTCATCGAAGAAGAACACCAGCTTCGGCTTGTCCAGATCGCCGGCTTCGGGCAACTGCTCGAACAGTTCCGCCAGCAGCCAGAGCAGGAAAGTTGCATACAGCTTCGGCGAGTTCATCAACTGGTCAGCGGCGAGGATGTTCACCACGCCCTTGCTGTCCTGCGTCTGCATCAGATCAGTGATGTCGAGCATCGGCTCGCCGAAAAACTTGTCGCCGCCTTGTTCCTCGATGGTCAGCAAGCCACGCTGGATCGCACCGATGGAAGCCGTCGAGATGTTGCCGTACTGCGTCTTGAACTGCGCCGCATTGTCGCCGACGTTCTGCACCATCGCGCGCAGGTCCTTGAGGTCGAGCAGCAGCAGCCCGGCGTCGTCGGCGATGCGGAAGACGATCTGCAGCACGCCTTCTTGTGTTTCGTTAAGTCCCAGCAGGCGGGCCAGCAGCAGCGGGCCCATGTCGGAGACCGTCGCACGCACCGGATGACCGGACACACCGAAAACATCCCAGAACACGACCGGATAGGCCGCCGGCTGCCAGTCGGCAATGCCCAGCATGTCGAGCCGCTTTTGCAGCTTTTCCGAAGCCGGGCCGGATGCTGCGCCGAGCCCGGAAAGGTCGCCCTTCACGTCGGCCAGGAAAACCGGCACCCCGATGGCGGAAAACTGCTCGGTCAGGCGCTGCAGGGTCACGGTCTTGCCGGTGCCGGTGGCGCCTGTGATCAGGCCGTGACGGTTGGCGAGGGCGGACAACAGGGACAGTTCGGCGTTACCCGCCTTGGCTACGGGAAGAAGTCGGCTCATGATTTCAATGGGATACGTTGTTTGACCGGAAGCAGCATAACCCGCCCGGGAGTGGCTGGAAAGAGAAATGCTACAAGTGCATTAAAACAACAAGTTGGAGAGATAACCTCAAAAAAGGCTTCAAATTCACCCGCTATTTGACTTACGATAGCGCCAATCGCCATAACTTTGATCACCGCAAGGATTCTATTGCCATGATTTGCCAAATCGCATCATGAAGCCGATTCCGGACCATACGTCTTCCCGAATCGACGAGGTGCGTCGCCTCAAACAGGAGGGGCTCAGCATGACCGAGATCATCAACCGGCTCAGCGGCGGCGTGAGCGGCACAGGTGCCACCGCGTCAAAACCCGCACCGGCCAAGGCCGTCGCCATTCCACAGGCTGCGCCATTGCATCTGACGCTGGACGATATCGGGCATCCGGCCTACATGCTCAACCAGAACTTCGAGCTGATGTGGATCAACCAGCCCGGCCAGCACACCCTGTTCAGCGACCGCCTCGAACTGCCGCAAACCAGCGAGTAGCGCAACCTGTTCCGCCTGCTGCCGGTCGGCCGCAACGAGTGGGGCAGCCTGCTCAACTTCCATATCGGCATCGCAAAGGCCCGCCTGAGTCCGGACTGCTTCAGCAACCTCTGCCGCGGCCTCGACCCGGTCACTTATGCGCGCCTGCAGGCCGCCTACCTCGAAACCGACCCGGTGCCGCTACAGGCTGTCGTCCAATCGACCGTCCTGCTGCCCGAGAACGATGGCAGCAGCAAGGAGCGCTTCCACACCGCCTTCGCCTCCTTCTTCCGCGAAGGCATCTTCATCGTGCTGGTACCGGAAGCCGAGCCTGCCGACGAGATGCTGAGCCTGCTGGCCCGTCGTGACGAAGTCATCCGTGGCCTGCTGCGCAAGCGCCTGCCGGTGCTGACCGACTTGGCCGTGCTGGTCGCCGACCTGCAAGGCTCGGTGAAGATCTGTTCCGAACTGCCGCCGGAAGAATATTTCGAACTGATCAACGAAATCTGGCGCACGCTCGCGCCCACCTTCCGCAAGTACAAGGGCACCTATGGCAAGCATGTCGGCGATGGCATGGTGTATTACTTCTTCCCGCAGCCCGACAGCCACTATCTCGCCAACGCACTCGACTGCGCGATGGAAATGCGCCAGGAAATCCAGCGTCTGTCGAAGGCCTGGCAGATCCGCAAACAGTGGTTCAACGAGCTGTATCTCAATACCGGCATCAACGAGGGCCAGGAATGGCTGGGCACTTACCAGTCGCCGACCAGCGTCGAGTTCGTCGTCCTGGGCGACACCATCAACCAGGCCGCGCGCGTTTCCGATTTCGCCCGCCACGGCAGCATCTGGGTGACCAAGAGCCTGATCAGCAAGCTGCCGGTGGAAGATCGCTCGCGCGTCTCCTTTGGTGTGCGCCGCCGGGCACCGGAAGGCCGGGAAGTCTTTGTCGCTTCCAGCTTCTCGCAGGTCTCGACCCTGCTCGATCAGGAGGGAGCGCGCATGGAAAAACTGCGCGACATCGCCAATCTCGCCATTACCGAAGTCGTCGACCTCAAGCCGCGACCGCACCCCTAAGCGGCCCGACTGCCGTAAAATGCGCTGCAATCTGCCGGCCCTGCAAAGGGCCGGCTTCATTTCCACCCTTTACTCGAACGGAATCCACCATGGCCGGACATTCCAAATGGGCCAACATCCAGCACCGCAAGGGCCGCCAGGATGAAAAGCGCGGCGCGGCTTTCTCGCGCGTCGCCAAGGAAATCACCGTCGCCGCCAAGATGGGCGGGGGCGATGCCAACTTCAATCCGCGCCTGCGGATGGCTGTCGACAAGGCCAAGGCATGTAACATGCCCAAGGACAAGATCGAGAACGCTATCAAGAAGGGCACCGGCGAGCTCGAAGGGGTCGATTACGTCGAGATCCGCTACGAGGGCTACGGCATCGGCGGCGCGGCCGTGATGGTCGATTGCCTCACCGACAACAAGACGCGCACGGTCGCCGAAGTCCGTCACGCCTTCGCCAAGCACGGCGGCAACATGGGCACCGACGGCTGCGTCGCGTTCATGTTCAAGCACTGCGGCCAGATGATTTTCGCGCCGGGTACCGACGAGTCGAAGCTGATGGACGCCGCCATCGAAGCGGGCGCGGAAGACGTAGCGACCAACGACGACGGCTCGATCGAAGTCATTACCGCGCCCGGCGATTTTCTCAACGTCAAGGAAGCGCTCGAAGGTGCCGGCTTCAAGGCCGAGTACGCCGAAGTAACGATGAAGCCCGAGAACGAAACCGAGTTCGCCGGCGAAGATGCTGTGAAGATGCAGAAGCTGCTGGACGCGCTGGATGGTCTCGACGACGTGCAGGAGGTTTACACCACCGCGGTGATGGACGAGTAAGCCCGCCACCTGCCGTCCCGCCAGCGCCGACTTTTGATGCTGCAACGCACGGCGCCCTTCCTCTTCGTGCTCCTCTGGAGCACGGGCTTCCTCGGCGCCAAGTACGGGTTGCCGCACGCCGCGCCGCTCGCCTTCCTGCTGGTTCGCTACCTGCTGGTCATCACGCTGATGGCCGCGATCGCATTGGCATTTAGGGCTGCCTGGCCGCGCGACGGTCGCCAGTGGTTCCATATCGGCATCAGCGGCCTGTTCGTGCATGCGCTCTACCTGGGCGGCGTTTTCATCGCGATCAAGGCCGGCTTGCCGGCGGGCATCACCGCTCTCGTCGTCGGCATGCAGCCGCTGCTGACCGCCACCCTGGCTGGCCGCCTGCTCGGCGAGGCGGTGCTGCCGCGCCAGTGGCTGGGCCTGGCGCTCGGATTCGTGGGCATCTCCCTGGTCGTCTCGCACAAGCTCGGCAGCGGATTCGGCACAACAGCGCTCGTTCCCGCTTTCGCCGCGCTGATCGGCATCACGGTCGGCACCCTCTACCAGAAGAAGTTCTGCCCGCATTTCGACTGGCGTACGGGTTCCGTTGCACAGTTCCTGCCGACCGCGATCGTGACCGGGATCGTCGTCTTCGCCACCGACAGTTACCGCATCGACTGGACCGGCGAATTCGTCTTCGCGCTCGGCTGGCTGGTGCTGGTGCTGTCGGTCGGCGCGATCTCGCTGCTCAACTGGCTGATCCGCCACGGCAGCGCGGTGAATGTCGCCAGCCTGTTCTACCTCACGCCACCGACCACGGCGCTGCTGGCGTGGCTGCTGTTCGGTGAAACACTCGGTGGCCTCGCGCTCGTCGGCATGGCGGTCGCCGTGTGGGGCGTGTATCTTTCCCGGCGATGAACACTGTCAGGATATTAGGCATCGACCCCGGCTTGCGCATCACCGGCTTCGGCGTGATCGACAAGGCCGGCCAGAAGCTCACTTATGTCGCAAGCGGCTGCATCAAGAGCAACGAAAAGGACGCCCTGCCGCTGCGCCTGAAAACGCTGCTCGATGGCATCGGCGAAGTCATCGCCACTTACGCGCCCAGCGAAGCGGCCATCGAGAAGGTGTTCGTCAACGTCAATCCGCAATCGACGCTGCTGCTCGGCCAGGCGCGCGGTGCGGCGATCTCCGCGCTGGTGCTCGCCGCGCTGCCGGTGGCCGAATACACCGCGCTGCAAATCAAGCAGGCCGTCGTCGGCCACGGCAAGGCGGCCAAGGAACAGGTCGGCCACATGGTCACGCGCCTGCTGCAACTACCCGGCGAACCCTCCGCCGACGCCGCCGATGCGCTCGCCTGCGCGATCTGCCACGCGCACGGGGGCCAGGGTCTGGGTAACATCGCGACACGCGGCTTCCGCGTAAGAAACGGCAGGCTTATATGATCGGTCGCATTGCAGGTACGTTGCTGGAAAAGAATCCGCCGCAGATCCTCATCGACGTCGGCGGCGTGGGTTATGAAGTCGACGTGCCGATGAGCACCTTCTACAACCTGCCGAACCTCGGCGAACCGGTTGCACTGGTCACTCACCTCGTCGTGCGCGAGGATGCGCATCTGCTGTTCGGCTTCCTCACCGAGGCCGAGCGGGCGCTGTTCAGGCAATTGCTCAAAATCTCCGGCATCGGTGCGCGCACCGCCTTGTCCGTGTTGTCCGGCCTGTCGGTGCAGGAACTGGCGCAGGCGGTCGCGCTGCAGGAAACCGGCCGCATCGTGAAGATTCCCGGTATCGGCAAGAAAACCGCCGAGCGCCTGCTGCTCGAACTCAAAGGCAAGCTGCCCCTGAGCGGCAGCGCGGCCGTAAAAGTCGGCGCTGGCGGGACGGCACTCGCTGCCGCACCCGACCCGGCGAGCGACATCCTCAACGCGCTGCTGGCGCTCGGCTACAACGAGCGCGAGGCGCTCGGCGCGATGAAGGCCCTGCCAGCGGACGCCGGCGTCTCGGATGGCATACGATTGGCCCTGAAATCCCTCGCTAAAGCGTAGATCGGATCGGGGCGAGCCCCTGTCCCCAGCGGGTAGAATCGCCCGAGACATGAATGAGAGTACCCGCGCCTACGCCCGCATCGCCCTCGCCGCGCTGATCGTCGTCGGCACCGTCTGGGTGCTGGCGCCCTTCCTCGCCGCGCTGCTGTTCGCCGCGATCCTTTGCCTCACGACCTGGCCGCTGTTCGCGTGGCTCGAAAACAAATTGAAAGGTCGCACCACACTCGCCGCGCTAATTGCCACGCTGGTCCTCGCGCTGACGGTGCTGGTGCCGATGTCCTACCTTGCCGCCACCATCGCCGACGGTGTCGCGCAACTGATCGCGCTGCTGCGCCCGTGGTTCGAATCCGCCGACCACGCCCCACCCGACTGGCTCGCCGGATTGCCCCTCATCGGCGAGTCCCTGGATTCTTATTGGCGCAAACTCGCGGCGAGCCAGACCGAACTCACCAACCTCGGCAAGCAATTGTTCGAGCCGACGCGAAACTTTCTCACGGCAGCCGCCAAACTGATCGGCCAGGGCCTGCTCGAACTGACGCTGGTCGTCTTCATCGCCTTCTTTTTCTATCGCGATGGCCACGAGTTGGTCGCGCAGCTCGCCCATCTGGCAGAGAAAATTGGTGGCGACCTCGGCACGCGCATGCTGGGTCTCGCGCAAAGCACCATCATGGGCGTCATGATCGGCATCGTCGGCACGGCGGCGGCGCAGAGCCTGATTGCGCTGATTGGTTTCCTGATCGCCGGCGTGCCAGCCGCCCTGCTGCTGGGCGCCGCCACCTTCTTCCTGTCGATGATCCCGGTCGGCCCGCCGCTGATCTGGGGCGGCGCGGCATGGTGGCTGTACAGTCAGGGCGAAACCGGTTGGGCGATTTTCATGGCGATCTACGGTCTCACGGCCATCAGCAGTGTCGACAACCTCGTGAAACCCATCCTGATCAGCTACTCGGCCAGCCTGCCGATCCTGCTGATCGCCCTGGGCGTCTTCGGCGGCGTGCTGGCGTTCGGCTTCGTCGGCATCTTCCTCGGCCCGGTGATCCTCGCCCTCGCCCTGACGCTGGTCGAAGGCTGGATCGCCGCCTCCCAGGAACGAACCGCATGATCCACACTGACAATTTGCGCGACCGGCTCATCGCCCCGGCCAGCGCCTCGCCGCAGGAAGACGCCATCGAGCGCGCGTTGCGGCCCAAGCAACTCGCCGACTATGTCGGCCAGCAGAAGATCCGCGCCCAGCTCGAGATCTTCATCGCCGCGGCAAGGAAGCGCAAGGAAGCACTCGACCACGTGCTGCTGTTCGGCCCGCCGGGGCTGGGCAAGACCACGCTCGCACACATCATCGCCCACGAGATGGGGGTCAACCTGCGCCAAACCTCGGGGCCGGTCCTCGAGCGCGCCGGCGACCTCGCCGCACTGCTGACGAACCTCGAACCGCACGACGTGCTGTTCATCGACGAAATTCACCGCCTGTCGCCGGTGGTCGAGGAAATCCTCTATCCGGCGCTGGAAGACTTCCAGATCGACATCATGATCGGCGAAGGCCCGGCGGCGCGCTCCGTCAAGCTCGACCTGCCGCCGTTCACGCTGGTCGGCGCGACAACGCGCGCCGGCATGCTGACCAACCCCTTGCGCGACCGCTTCGGCATCGTCGCGCGCCTCGAGTTCTACACGCCCGAGGAGCTTGGCCTGATCGTGCGCCGCTCGGCCCACCTGCTCAATTGCGAGATCGCCGAGGCCGGTTCGGTCGAAATCGCACGCCGCTCACGTGGCACGCCGCGCATCGCCAACCGCCTGCTGCGCCGTGTGCGCGACTTCGCCGAAGTCAAGCACGATGGCGCCATCACGCAGGAGATCGCCGACGCCGCGCTGACCATGCTCGATGTCGACCATCTCGGCCTCGACGTCATGGATCGCAAGCTGCTTTCCGCCATGCTCGAGAAATTCGGCGGCGGGCCGGTCGGCGTCGACAACCTCGCCGCCGCCATCGGCGAGGCGCGCGACACCATCGAGGACGTACTCGAACCCTATCTGATCCAGCAGGGCTATTTGCAGCGCACGCCGCGCGGACGCATGGCGACCGCGAGCATCTGGCGACACTTTGGCCTCGATGCACCAGGCCAACCTAACCGCGATCTGTGGCAAGACTCATGATCGGCACCCTGCCCGTCCGCATCTACTACGAGGACACTGACGCAGGCGGCGTGGTGTATTACGCCAATTACCTCAAGTACCTCGAGCGCGGACGCACCGAGTTCATCCGCGCCCTCGGCGTCGAACAACGCGAACTCGCACGGGAAACGGGGCTCGCCTTCGCCGTGCGCTCGTTGTCTGCCGAGTTCCTGAAACCGGCGGTGCTCGACGATGAACTTGTCGTCACGACCGCGGTCGAAGCGCTGGGCCGCGCACAGGTCAGCTTCGCGCAAACGATCGAGCGCGCAAAGGGAAACATATTCGAAACACTGCTGACCGCCACGGTGCGCGTCGCCTGCCTTGATCTCGCCAAGGGGCGCGCCACCGCGATGCCCAGGCCGCTCCACGACAAACTCAAATTGCTGAACCCATCCACATGAACGTCTCCCAAGATCTCGCCATCGTCGAGCTCATCGCCAATGCCAGTCTGGTTGTCAAGCTGGTGATGGCCCTGCTGCTCTATCTTTCCGTCCTCTCCTGGTACTGGATCTTCCGCAAATGGTTCCAGTTGCGCGATGCCCGCGCCAAGACCGACCAGTTCGAGCGCGATTTCTGGAGCGGCGGCGACCTGAACACCCTGTATCAGGATGCCGTCGGCAACCGCGAGCACAGCGGCGCGATGGAGCGCATCTTCGAGGCCGGCTTCCGCGAATTCACCAAGCTGCGCAACCAGCGCAGCCTCGATCCCGCGACGGCCATCGATGGCGTCAGGAGGGCCATGCGGGCGACCTGCCAGCGCGAGGTCGATGATCTCGACGCCCACCTGTCCTTTCTCGCCTCGGTCGGCTCGGTGGCACCCTACATCGGTCTGTTCGGCACCGTCTGGGGCATCATGAACTCCTTCCGCGGCCTCGCCAGCATGAGCACCGCGACGCTCGCCGCCGTCGCGCCCGGCATCGCCGAGGCGCTGGTCGCCACGGCGATCGGCCTGTTCGCGGCGATCCCGGCCGTGGTCGCCTATAACCGCTTCGCGCACGACACCGATCGCATCTCCGTGCGCTTCGAGAGCTTCATGGAAGAGTTCTCGAACATCCTGCAAAGGCAGATCAAGTGAGGCCACGGCGCCTGAAGCACGAAATCAACGTCGTGCCCTACATCGATGTCATGCTGGTGCTGCTGGTGATCTTCATGGTCACCGCGCCGATGGTCCCGCCGGCGAGCATCGAACTGCCCAGCGTCGGCAAGGCCTCCACACCGCCGGTCGAGCCACTCGAAATTACCGTCAAGGCCGACGGCGCGATGGAAATGCGGGATCGCGCACTCGGCGGCGCCACAGTCACGGTCGGTCGCATGGAACTGGCGCAGCGCATCAAGGAAGCGCAGGCCAGACATCCCGACCAACCGGTGCTGATCGCCGGCGACAAGAACGCGAAATACGAAGCCGTGCTCAACGTCATGGACGAACTGCAGCGCGCGCAGGTCGCGAAGATCGGCCTGCTCGTGCAGCACAAGGCAGGCGGCACGCGATGACGGAGGCACCCGTCCAACCGCGCAAGCCGCCGGGCAAACGCATTTCCTTCGCGCTCGCCGTGCTGATGCACGTCGTGCTGGCCATCCTGATCGTCTACGGCATTCACTGGCAGACAAAAACGCCGGAGGTGGTCGAGGTCGACCTCGTGCGTGCCGTCCCGCCAACGCCGACTTCTGCGCCCGAGCCCAAACCAGAACCCAAACCGGAACCGAAACCCGAGCCAAAGCCCGACCCTAAGCCCGTGCCGAAACCGGAGCCCATCAAACCGCCGCCCAAGCCGGACATCGCGCAGAAGGAAAAACCCAAACCCCCTCCTCCTCCCAAGCCCGAGCCGAAACCCGAACCGCCCAAGGACCCCTTCAAGGAGCAAATGGAGCGCGAACTCAAGGAGGCCGAGCACCGCAAGGCGCTTGAAGCGGCCGCTCAGGAACAGGCCGCCCTCAAGGCCCAACAAAGCAGTTCGGCCAAGACGAACGCCATGGCCGACTACATTGCCCGCATTCGCGGCAAGGTGCGCGGCAATATTGTCCTGCCCGGCGATATCAAGGGGAACCCGGAGGCGGTTTTCGAGGTCACTCAACTGCCTTCGGGCGAAGTTCTCAACGTCAAACTCAAGAAATCCTCCGGAAACTCCGCCTGGGACAATGCCACCGAGCGCGCCATCCTCAAATCCAGTCCGCTGCCCAAACCCGCCCAAAGCGAATTGTTCAGTCGTGTGCTGGAGCTCAAGTTCCGCCCGCTGGATGAGTAAATTTCCAGCAGGGTATAATTCCAAGCCTATGAAAAAGCTCATTTCCTGTTTGGCCAGCGGCATTTTGCTGGCGAGCATCGCCACTGCTTCCCTCGCCCAGTTGTCGATCGAAATCACCGGTGCCGGCACCCAGCGCCTGCCCATCGCCATTGCCGATTTCGCCGGCGAACGCGTCATCTCGCAGGCCCTGACTTCCGTGATCCGCTCCGACCTCGAACGCAGCGGCCGTTTCCAGCTGGTCGATCCGGGCGCCGCGCCGATGAACGAGAGCACCGCGCCGAACTTCATCGACTGGAAAAGCCGCGGCGCCGACGCCCTCGCGGCCGGCAGCCTGACGGGCACACCCGATGGCCGCTACGAAACACGTTTCCGTCTCTATGACACGCAGAAGCAGGCCGCCATCGCCGGTCAGGCATTGACGCACACCTCGAACCAGCTCCGCACCACGGCACACCGCATTGCCGACACGATCTACGAAAAGCTCACCGGCGAGCGCGGCATCTTTTCCACACGCATCGCCTACGTGGTGAAAAGCGCGGGCCGCTACGAGTTGCAAATCGCCGACGCCGATGGCAACGGCGCGCAATCCGCCCTCGCCTCGCGCGAGCCGATCATTTCGCCGGCCTGGTCGCCGGATGGCGGCAAGCTGGCCTACGTTTCCTTCGAGGCAAAGAAGCCGATCATTTACGTACATGACCTTGCCACCGGCCGCCGCCACGTCGCCGCCAACTTCAAGGGTTCGAACTCGGCGCCCGCGTGGTCACCCGACGGTCGCAAGCTTGCCGTGGTGCTGACCAAGGACGGCGGCTCGCAGCTCTATCTCGTCAATGTCGATGGCAGCGGCGTCACCCGGCTTGCAAGCTCCAGCGGCATCGACACCGAACCGCAGTTCTCGCCCGACGGCGAATTCATCTACTTCACCTCCGACCGTGGCGGCAGCCCGCAAATCTACCGCCAGCCGGTCGCCGGTGGCGCGGCACAGCGCGTCACCTTCGACGGCAGCTACAACGTCACGCCGCGTCTATCGCCCGATGGCAAGACGCTGGCTTTCGTCACGCGTGACGGCGGCCGCTTCCGCGTCGCGGTGATGGACCTTGCCACCCGGCAAGTACAGGTGCTCACCGACACGGCGAAGGACGAATCCCCGAGCTTCGCCCCCAACGGCCGCATGATCCTCTTCGCCACCGAAGTCGGTGGCCGCGGGGTGCTGGCGGCCGTTTCGGTCGACGGCCGCGTCAAGCAACGCCTTTCAGTACAGGCCGCGGATGTCCGCGAGCCGGCCTGGGGACCTTTCAGTAAATAACTCATTTCGAACATCAGGAAAAAGCCATGCGCAAAATCGTTCTCCCCCTTTCCCTCATCACCCTCGCCTTGCTCGCCGGTTGCGGCAGCCAGCCGCCCGCCCCCGAGCAGGATGGCGCCGGCGTCGAGAGCCGCAGCCCCAGCGCGGTCACCACACCGGGTGTGACCCCGGTCATCGCCGGCCAGCCCAGCGGTACCGATCTCGCCGCGCTCAAGGATCCGAAGAGCCCGCTGTCCAAGCGCAGCATCTACTTCGACCTCGACAGCTATATCGTCAAGGACGAATACCAATCCCTGCTCGGTCATCATGCCCAGTTCCTGGGCAAGAACGGCCAGATGAAGATGCTGATTCAGGGCAATGCCGACGAACGCGGCAGCCGCGAATACAACCTCGCGCTCGGCCAGAAGCGCGCCGAAGCCGTGAAGAAAGCACTGATGCTGCTGGGCGTCAAGGAAGCGCAGCTCGAGTCCGTGAGCCTGGGCGAGGAAAAGCCGGCGTGCATCGAATCGACCGAGTCCTGCTGGGCGCAAAACCGTCGCGGCGACATGCTTTACTCCGGCGAGTTCTGAGCCATGCGCGTGCGCCAGTTCGTGCTGCTCTGTTGCGTGGCCCTCAGCCTTCCGGCGCATGCCTTCCTCAGCGACAGTGAAGCGCGCAAGCAGATCATCGAGTTGCGCGCCGAGCTGACCCGCACCAACGAAGCGCTGCGCCAGCGCGTCGATGGCATCGCGAAGAACCAGCTCGACTTCGCCAACCAGATCGAGACCTTGCGTGCCGACGTCGCCCGCCTGACCGGCCAGATCGAAGTACTGACGCACAGCCTCGAAGCTGCGCACAAGCGCCAGCAGGATTTTTACGTCGATCTCGACAACCGCCTGCGCAAGCTGGAAACCGCCAGTTCCGCCGCAGCAACCCAGGAGCCGGTTGCGCCCAAGGCGGATCCGCAGGCCGAGATGCGCGATTACGATGCCGCGCTGGGCCTGTTCCGCGCCGCCAAATACAAGGAAGCGCAAGCTGCCTTCGATAGCTTCATCGCCGCGTATCCGCAGGCAACGCTGCTGCCGAACGCTACCTACTGGCTCGGATCGAGCATTTACCAGCAAAAGGATTTCGAGAAAGCTGCCGAGGTATTCGGCAAGGTGGCCGCTTCCTGGCCGAACGACCCCAAGGCGCCGGATGCCCTCTTTTCGCGTGCAAATGCGCAGGCCGAGGCCAAGGATGTCAAGGGTGCGATTCAAACACTCGAAGCTCTGATCCAGAAATACCCGGCCAGTCCTGCGGCGGATAGCGCTCGCACCCGACTCAAGACCCTCGCGCCGAAAAAACGGTGACGCAAGTCCCTGCGCTGCGCGTCAGCGAGATATTCCATTCCTTGCAGGGCGAATCGACGCGTGTCGGTTTGCCCACCGTCTTCATCCGCCTGACCGGCTGCCCGCTGCGCTGCACCTGGTGCGACACGACCTACGCATTCGCCGGCGGCGAAGCGCTGACGCTGGCAACGATTCTCGAACGTGTCGCCGCCTTCGACTGCAAGACAGTATGCGTCACCGGCGGCGAACCGCTCGCGCAAGCCGGCTGCCTGCCCTTGCTGACCGCGCTGTGCGACGCCGGTTACTCGGTCTCGCTCGAAACCTCCGGCGCACTGGACATCTCCACCGTCGATCCGCGTGTTTCACGCATCGTCGACATCAAGGCCCCGGGATCCGGCGAAGTTGAAAAGAACCGCTGGGAGAATATTGACGATCTGCGGCCCATGGACGAACTGAAGTTCGTGCTTGCTTCGCGCGCCGACTATGACTGGGCAAAGTCGGCGCTGGCAGGACGGCATCTGAGCGACAAATGCACCGTGTTGTTCTCGCCGGTGGCCGACATACTCCCGCCGACGCAGCTGGCCGAATGGATTCTCGCCGACCGCCTGCCGGTACGCTTCCAGTTGCAGTTGCACAAGATTCTCTGGGGAGCACAGCGTGGCAAATGAGGTGGCCGTAAAGAATGCCGTCGTGCTGCTCTCGGGCGGCCTCGATTCCGCCACCTGCCTCGCCATCGCGCGCAACGAAGGTTTCGCCTGCCATTGTCTGTCCGTCGATTATGGCCAGCGCCACGCGGCCGAGCTGGCAGCCGCCGCGCGCGTGGCTGCCTCCCTGGGCGCCGTCGAACATCGCGTCGTCCATCTGGACATTGGTCAATTCGGCGGCTCGGCACTCACCGACCGTTCGATTGCCGTGCCGACCGATGGCGTCAAGCCGGGCATCCCGATCACCTACGTGCCGGCGCGCAACACGATCATGTTATCGCTCGCCTTGGGGTGGGCCGAAATCCTCGGTGCGCAGGACATTTTCGTCGGCGTGAATGCGGTCGACTACTCCGGCTATCCCGACTGCCGGCCAGCCTTCATCGAAGCTTTCGAGCGCCTGGCCAACCTAGCCACCAAGGCTGCCATTGAAGGCCATCCCCTCAAGCTTCACGCTCCATTGATCGATCTGTCGAAAGCCGACATCATCCGGCGCGGCGCGGCGCTCGGGGTCGATTACGGGCTGACCGTTTCCTGCTATCAGGCCGATGCCGCAGGCCATGCCTGTGGGGTTTGCGATTCCTGCCGTTTGCGGCGCGAGGGATTCGTTACGGCCAATCTCGTCGATCCGACAAAATATCAGCTAAAGCTTATATAACGATATTGTTTTTCGAAGCGTGTTTTTCGAAGCGTTGCTTAAGAAATATTCTGTGGCAAACTATCGAAAAATATTATCGACTCGCCGCTGAACGTGGCGATCGCACCCTTCGGGAGGAATTCGTAAATGCCACAGGAATTGCAGGGGATCGCCAGCGCTGTCGTCTGGTGGGGTTTCGGACTGGGACTGATCTTCGGCTTCTTTGCCAACAAAACCAATTTTTGCACGATGGGCGCCGTCTCCGACGTCGTCAACATGGGTGACTGGGGGCGCATGCGTGCCTGGCTGCTGACTATCGCCGTCGCCGTCCTCGGCACCAATTACCTCGCTTACAGCGGCTCGATCAATCTCGCCAACACCATTTATACCGGCCAGAACCTGCCCTGGCTGGCGCATGTCGTCGGTGGACTCATTTTCGGCATCGGCATGACGCTGGCCTCCGGTTGCGGCAACAAGACGCTGGTACGCGTCGGCGGCGGCAACCTGAAAGCCGTGGTCGTATTCATCTATATGGCCTATTCGGCCAATGTCACCTTGCGCGGAATCCTCGCCGTGCCCCGCACCGAGTTGCTGCAAACGCCAGCGACGACGATCAACCTGCCGACGCACCAAACCCTGCCCCACTTGTTGCACCAGTCGCTTGGCTTGGACTTGCCCGCCGCCGAACTTGCCATCGCCATCGTGTTGGCCGGCCTCCTGATGGCCTTCGTGTTCTTCAGCAAGTCGTTCTGGGAAAACAAGGACAACTTCCTTGCCGGCCTCGTGCTCGGTGGCGTCGTGGTCGCCGGCTGGTACATCACCGGCAAGCTGGGCTGGGCCGAAAACCCCGAAACGCTGACCGAGATGGCCGTCGGCACTAATTCGAAGCTCGCCGAGTCGATGTCCTTTATCGCGCCGTCCGGCTACACACTTGAACTCTGGTCGCTGTGGACCGACAAGGGCACGGTCGTGACCTGGGGCATCGCCACCGTCTTCGGCGTCGGCATTGGTTCCTTCCTGTACGCCGTCGCGACCAAGGCCTTCCGCTGGGAACACTTCGTTTCGGCGCAGGACATGTTTCGCCACATCATCGGCGGCGTGCTGATGGGCTTTGGCGGGGTCACGGCGATGGGTTGTACGATCGGCCAGGGCATCACCGGCTTCTCGACACTGTCGATCGGTTCGATCATCACCTTTGCAGCCATCGTCGCCGGCGCCGCCGCGACAATGAAATTCGAATACTGGCGTATGATGCGCTCTGCCTGACAACAGGAGCCGGCCTAAAGCAAACGCAACCAGCAACAGATTCCACAACAAGCGGGGCCGGCAATGTACCGGTGCCGCACACTGTCCGGAGGAGGGACAGGTCGTTGGGTTCCGTCTCGCCCATGCTGACTTTTCAAACCTCCACGCGGTATTTCCGATGCTTGTTTTTTAATTGACTGACCAATTGGAGGAGTAAAGATGCAATTCCGCAAATCACTGATGACTGCCGCTGTCGTGGCAATGCTGCAAGCCCCGGCCGCGATGGCGCAAGCACCCGCAATGCCCGCCATGGGCGACTGGAGCAAGGGCATGGGCGACTGGATGACCGCCATGACCAATCCGCAGATGATGAACTCGATGATGGGCATGATGGACCCCAAGATTTGGATGCCCTGGATGACGGCCATGACCGACCCGAAGATGATGGCATCCATGATGCAGATGGCCGACCCCAAGGTCTGGACCCCCTGGATCACCAGCATGACGGATCCGAAGCTGATGAACAGCATGATGGCCATGGCCGATCCGAAGGTCTGGACCCCCTGGATCAACACCATGACCGATCCGAAGTTCATGAATTCGATGATCGCCATGGGTGATCCGAAGCTGTGGACGCCCATGATCACCGCGATGACCGATCCGAAGATGATGGCCAGCATGATGTCGGTGGTCGATCCCAAGGTGTGGACGCCCTTCATCACCAGCATGACCGATCCCAAGTTCATGAACGCCATGATGGGCATTGTCGAGCCGAAGGTCTGGATGCCCTTCATTACGGCCATGACCGATCCCAAGCTGATGAACAGCATGATGGGCATGGCCGATCCCAAGCTGTGGACGCCGTGGATGACCGCCATGACCGATCCCAAGCTCATGGATTCCATGATGAAGATGATGGACCCGAACATCATGACGCCCTGGCTGAATGCCATGACCGATCCCAAGCTCATGGACTCCATGATGAAGATGATGGACCCGGCCATCATGATGCCGTGGATGAATGCCATGACCGATCCCAAGCTCATGAACAGCATGATGGGCATGATGGATCCGAAGGTTTGGACACCGTTCATGATGGCGATGACCGATCCGAAGATGATCAACGGCATGATGCAGTTCATGTCGCCCGAGATGATGAATCAATGGGTCGGCATGATGACCAATCCGCAGATGATGGACGCCATGATGAAGATGATGAACCCGGCGCTCATGATGCAGATGATGAATGCCATGGCGGTCGCCATGGGCAGCATGCCGCAGATGGCCGACGGCATGAACAAGTCGATGGCCGGTACCGCGCAAACGGGTACGAAAGCAGGCACCAGCGCGGCCAAGTCCGGCGCCGCCGCCGCCAGTTCTGGCGCGAAGGCGGGAGCCAATGCCGCCCAATCGGCCGCAGGCGCAGTCAAGAAGTAAATCGCCTCCGGGGCGGGAGTGATTCCCGCCCCGTGTTTCACCTGATTAAGGACCGTTTCCATGTTGCGGAACATCCCCAAGAAAATCGCCGTCGTCGCGTTCAGTGCCGGCGTGCTGCTTGCTCAGGCTGCGTCAGCCGCGGACGTGCCCAAGCCGGCGAAACCCGCCATGCCTGCGGCGGCACCGGCCATGATGCCATTCAACATCCAGATGCCGCCGACGCGCCCCAAGGAAGAGGCAGTGCCGAACACGATGCGCGAATCGATCAGTCCCGAGGCGCGCGCCAACTTCATCGGCAGCCTGATGGCCGTCAATCCTTTCTCGATGCAGGAAATGATCGCCATGATGGCGGTGAAGTATCCGGCGAAAGAAGGACTCAGTTTCGACGATGTCGTCGAAGCCATGAAGACCAAGGCCAACGAGATCAACTTCAAGTACGTCGGCGTCAACCCGTTGTGGAAGGACATCGTCGCGATCACGGGCAAGACTGACACACCGCGCGTGGAGTTCTACAGCTTCTGCGACGCGCTGGTCGCGCGCGAATTGCTCGACCTCAGTCTCGAATTCGCGATCTTCCTGCCCTGCCGAGTCGCCGTCGTCGAGGATGCCCACAAGAAGATCTGGCTGCTCACGCTCGACTGGGACGTCAAGTGGCTTGACACGAGCAAGAACCCCAACCAGATTTCGGACAACCTGCGCAAGAAGGCCATCATGGTGCGCGAGGCCATCGACAAGATCATGAAGGCGGGTGCCGCCGGAGACTTTTGATCACCCCGGCGCTTGCGCCGGCCGGAAAAAAACTCCAGAATTGACGGTTCCCGTTTTATCCACCCCCATTCATTTCACTGGAGGAGAACCACAATGGATTTACTACGCAGGACGGTGCTGAAGGGCGCTGGTGCGAGTGGCGTGCTGGCCGGACTGTTGGCCGCTGGCGTGCTCAAGCCGACGCTGGCCTATGCCAATGACTGGAACAAGGCGGCCTTCGAGGCCAAGGATCCCGACGGCGCCCTCAAGGCGCTTGGCGCCGAGGGCGCCGCCGCCAACAACGCGCTGGTCATGAAGGCCCCCGAGATCGCCGAGAACGGCGCCGTGGTGCCGATCGACGTCACCAGCAACATTCCCAATACCACCTCGATCGCCATCCTGGTGCTGAAGAACCCCTTCCCGCTGTCCTCGCAGTTCGAGTTCGCCAGCGGCGCGGTCGGCGACGTCTCCGTGCGCCTCAAGGTCGCCGAGACGTCGATCATCCGCGCCGTCGCCAAGGCCGACGGCAAGGTCTATAGCGCCCAGAAGGAAGTCAAGGTCACCGTCGGCGGTTGCGGCGGCTGATCCCCACAGGACAAGGAAAAGGAAAACACCATGGCAGATCCGATGAAGATTCGCGCCCAGATCAAGGGCGATGTCTGTGAAGTCCGCGTGCTGATGTCCCATCCGATGGAGACCGGCCAGCGCAAGGATGCCGACGGCAAGACCGTCCCCGCCCACCATATCCAGACGCTGACCGTCGCCTTGAACGGCAAGACCGTCGTCTCCGGCCAGACCGGCGGCTCCGTCTCCCGCAACCCCGTCTTCGGCTTCAAGGTCAAGGGCGCCAAGGCCGGTGACAAGGTCGCCGTCTCCTGGGTCGATAACAAGGGCGATAAACGCACCGACGAAACTACCGTCGCGTAAATCA
>Ga0209835_1000597_pt1 | contig 22799 bp, 17 predicted proteins | sample LakKivwa52mmetaG_FD_184138 | JGI IMG/M metagenome (GOLD analysis project Ga0209835, IMG submission 184138) | Anoxic lake water microbial communities from Lake Kivu, Rwanda to study Microbial Dark Matter (Phase II) - Lake Kivu water 52m metaG... | ecosystem: Environmental > Aquatic > Freshwater >...
TTTTGCTCATAGTAGTTTGATATTAGCGAAGCAAAACTACTAAGAAAAGGAAGCCGGGCTATTATGGCCTGGCTCCTTTTAAATTTTTACCGGACAACAATGTTTTCAAAAATAAATACGACTGCTGGCTAAAAATTGATTTATGCAATACCCATCACCATTTTAGCCTCACCAGAACCGGCAGATGATCGGAAATCAGGTTGTTGTTCCTCATTCGGTCGTCAATGTGGCGATAGCTGAGTACCTGGAAATTTCTGGTAAAAATGTGGTCAATGCTTTCGGTAACCATCTTTGATTCTTCAAACCCATTGAAAGTTCCCAACGGCCCGTAAAGGCCTTTTTCAGAAATGGCCAGGCAATGATCCATTTTAGCTGATAAAAGCTGAAACGGCAGGCTTTCGGGGTTGCAGTTCAGGTCGCCCATCAGGATTACAAAGCTATCGGGAGAGGTAAATTCTTCGATTTTCGCCAGGATCAGTTCAGCAGATTTCAGTCTTGCCTGTTGACCAACGTGATCAAAATGGGTGTTGAATACATGAATGGTATCTTTCGATTCGTTATCAACGAAAGTGCCATAGGTGCAAACCCTCTCCAGCGCCGCATCCCATCCAACCGAAGGCACGGTGCTATTCTCCGAAAGCCAGAAGGTATGCTGCCGGATAAGCTCAAATTTGGTTGAATTGTAAAACACCGGCGAAAACTCACCTTTATCTTTACCATCATCCCTGCCGGCGCCGATCCAATCATAATCAACCATTTTCACATCAATAAAATCAAGTTGATCCTTCAAAACTTCCTGTAAACCAATAAAATCGGCTTCATAGTAAAGCAGCAGCTCCACTAGTTCGCTTTTACGGTTGTCCCAGGCATTTTTGCCATCTGCCGGAGTATTGAGCCGGATATTGAACGACATCACATCGAGGGTTTGTGGCATAGTATGCTCCTGAGCAGCAAAAACAAGCCCAAGGCTGGCAATAAACCGAAGAAAAGCTTTCATCTGTTTTATTCGTTATGATGGTTTAGGTAAAAATACCGGCGAAAAAATGAGTTTCAAAAGTAATCTTTTTGGCATTAAGAACCATCCGAAATGTATTACATCAATGTATTGATTTATAGGTGATTACAAGGATTAATCGCCCCCATACAGTACTTTTAGAGCAGATAATGTTCAGTCGGAATTAACAATAGTTTGTTTTGAATTTTCCTTACACCCAAAGAAATGTTCATGCAGTCGCATCATATCCGTGTGAAGAAATGCTATGCCTGATTCATTAAAATCTTGTACAATAAAATGATAAAATCATAACATCGCCCCCAAAGCTTACAGGTAATTTTGCCAGCCAAAGCTATCAATAAAGCTAGTAATAATTTTTCGATACGATGAAATCAGATAGGTTATTTACTGGTGGCGCTGGTGGCGGTTTTCACGTACCGATTTTTTTTAAAATACGTTGCACTGTAGCTCATGTAAACAGCAAAAATGAGAAATCAATCATCTGTCAGAAAAAAGACTTCAGACTGCAGTCACCAGATTGCTTTTTGGTTGGGTTGCCTGAGGGACAAAAAAAAACATTTTAATTCTACGCGAGATGGGCAACTCACTTGCTGTAGGTAGGTCTGAATGTCATTCTAATTTCCACGAATAAGAGTTCTTAAAATTTGTAGTTCATTTGCATTAATTATCCACACTAAATTTACTGTTGATGAAAAATCTGTCTTTACTCATTCTCGTCTGCGCTTTCCTCGTTCCCACTTCGATGATGGCTGAATGGATCCCCCTAAAAAGCAACAAAACCCAAAACACCCCGCCCAAGGTTACCCTGATTAGCTCCAGTTCGACCAGCACTGTAGTTAAAGTTGAATTAACAGGATTTGACCTGCAGGAATTGGCTACCGATGGCAAAACTTACCATCAGGTAGGGCTGATGGATGAGATTTACACCTCAATAGCAGGCAGTCCCCAGTTGCCCTACATCGCCAAAGTGCTTGCCATCCCTGACCAATCAGGAGTTTCTGTTGAGGTGATCGAAACAGGTGACGAGTACACCTTTAATAATATATCATTACCGCCTGCCCGCGAGAGCTGGTGGGAAGGCGCTCCCGAGCCTGCATTCGTTGAGAATTACGATGCTTACCGCTCGGCAACACCATATCCTGCCGAAATGGCGAGCATGGACGCCCCATCGGTGTTTCGCGATTTTCGCATCTCACGTCTTGCCATTTACCCGGTGCGTTACATTGCATCAAAATCGGAACTGAAAGTCTATTCATCCATCACAGTGCGGGTCAATTATGGCGAGGGTGAGGTAATCAATCCGAAGTTGACCAAAAAAAATAAAATAGCCCCATCATTTGCAGCGCTTTATCGAAGCACTATTTTCAATTACGAAGAAGTATTGAACCGGGATTACGGTGGAAAAGAAGACGGTAGAGAGGTTATGCTCTGCATCATGCCGGATATTTTCACGGCAAGTTTTCAGGTGTATGCCAACTGGAAACGCCAGACCGGTACCGATATTAAAATCACGAAATTCAGTGATATCGGAGCCAACGGAACCAACCCGGACATCGTTAAAAACCACATTACACAAGCCTACAACACCTGGACCGACCCGCCTACCTACATTCTGATTATTGGTGATAATGGTGTTTTCCCAAAAAAAATTGTTACCTACCCCGGCTACTCATTTGCATGGGAAGAGTACTTTGTTACCGTTGCAGGGAATGATTATTTTCCTGAAATGATGATCGGAAGATTTACTAACCAGGAAGATTACCGCATGCAGGTGATGATCAGCAAATACATGAGGTACGAAAAAGAACCCTATGTAACCGATCCCAGCTGGTTTAAAAAAGCAACTTTATGCTCCAATAACGAATATGAATCGCAGGTTGAGACCAAAAGATTTGTGAAGGAGGTGCTTCAGGTAGATGGTCTTTTCACTCAGATTGATACCATGATGAGCAATGGAAACAGCTGGGGTGGTGGTTGTACCTATAGTCTTAACAACATCAAAAACGCGATAAACCAGGGGCGCAGCTACCTGAACTATCGCGGCGAGGGCTGGTATTACGGCTGGTATGCCAACTGCTACGACTTCAGCACCAGTGATGTTTCGAGCCTGAACAACGGCGAAAAGCTCACTTTTGTTACCAGCATTGGATGTGGTGTGGCTATGTTCGACGCTTCGGGTGGAAATTGTTTTGGCGAGGAGTGGATACAAATGGGTACTCCCACTGCACCGCGCGGTGGGGTTGCATTTCTCGGACCAACCTCAAACACCCATACCACCTATAATAACAGAATTGACAAAGGCATTTACGTAGGCATGTTCAGGGAGGGAATGGATACGCCCGGCCAGGCCATGCAACGCGGTAAACTGTACATGTACAATGTGTTTGGTAATGAATACAACGTTGAATACCATTACAAAGTTTTTTGCGCACTTGGCGACCCGAGCATCCATATTTGGAAAAATGTTCCTTATCAGGTTAATGTGAATTACCCGACAACTATTCCTGTCGGAAACAACGAAATTGAGGTTCAGGTCAACTTCACTTCAACGGGTTTCCCGGCTTCTAATGCCCAGGTAACAATAGTCGGAACAACTTCTTTCGCTTCCCAGTTCACCGACGCCGATGGTAAAGTAACCATCGCAATGGAATTGCTCACCGAGGAAAACCTTACCATCACCGTGCGCGGCGGCAACGTAATCCCCTTCCAGGGTACTATCGAGGTTATCCAGCCTGATGAACTGATTGAACCACAGGGAGCTCCTGTAGTTGACGATATTGATGGCAATAACGATGGAAAAGTCAATCCCAACGAGAATTGCACTATCACCTACACACTGAAAAACTGGGGTAGCACAGCAGCCAGCAATGTTCAGGGTTCCATTTCCTCTGTCAGCCCTTACGTACAAATCATTACACCAAACATCAGTTTTGGCAATTTGGCGCCAGGCGGACAAATCACCGGTAATCCTTTTCAGTTTTTTGTGCTTCCCGATTGTCCTGTAGGAACGGTTATTCCGATTCAGTTGCATGTTACAAGTGCTTTAAATTCATGGGATTACAACACCCATATCACCGTAAAGGGCTGCCAGTTGACACTGGAAAATTTCGTGGTTTATGATGCTGAATCTACTAGTCCAAACTTCAGACTTGATGCTGGCGAAACGGTGGTGTTAGTTATTTCTGTAAAAAATTATGGTGAAGACAACGCTCCCAATGTACATGCCGCCATCACTACCAACGACCCATACATTACCATACTTGACGGTAGCGGAGCCTTTGGAACTATTCAAATGGAAGGTTCTGCAATTAATCCGGGAGATAATTTTGTAATTGCTGCCGGTGAAAATTGTCCTGCAGGTTATATGGCAGATATTACGGTAACAATAAGTACGGAAAATGGGTTGTATCCTTACCAGGTCAACGTTCCATTCAAACTGCCAGTGTCGAAACTTGTGCCTAAAGATTACACAGGGCCGGATTCCTACGGATATTACGCCTACTCTGGCGACGACACTTTTTATGATGAAACCCCGGATTATGATTGGATGGAACTTGTAGGCATAGGTACACAGATTGGATTGCCCAGTATCAGCGATTATACCACAACGGTTAATCTTCCATTCGCTTTTAAATATTATGGAATCAATTACAATCAACTCAGAATCAGCACCGACGGATGGGTAGCTTTTGGATCCGGAAGCCAGACAGCCCCTGTGAATACGGTTTTGCCTGCCAACGACAATGTCAACAACATGGTGGCGGTTTTTTGGGATGATCTTTACGATGATGAGTTTTACATGGGCAAAATTTACCATTATCACGACGTTGCCAATCACCGTTTTATAGTAGAATGGGACAGCATTTCGCACAACAATTTTATAAGCGAGCCGGTAAGGGAGGATTTCCAGCTCATCCTGCTTGACCCTGCCCAATACAGCACAATCACAGGCGATGGTGAAATCATTATGCAATATCGCCTGGTAAGACAACCTGAAACGGTAACCATTGGAATTGAGAACAATACACAGACCATCGGGCTTCAGTATGTTTTTGATCAGGATTACTCCCCAACAGCCTCTCCGCTGAGTGATGGGTATGCAATAAAGTTTACCACTGATCCTCCTTTTGCCACCATGATTGTTACAGTGGATGACCATCAGGGATCAACCGGAAAACCCTTCGGATTGACAAACCAGCCCAATCCATTCAATGATTTTACCATTATCCAATACCAACTCCCTGAATCCGGACCTGTTACCCTTGAAATTTATGATATCCGGGGCAAACTCGTTAGGGTTCTGCTTAATGAGCATCAACAGGCAGGTAACCATTCGATGCAATGGAACGGAATGACTGATCATGGGGTTAAAGCCTCTCCTGGACTCTATTTCCTAAGGATGCAGTCAGGAAATTCAGCAGAAACAGAGAAACTGATGATGATCCGTTAACCCGGTAAATTTTTCATCTGATGTACAGTTTCTTTATTCTGCTGGCGCTCATAATACTTGCTGTGGCTGTCGGCCTGTTTGAATACAAGCTGCATCAAAAGCGCATCCGATCCATCCCGATCAGGGTTCATATCAACGGAACCCGCGGAAAATCGAGCGTTACCAGGTTAATCGGTGCGGGTTTGAGAGCCGGCGGAATTACCAACATCACCAAAGTTACCGGAACATTTCCCCGGTTGATTATCGAAGACGGAACCGAAACGTACATCCACCGCAAAGCCTCTGCAAACATCATCGAGCAACTGGCAATCATAAAGTTTGCCGCAGAGCGGAAAGTTCAGGCACTGGTGATGGAATGCATGGCTTTACAGCCTCAGTACCAAACCATTACCGAACACAAGATGATCCATTCCAATGTGGGTGTGATGACCAACATTCGGATTGATCACACCGATGTGATGGGGCACACGCTTGGAGAAATCGCCGAAACGCTCGGTAGAACTATCCCCCGAAACGAGCATCTCTTTTCGTCGGAAAACATAATCCCTGAACAACTGGAATTGATGGCCGCAAAGAAGAATACGGTCGTCCATTTTGCCGATCCATATTCAGTAACTTTTGAGGAGATGAACGGTTTCAGTTATATCGAGCACAGGGAAAATGTTGCGCTGGCACTCGATGTATGTCAGCACCTGGGCGTTAATCGTAACTTAGCGTTGAAAGGAATGTACGATGCTATCCCTGACGAGGGTGTTCTTACGCGTCACAGGGTGTTATTATTTCAGAAGGAAATGATTTTTTATAATGCATTTGCCGCGAACGACCCTGATTCCACATTGCTCGTCTGGCAAAAAATCAGGGATGAAATCGGTTTCTCAGGGAAAAGGGTAGTTTTACTCAACACACGCCAGGACAGGCTTTACAGAGCCGAGCAATTGGTGGAGATGGTTGGGCACAAACTTGGGGATGAGGCTGATTACCTGATGCTTATAGGCCAGTCGGTGGAAGTTGTGCATGCATTGGCAGTACAACACGGTGTGCCATCCAGAAAAATTATCAGCGTAGGTTGGACAACTCCCGAGAAGGTATTTGAAGCAATTCTCGCCCTCACCGAAACGAGTTCATCCATTGTGGCCATCGGCAACATGGGTGGTATGGGCGCCGCAACCGTCGAATATTTTAAACATCGCAGCAGTAGAAAAAATGATTGAATTAGCCATTACATTGGGGCTTATCCTCAGCCTGCTCTCTTACGAGGTTTTTGGCATAGCAGCCGGTGGAATAGTGGTGCCTGGCTACATTGCCCTGCAACTCTCCCACCCCGACCGGCTTGTGGGAATCATCGGAGTCAGCCTGCTCACCTTTTTGATAATCAAAGTGCTGAGCAGCTACACTTTTCTCTACGGTCGCCGGCAAATGGTGCTAAGCCTGCTTATCGGCTGCCTGCTCGCCAATTTTTCACGCTATTTTCTTACCCTCGACATTGCCAGCACCACGCTTGAACTGCAGGCTGTGGGATGGGTGATTCCGGGTTTGATCGCTCACTGGTTTGCCAAGCAGGGAATTTTCAAAACTTTGAGCGTGCTCTTTGTTTCATCAGTTTTGGTGAGACTGATTCTGATACTATTTTTTTCCGGCGCATTACTGCCATAATTGATATAGAAAATGAACAAATTCAGGGCAAAATCCAATATTGTTCTCGGGCTACTCTTCCTGCTCGCATTGCTGGCATTGATAGCAGTGGAAAATGGCAAAATAGACAAAAAGCAGCCCTATTACACCGAAAAGCTTGAAGCTGCAAAACTCTCGCAACTGGCAGCCAACCAATTAAAGCAGCACCGTCTTGATAAGGGTGTATTTGTGGATGCAGTGAATGATCCGAATCAAACGACGCTGATCGGGCAGGAATTTACGCTAATTACTACTGACCGTGGCGAGATTGAAGCCAAGCTGGCTTCCACCAATCCTAATTTTGCGGCTGTTATGGTTCAGCTTTTTAAAGATGCGGGCTTGCGAAAAGGAGATTATGTTGCTGTTGCCCTCACCGGATCCTTCCCCGGATTAAACATTGCTGTAATTGCTGCTGCTGAAGCATTGCAGCTCAATCCCATCATCATAACCTCCACAGGATCATCCAACTATGGCGCCAACGATCCTTACTTTACCTGGCTCGATATGGAAACCGTTTTATACAACTCCAACATTTTTCACAGCAGGTCGGTGGCAGCATCCATCGGCGGGGGAGCGGATATTGGCCGTGGCTTAAGTCCGGAGGGCAGGAATCTGATCATTGATGCCATCAAGCGAAATGAGGTGGATTTTATCAACGAAGATTATCTGGAAATGAGCATTGCAAGGAGGCTTGAGATTTATAAGGAAAAAGCCGGGGGGAATGCAATCAGAGCCTATGTGAATGTCGGAGGAGGGATTGCCAGCTTAGGCAGCCCTGTAAATGGGAAATTAATCCCCGCCGGACTGACGGAATACCTGCCAATGAGGAATTTCCCGGCTCAGGGGGTCATCATTGAAATGGGAAGACAAAAAATCCCGATCATTCATTTGTTGAATATCAGCAGATTGCTTGCAGATTATGGATTACCCGAAAATCCTGTGCCTCTGCCCGATCCCGGTGAAGGCGGCGTTTTTACGCAGAAAAAATACAATCTTACCACAACCGCCATTGCTACAGTGATTCTGGTAATTGTAATTATTATGGTGTATATCAGCGAGAAAAAGCAGCATCAGCTGGGCACCGACATTGTAAATCCATCAACTATGGCAATAGCTTCGGATGAAAAACTGGAGGAAGACCATGGAATTTAACTTTATATATTTGATCTGCAATCAATTAAAATATAAATAATGAAGAAAAATTTACTTATCCTTGTTTTGCTGGCTTTTGCAGTTTTGGGATCGAGCGCTCAAAGTACCCATAAACCAACTGTAATGAAGCCTTCCAGCTACCGCAGCAAAGTTGTTCTGACCATATCAGGAAAACCAAGCGGCTACTATTCATTGAGCCACGAAAAACCATCCGTAATCAATCTGAATGGCCCAGGCGTGCTGAAGGTAATCACCCGTGTGCGCTTTACCCCGAATGCAAGCAGCAAACTGAACTATCAGTTTTCTTATGTAGTTAACGGAGCTGCTCCAAAGACAGCAAAGTTCTCTGGTGTGGTAAGGTCCGAATTTGCCGCTTATGATGTAAGTATTGATGCAAAACCGGGTCAGAGCAGGGAGACCGAAATAAATCTGGGCAGGGGTGTGAACACTATTGAATTTCTGTTGCCGGACCCCAGCGTTGCTGTGGATGCCAGGTATATCTTTACGCCAACCAAAGACAAAAAGACCGAATGGATCAGCTATGCTCCAATGCCCCCCGTCGAACCGGTTGAGCTGGTTTCGCAGGAGGAAAACGTAAAATATTACCGGTTTTCCAAAGAAAAGCCCTTAAAGGTCGAACTTACCGGACCCACCGAACTGAGGGTTTTTACCCGAATCGAGAATCACTTCAACATGAAAGGGAGGATAAATTACCGGCTGCAGGTGAAAGACAACAACCAGGTGGTTTACACCTATCAGCTCAGCAGCACCCACTCCGAAACCACGACCTACAAGGACAACGCAAAACTCATTCCCGGCAAAGCCTGCGAGTTTGTAATTGAGGTTCCAAAGGGAAAGCATGTTTATGAAATTATTCCGCTGGATGAAGATAAAAACACAGTTCTGGGCAGAACCATGATCCCTTCTAAGGCAGTTAACCTGGGCAAATAACAAGTCAACCAGATACCAATCCAAATCTTATGATGGATAGAAACACGCTAAAAAAAATATATCCGAAAAGGATAAATCCCGGCATTTTTCTGCTTATTCTTTTACTGCTGTTTGGAATGGCTCAGGCACAGAAAAGCGACACAGGAAAATCCTCAACAGGAACAAAATCAGCAACCGCAGCCAAGAAACCCACCAAGAAAAAAGGCATGGGAATAAATGCTGAAGTGGGATTGGCGATGGGCTACGACGACAACATCCTGAAGTATTCCGAAAAATACCTTGACCGCTTCATGAACGGGCAGGACTCAGGCAGGTTTCATGTTAATACCTATGATGATTTTATCCTCGCATCCTCCATCGCTCTGGACCGTAATTTCAAGATTTTCGGCAAGAAAACCTCCACTGTGGATGCAAGTTACGCATACAGCTGGTACACTGTTAATCCGATCAACAACTGGAGTACTATGGGAATCGGATTCAGGCAGAATTTTGCCAAAAGGGCAAGTTTTAAAATATCCTACAGCTACATTCCGGAGTATTACGTCCGCCATTTCCGTGACGAAGACTGGGTAGATGTTTACGGTTACACCCCTATTACCTACCAGCCTTACTCCTTTTCAAAAGACACTTACGGGTTCTGGATTCAGAACACTTTTTTCAAAAATTCACGGGTGCAGCTGACATACAACTATCAGCTCTATTATCACAACGAGCATTACACCGAGTACGATAGCAAAAACCATCTTTACCGTATCAAATTGTTTCAGCCTTTGAGCAAAGCACTAAGGCTCGAACTGATGTACCAATTCACAAGATCCAATGCCAAAGGATACGATGGCCCCGACGAGTCCATTGACTTTTCGGACGACCCGGACGCTACTTTTGACGAAGATGGTTTTGTTGGCGGAATTGTGTGGAATATGCCAAAAATCAGGAAACTCACACACAGTCTGAAAGGCGAATGTGTGATCTATAATCGCTACTATCAAACCGAGCAATTTGTAACCGTTGACCCGCTTCATGCCGGCCGCATTGATAAAAACCTCAGGTTTTACTTCAATTACGACATCAGCCTGAGCAAACAGTTCAGCCTTAATGCTTATTACAATTGGTTATGGAGAGATTCAGGATCTGAAACCATCAACGACCAGTATATTTCGGACGAAAAAGATTACAAACAAAATCAGATTGGCCTCGAACTCAAATACAATTTCAAATTCTAATGAATAAATCAGAAAGAAAAAACAATAACTCTATGAAAATCAACAGATGGATTACATTGCTTTTAATTGGTTCGCTGCTGGTGGCAGGATGCGGTAAGCCTCACGATCCGGAAACAATCACTCCGCCGGATGTATCCGGAGGCTATAACGTGATCAGTAAATTAACAACTCCCGGAAGCGCCCAGGACGTAATCCGAAAGGACACCAACGTTTACATTGCTCAGGGCGAAGGAGGTATGATAATAATCAACGTCAAAGATCCTTTTGAGCCTCAGGAGGTATCCATTTCAAGCGATGGCGTGCGGGGTTACAGCAGCCGCATCACCTACAGCGACAGCGTTGTTTATATTTCGGCCGGAACTTATGGCATCACTGTGATTAACATCAGCGATCCTTACAATCCGCTGGTTACCGTCTCCAACCTGAACATGAAGCCGGCAAGGAATGTCAGTATCTACGGCGAATACCTGGTGGCTGCCATTGGTGAGCTCGGAATTAAATTTGCCGAAATCAGCTATCCCACCCAACCCGATATCCGGGGCGGGATATCTACTGCCGGGTACGCTTACGGATCAGACATTACGCCCGACAGCCTTCATATTGCCGTTGCCAACGGCGAAATGGGATTTTCGATGTACAATATCTCAGACTTTCAAAACGGATTCGGTGATTATCCTTTAACCGGTTGGATTGACACGCCGGGTTATGCTGAATCTGTTGCCATTTGCGATAGCAAGCCCATTGCTTTTGTAGCCTGCGGAAATTCCGGTTTGCAGGTAATAGATTATTCGGACACTACAAATTTTAAAATCGTTGGTAGCTTCTATTACGCGGGCTATGCCAAAGCGCTTATCTACAAGGACGATAAGGTGTTTCTGGCGGCACGCCGCGGTGGTCTGCAGATTATTGATGTTTCTGATGCTACACGTCCTGCACTAATCGGGAAAGTAAACATGGACGGCGCACTCGGCCTCGATGTCACAGAATATATGGGTTTTGACCTGATTTTTGTGGCCGATGAAATCGAGGGGTTGATAACCGTTTCCAACCTCCCCATGATAGGAAAATAAACAAACTACTGAGGTTTATTTATGGTAAACATCTGAATTCAATAAAAATCATTCAAATAGTATCAGATTTGAGCAACCCGGCCAAAGAGCAATCACGCTTCGATTTTGTTGACCAATTCCGTGGCTTTATAGGAGTATTGATGTTACTGGGTCACACCTCCTACTATTTCAACTCCATCTGGAAACAACTTGATCCGTTCGACCCTTTGTTTCCATCGTGGGGGCAGTTTATGCTGCGATATGCCGGTTACCTGTGTGCGCCGGGCTTTCTGATGATGGCAGGCGCCATGGTGTGGTGGTCGTACAGCCGGCGGGTAGCCAAAGGAGCAACCGACTGGAATGCGCGCTGGCACTTCATTCAGCGCGGGTTGATATTGGTGCTGATCCAAATGATCTGGGTAAATTCGTCCTGGGGCGGATTTAAGGCATTTCAACCCTGGCACCTTGGAATCATTGCATCCATCGGAATATCAATGATTTTCCTTACTTTGATCATCAAAACCAGGTGGTATGTGAGATTAATCGCTGCCATAGCCTTATTGCTGATACATCCATTCCTGCTGAAAATTGGTTACAGCGACGATATTGCCTGGCAGGAGGCGCTGATGCAAACTTTTGTGGATGCCGGCGATTTCAATAAATATCCGGTTATGCCCTGGCTCGCCCTTGCCATACTTGGATCGGTGATGGCCAACGGCTGGCTGAAGTTGTGGAAAACAGACCGGATGCGGATCGGCATGAGCCTTGGCATTGCCGCAACCGCCTTCTTACTTGCCATCTTCATCAGGCTGCAGGGAGGATTTGGCAACATTGCCCCGGCGGCAGATTTCATGTCCTATTCCTTCCTGATTGACCAAAAGTATCCGCCCAGCCTTTTTATGAACCTTTGGTTTTTCGGGATGGTAGTTACCGGGGTTACACTTTTTATAATCATTGGCAAAATTTCGCCAAAACTGCTGAAAGTGTTCAGTATTCCCGGAAAAGTACCGATGTTTTTCTATGCCGTGCACCTGGCAATACTCGGCGTTTTTACGCGGATTTTCCCTGAGTTCTACCGCAATGGCGATGTTTCGACGGCTTTCATCGGGCTGGCCGGAATGCTCATTATCATGCTGCCGCTCTGCAAATGGTTCTACGGTGTGAAGCTCAGGAGTAAGAACTATTTTATTCAAATGATTTAAAGGAGAAGCAAGATGAAATTTTTTAGAATTATCGGTATGTTTCTCCTTGCTGCCCACATGATGGCCAGCATTTCCGGATGTTCGTCGCGTACAGGCCAACCGCTTGAAAATGCGGATAATACCATCATCTATCCCCCAAAAAATGCTGATGATATTTCGGCCAATATCATTTTATGCCGAAAAATAAGCAAGACAAGCGGCAAACCGATCGGAGCGGGCACAACCTTCGAAATCAGGGATAAGGAAAATCTCCGCGCTCTGATTCAACTGCAAAACAGGGAGAAACAAACCAAAGACCTGTGGTTTCATGTTGATTGGATTGGCCCTAACGGAAAATCATTTTTCCTGAAATCCACTATTCTTCATGCCGCAGATTCGGCTTCTGATCTTAACAGCTCGGTTTCCATCTCCCCGGAACTCAGACAGCCCGGCGAATACCGGATCAAACTCTACCTTTTCAGAGAACTTATTGCAGAGAAAATATTCACCCTGATTCCCGACAACGGCATTGATGAGAATGAGGTGAAAGCTTCCATCATTCTTTGCCGCAAAATTGACAAAGAAACCGGCTTGCCGGTAGAAATAGATTCAAGTTTCAGGATCAGGAAGAAAGGAAAAATGAATGCCATAATTGACCTGACCAACCTGAACCCCGACGAAGACGACCGAGAACTTAAATTCCGGCTCGAATGGTCGGACGACGAAGGGAATGCGTTTTTCAAAAAGAAGGTGGATTTTATCCCAACCGATACCATCGCTCAACTCACCAGTTCGATCTCCATCACCCCCGAAAAGCGTGAAGCCGGAGTTTACTGGTTCAGGATTTACCAATCAAACAAAGTGCTGGCTGAGAGGAGATTTGAGTTGTATCATTGATATCCCGTAAATTTCAACCAAAAACACAGCCCTGACAGTCCCACACGTGCGGGACTGTCAGGGCTGTGTTTTTTTTACAAATCCTCTGCTTGTGATTATTTGAGCCCCACCATTTCCGGCCCCTGTTTGAAATAGATATCAACGGGGATGCCGCCTTCGTTCAGGCGGGAAAGGTCGGTGCGGAGGCTTTCGCTCAGGTTGCCGTCCGATTCAATCCAGGCTTTGGCGGTATCGTAATCGCCTTCACCCTGAATCACAGTAATTTTATTGACCAGGATATTCATCGCTTCGGTCATCTTTTGAGCATTTACGGTGTAATAGCCTTCAGCATTGCGGGTGAAAGCGCCATATTCTTCAAAAAAGTTGAAGCGCATCATGTTGGCTTTTCCGTGTGCGCTGGCGGTTCCAAAGCGGCTGGAGCGGAAAATGCCGGCGCAGAATGTTACATAGTTGTCCATCAGTTCGCCATCGGTGATTTCGCCTTTTTCGCGCAGTTGAGCCACCATCCAAAGCCCCATAATGTCGGCTTTACCCTCTTCAATGGAGGTGTAGGTCTCCTTCAATGCCTCACGCACGCTTCCTTTACCGTTGATGGTGTTCTTAACGCCCATACCGTGAGCAACTTCATGGAAGGTAGTGTTGGTGAAGAACGCGTCGAAAGTTACATGCTTTTGCTGCGCTGGGTCTATCAGCTTCTCAGCAATCGGTATGAGGATTTTATCGAATTTGGCTTTCATCGAATTTTTCAACTGCAACTTACGGGTTCCTTTTGCCACATGAACTTCGGGATCGTTGGGCAGGTTGATGGCGATGGTTTTGCTGCCGGCATTGCAGTCGCCGGCATAAAAGATGGCGTCGTAAACGTTCAGATCGGAGTCGGAACCGGGCATTTCCTGTTTGTATTTGTCATCAGCCGGAATGGCTTTTTGCAGGTCGGGAAGCAGAGCAGCGAAACGCTGCAAACGGCTGCTCCATTCCGGATCTTTAATCAGGATGAAAGCCTCGTGAGCCGCTTTGTATCCAAATAGCTGATCTTCATAGTTTTCGATTGGTCCAACCACAAAATCCACGTTGGAATCCTTCATGTCCATCCAGGCCATGTCGCTGGGCTGATAATTGTCGTTGAGCAGAGCTTCGGCGCGAAGGTTGAGATAATTTTTGAATGCGGCATTTTGCGAAATCCCGGCTGCTTTCTTTAGCAATTCAGCGGCCTTCACTATTTTTTCCTTGTAGGCCTCATGGTACCAAACTACTTTCAGGTTGCCGCTTTCGTCCCGCCGGATAAGCGTGTACTGGCTGGTTTTATTGGGATCAGCAAGCGCTTCAAATTCTTCTTTGGTCATATCTTCGGGATAAAAATTGGCGCCAGCCGGTTTTGGGCCGATGTTGGTCAGGAAGGCTTCGTTGTTCGACAGCCTGTCCCACGGACCGTAATGAATCCGGGCAAATTTTTCGGCTTTTTCATCCTTGATCCGTTTCAGGAAGTCATCCCTGTTGCCAATGGCCTGTTTCCAGAAAAGGTCTTCCATAATTCCGGCGACTTCGAAAAGGATAGGGAGAATTTCGCGCTCGTCGGCGGTAAGATGACCGAGGTAGCTGGTCAGCTCAAATTCGGCAAACGCATCCAGCTTAGAATTCATATCAAGATCGGGACGAGGCTCAAATTCAACGCCTTGCGGAATAATGCCCGCTCTCAGGTCTTCAGGATTTGGGGTTTGTACCGGACCGGCACACGATAACACGGTCATAACGATTGCAATTAATGATGCAAAAAAAGCTAATCTTTTCATTTTGATTTAATATTTTAATAATGAATTAGTTGCGGGTTAATTTAGAAGAAATTGGCCGATCTGATCGCTTCGTAGGGAGTGAAGCCCTTTGGTGTACGATCTCTCAAAGCCTCAGGCGGTTTGTGGTATTCTTTGCTTTCGTAGATGTATTTGAGCAGCTTTTCACGGAAAGATGGCGCTGCCAGGTGGGCAATCCCAACTGCGTGTTCGGCGATGTTGAGCCCACGGGGATTAAAGGCTCCGTATTCGGTAACAATGGTCACGGGATCGGCTGAAATTGCTGAAGTTGTAATGCCTTCGGGACATTTCAGCATAATCTTGGACTCGCCTTTTGATGTAGTGGATTTCATGGCAATGATTGGGTAACCTCCTTTGGAAAGATAGGATCCGCGCAGGAAATCAGCCTGGCCGCCCAAACCGCTGTAGATCTTTGTGGCGTTGAGCGAGTCAGCCCAAACATTGCTGTGCAGGTCAACCCCGATGGCACTGTTGATGGCGAGCATTTTGGGCATGCTCGCAATGGTCGGGATGTAATTGGTAAAATCGCATGGGCGGCTTTGTATGGAGCTGTTGAAATTCATCCAGTCGTAGCCGAATTTGTCGTTGGCCAGGAAAATGCTCGCTGTAGAGAAATTGAACGGCAAATAGCGGTTGGTAACAATTCCTTTAACGATGAGCCTTTGCATGGCATCGGCAAACAGCTCGGTGTGAATTCCCAGGTCTTTCACCCCTTTATCAATAATTGCATCCGTAACGGCTTCGGGAACCTCGCCAATTCCGTATTGCAGCGTGCAGCCATTGGTGATGTAGAGTTCGGCAATGATAGTAGCAATGTGCCGGGCCATCTCATCAGGCTCGTGCACCGGGCTGATAGGCAGGTGATAATCGGTATCAATCAGGTAATCAATTTCCGACTGATGAATGGTTGTTCCCATCACAAAGGGCATCTTGGCGTTGCGCTCCACGATGATCAACCCGCCATTATCCTTCACCGAATCCACGGCGCCTTTGCAACCCTCCACCGTGGTGCCATAGCTGAAATTTCCGCCATTATCGGGGCCTGCAACCGACAGAAATACCACATTCGGCTTTATGTATTCCCGCATCTGGCGGGGGATGTCAGAAAGGTGCATCAGCTGATAAGTAGCCCTGCCGTTGTTCATTACTTCGCGGGAGTGGGGGCCATTGAAAATCACCCGGTGAGTGATGCGCTGGCAGGTCTCTGCACTGAAAAGTTCACCAACGTTTCCCAGCAGCAACACACTCAGCATTTCAATTCCGGTTATCTCGGTATCGGCAGCAATTGCTCTCAACAAAACCTGCGGTGTGGCAGCGTTTCCGGCTGTGTAGATAATACTTCCCTTTTTTATTACTGATGCGTTTATGGCATCCTCAACTCTTTGAACTACTTTCATTTATGGATGTCGAATTAAATAACGCATCAAAAGTACTTATTTTACCGAAATCTGAGTTCTTTCAGGGTCTTATCAATGTAATAATTTCAATCCAAAACCCACATTTATGGCTACAATTGAACGCAAAATCAGTCTTGACTCCATCAAATTATTCCTCGACCAGAAAGATGTTGCCATTGCCGGCATTTCGCGTAAAAAGGAAAAGTTTGGAAATGCAATTTTCAAGGAGATGACCGTGAAGGGTTTTCGCCTCTACCCGATTCATCCAGAAATTACCGATCATGAAGGCGTTAAATGCTTTACTTCCATCGAAAATCTTCCATCAGAAGTTAGTGCACTGATTATCTGCACAAAACCAGATAAAACACTTCAATTGGTAAAAGACGCTGTTGACAGAGGCATCCATCATATCTGGGTACAACAGGGCGCCAAAAATGAAGATGCTGTTAATTATGCCCTCAACCACAACATCAACTTGATTTATGGAAGATGTATTCTGATGTTCGCCGATCCGGTGAATTCGGTGCACAATTTCCATCGCTTTATCAGCAAGCTGTTTGGCGCTTATCCGAGGTAACATCAATTTGGACTAATACAAGCACTAAAAGCAATCCGATGAAAATCAAGAATTTGGTGATCATTTCACTCATTTTGCTGGTTTATTCCTGCGAAAAGGAAAATCCTGCCAAAGCGCCAGAAATCAAAGCCGGTGATTATAAGAACATGATTATCAATTATTTCGACACTACACTGGCTGGAGGGTATCATTGTCCGAAAACCTTAAACATTGATTTGGATAATGACGGTGTGGACGATTTCCAGCTGGAGAGCGAAATCTGGGGATCGCCGGGAATGGGCCACATACCAGTATCAGCCATCAAATGCCTTCATAACTCGGCAAAACTTCTTGGTGATTTCACTTATGATACGCTTTTTGTAAACAGAGACACGCTTATACAAGAGGGTGCTTATTCCGGAACCTGGGAAAAATACCTGATCAACAATTACACCTGCAATCGTATCGAGCAGAACGACTCGATCCTGCTAATCACCCCTGTTTTTGAACTGACCATCCTCGAAAGAGATCAACCAATCCGAAAGAGCGAAACCTACGTCAGCGACACACTTACCCTGATATCAGGCCCAAGGGGTAACTGGCCGGTTTTTGTGGGAGTTTCTGGTGATACCACCATTTATGAATACAATGTAAGTTATAATGATTGCCGCGTTTTTCCACTGGAACAGATTGTCTTTCTGGGAGTTGAGCTGAACAACGATCGTCTGGGATGGATCAAACTCACCATATTTGACTATTACAAAGTCATGTTGCTTGAGAGCGGAATACAGAAATAAAAACATTTTCGGTATAATTGCCATAATATCAAGTCTTTAATATGAATATTTTAGCAGAGCTTAATACAGATCAGTGCCACAAGGTTGCCGGCATAATCAGGAATCTCCGGCCCGGCAAGAATTTCTATCAGCGTGAATACCTGACATTAAATGTGGATAATGAAACCAAATTCAGGATGAACTTCTTTGCAGTGGCCATCTGCCATCACACATACACGCTGCATCACCCCGCCCTAAACCTTTGGGGATGGGATTTTATCGAAAACGTTTTTGTTAAAATGGCCAGGCTGGGCGATGAACTGCTTGATCCTGAGAAGGTTTTCCGGTTATCGGTTGCGGAAATTTCCGGTGAACTGAAAAAGCGGTTTTCGCATGATGAGGCCACAGGGGAATGCTCACTCGACAGGTTGGACGAAAGGGCGCACCTGATGAAAGAGGCTTCGGAAATGCTGGTTCGGGATTTCAATGGCCACATCGCTAAGCTTTTCGCACAATCCGGGGGATACCTGATCAGGAAAGGCAAAGGACTTTACGAAGTGTTGCCGAAAATGGAGGCATTCAGCGATCCTCAGCAGAAAAAATCAACCTTCCTTATCAAACTACTGATGGACTCCGGTCTTCTTGAAATCAACGACCCGGAGAACATCACTCCAATTATGGATTACCACATGCAGCGGGTGCTGATGCGGATGGGATGTGTGGAAATTATTGACCCCGTACTCAGGAAGAATCTTCTATCGCGCCTGCCTGTGGATACGGACGAACCGGTGAGGAGCCTTTGTATTGAAGCATTTAAGCTGATCGCCGAAGTGTCGGGACATCCTGTGACCCGCATGAACGACTACTTCTGGTCACTGGGACGAAGTTGCTGCAACAACACAACCCTTTGCCAGGATAACCACTGTGAAAAGTCGCCCTGCACTTTTCAGCAGATCATTCAGCCCGGGAAGCATGTCCGGTGCGAGTTTGAAACAGTGTGCAGGGGATTCATGGATAAAAATTACCGTGACCTCTGGCAGCCAGTTGTTAAAACACATTTTTACTAGCAACGAAACAGAATGCTCTTTTCAACTGGTATTTCTCTTGAGCTGGTTTGATGGGCACATCCTCATCCTTCTGTTTTCAAAATTTAGGCTACTTTCGCACCCTTAATCGAGCTCCCAAATGGGAGTAGTATTAACCTATATTTCAGTAAATGAGATTTCTATTAATCCTCCTGCTGTTCATCCTTGCCTTTCAACTGATTGCGAGATATCTTTTCCCTTACATTGTGAAAAGGTACATCCAGAAAATGGCCAGACAGCATGGGCAAAACTACCAGCCCCCCCGCCCGGAAGGCGAGGTTACCGTTAACTTTAAACCAAATAAAGCAAGTCGGAACAAATACCATCCGGGGCCAATCGAAGATGTTGACTACGAAGAGATCAAAGAAAAATAATTACGCGATAACCTATTGGCAATGAATAAATTTTCGATAAAACAGTTGTGGCCATACGCAGCGGCCATTCTCTTTTTCCTGGTGATAATGCTCGTTTATTTTTCGCCCATTCTCGACGGCGAACTGCCCAAACAAGATGATATCCAACGCTGGCGCGGGATGTCGAAAGAGATCGTGGATTACCGTGAAGCCACTGGTGAAGAAGCGCTTTGGACCAATTCGATGTTTGGCGGGATGCCGGCTTACCAGATTTCGGTGATCTACCAGCATGTACTGGTAAAGCATATTGACAAGGCATTTCAGTTGGGCATCCCCTACCCGATTTCGCTGGTATTTCTCTATTTCCTCGGATTTTTTATCCTGCTGCTCACGCTTAGGCTAAATGTCTGGCATGCAGTTTTGGGAGCGGTGGCCTTTGCATTTTCCTCCTACTTTTTCATCATTATCGAGGCCGGGCACAACTCCAAAGCTCACGCAATCGGATATATGGCGCCGGTTCTGGCTGGTATCCTGCTCACTTTCAGAGGGAAGTACCTTTGGGGCGGAGCAATGACGGCGCTGTTTCTTAGCCTTCAACTGATGACCAACCACCTGCAGATTACCTATTACCTGCTATTGATGGTGATAATTCTTGGGGTGGTTCAGTTGATCGAAAGTTTTAAAAACAAGGAACTTCCGGGCTTTTTCAAAGCCTCGGCTGTATTGGTGGTTGCGGCAGTTTTTGCGCTCGGGGTAAATATTTCCAACCTCTGGGCTACATGGGAATACGGTAAATACACCATCCGCGGACCGTCGGAACTGACGCACGACCCCGAAAACCGCACCTCAGGGCTTGACATTGATTATGCCACCCAATGGAGCTATGGTGTCACCGAAACCATGACCCTGCTGATTCCAGATTTCATGGGCGGCGGCTCTATGCGGCATCCCGGCGAAGACTCCAATACCTACGAAGAGTTGGTCAAACTGGGAATACCTGCAAGAGAAGCAAAAAACTATGTCCAGATGATTCCGCTCTATTGGGGAGATCAGCCATTTACCTCCGGCCCGGTTTATACCGGCGCCATCATCGTTTTCCTTTTTGTGCTGGGAATTTTTGTGGTAAAAGGCAAGATGAAAGGGTGGCTTGTTGCTGCAACACTCCTTTCGGTAATGCTTGCCTGGGGTCACAACTTTATGCCGCTCACCGAGTTTTTCCTGCATTATGTCCCGGGCTATAACAAATTCAGGGCCGTTTCGATGACCCTCGTTATCGCCGATCTTGCCATGCCGCTGCTTGGCGTGCTGGTTTTGAAAGAGCTTTTCGACAAAAATGCCGACAGGAAAAAGATGTTCAAACATTTGCTGATGGCATTTTACATCGTGGGCGGAGTGGCGCTGTTCTTCATACTGTTTTCCGGCAGCCTTTTCAGTTTCTCGGCCAATTTCGACAATCAACTGATCCAGGCTGGATTCCCGAAGTCGGTGATTGAAGGAATCGTTGCCGATCGCAGGGCTTTGCTCGTCTCAGATGCTGTCCGCTCGCTCATTTTCATTCTCCTGGCTGCTGCCGCCATCTGGGTAGCGCTGTTCAACAAAATCAGGAAAGAATTTGCATTTGCAGCGCTTATTGCATTGGTTACCATAGATATGTATGCTGTAAACCGGCGATATCTGAATGACGATGATTTTGAGCCTGCAAAATCGGTGACTAATCCATACACACCCTCACCGGCAGACCAGATGATACTGCAGGACAAAGACCCCAATTTCAGGGTGTTGAACATGACCGTAAGCCCATTCAACGACGCAAGCACGTCCTATTTCCATAAGTCAATTGGCGGTTATCACGGAGCTAAACTACGCCGCTACCAGGAGCTGATTGACAATCACATTTCCAAAAACAACATGGATGTCCTTAACATGCTTAATACAAAATACTTTATCACTGAAGGCCAAAACAAACAGCCACAGGCGATAGTAAACCCTAATGCCCTTGGAAATGTCTGGATTGTGCAGGAATTTGATTTGGTCGAAAATGCTGATGCAGAAATTGAAGCCTTAAACGATTTCGACCCGGAAACCACAGCCATCGTGGATCGCAGGTTCGAACAAATGCTTAGCGGATTCCGACCCAAGGATACCATATCGGGAAGCATTTCTCTCACCAAATATCAACCCAACGAACTCATCTACAAGTTTGATTCTGAAGAAGATGAGCTGGTAGTTTTCTCCGAGATTTATTACGATAAAGGGTGGAATGCTTACATTGACGGGGAAAAGAAGCCCTACTTCAGAACCAACTACGTTTTGAGAGCGATGGTGGTTCCGGCTGGTAATCATGAGATTGTCTGGAAATTTGAACCCAAAGTCTATTACACCGGAGGAAAAATTTCGCTGTTCACCTCGCTTCTGGTGATCCTGATCTTTTTTGCGGCAATGGGCAACGAGTTGAAAGGCAAGCTCAAACCGGAAAATTAATCCGATTTTCATGAAAAAAGCGCTGATTATCACCTACTATTGGCCGCCGAGCGGTGGCGCAGGAGTGCAGCGTTGGCTCAAATTTGTGAAATACCTGAGGGAGTTTGGCTGGGAACCGATTGTTTACACACCGCTAAATCCTGAATACCCGGCGCTTGACTATTCGCTGGAGAAGGACATCCCTGAAAATCTGACCGTCCTGAAAACCAGCATCAACGAGCCTTACAGCTTATACAAAAGGTTTGTTGGACGGAAAAAGAGCGACCCGATAAAAGCCGGATTCCTCAGCGAAAAGAAAAGTCCTTCGATCACTGAAAAGATTTCCGTCTGGATCAGGGGCAACTTCTTCATCCCAGACGCACGCATGTATTGGATCAAACCCTCGATAAAGTATCTGTCTGATTATCTCAAAATTAACCCAGCTGACGTCATCATCTCCACCGGGCCGCCGCACAGTATGCACCTGATTGCCAAAGGAGTAAAAGAAAAAACCGGGATTCCCTGGCTGGCTGATTTTCGCGACCCGTGGACAAACATTGATTTCTATCCCGACCTGATGCTCACTACCCGGGCTGACCTGCGGCACCGATTTCTCGAAAAAGAGGTACTCAAAACCGCAGACAGTGTTGTGGTGATTTCAGAAGGAATGAAATCAGACTTCAACGAAATTTATCCACGGGAATATGAAGTCATCACCAACGGATTTGATGAAGATGATGTTCCGAAAGTGCTAAAACCAAAAGGGAAGAATTTT
>Ga0209835_1000598_pt1 | contig 22729 bp, 17 predicted proteins | sample LakKivwa52mmetaG_FD_184138 | JGI IMG/M metagenome (GOLD analysis project Ga0209835, IMG submission 184138) | Anoxic lake water microbial communities from Lake Kivu, Rwanda to study Microbial Dark Matter (Phase II) - Lake Kivu water 52m metaG... | ecosystem: Environmental > Aquatic > Freshwater >...
CTCAAGGAACTGCAGGAAGAGCGCGACGGCGTCAAGGACCTGTTCGCCTGAGCAGCGTCACCCCGGCGGGCCATCGGATGAAGACCTCACTCCATCCCGCCGCTGTACTTTACGCAGGCGGCCGACCGTTCCCGGCCCTCGCCGCCTGCGAGCATTACGCCGGCAACGAAAAACTCATTCGCAAGGCGCTGGAACTCCAACCAAAGCTGCAAGCCGATGGCGTTCCGCTCTTCGACATCACCGCTGACTGCGAGGATGGGGCCAAAGCGGGTCAGGAACACGCTCACGCCCGCATGATTGCCGAGATGATCGCCTCCGGTGACAATCAGTTCGACCGTCTTGGCGCCCGTATCCACGATGTGCGTCACCCGGCCTGGCGCGACGAACTCGATATCATCATCGGTACCGCCGGCCAACGTCTGGCTTACCTCGTCTTGCCCAAGCCGGAATCCCTCGCCGATGTGCAAGCGCAAGTCACCGCATTGGCAGATGCAAAACTGCGCAATGGCATCCAGCGCAGCATCCCCGTGCATGTGCTGATCGAAACGCCCGGTGCCCTGCACGATGCCTGGCAGATCGCCGCCCTGCCCGAAGTCGAATCGCTCGATTTCGGCCTGATGGATTTCGTCAGCGCGCACCATGGCGCGATTCCCGCCAGCGCGATGCACTCGCCCGGCCAGTTTTCCCACCCGCTGATCGCGCGGGCAAAGTGCGAAATCGCCGCCGCGGCCCTCGGCAACGGCATCGTACCCTCCCACAATGTGACCACCGAATTCCGGAAGCTCTCCATCGTGGCCGAGGATGCCCGCCGCGCGCGACACGAGTTCGGTTTTCTGCGCATGTGGAGCATCCATCCGAATCAGATCGAACCGATCGTGCATGCGATGCGTCCAAGCTTCGATGAGATCTTCGAGGCCGCCACCATTCTCGATGCCGCCGCTGATGCCGACTGGGGACCGATCCAGATCGACGGTCGCCTGCACGACCGGGCGTCCTACCGCTATTTCTGGGAACTGCTGCAACGCGCCCAGGCCACCGGCGCCGATCTGCCGGCTGCCACCGTCGTCCGTTTCTTCAACATTCCGCATGCACGAAAGGAAACGACATGAAACGTCTTCTCGCCGCAATTGCACTCGTCGGCCTCGCCTCTCCCGCACTGGCGCAGGAAATGTCGCCCGGCCTGTGGGAACTCACCGCCGAGATGAAAATGCAGGGCATGGCCATGCCACCCAACAAATTCACACATTGCTATTCCGCGAAGGACATCGCGTCCGGCAAGCAGTACGGCATGGACGAAAAGAGCAAATGCACCATCAGCAACATGAAGAACGCCGGTGGCAACATCAGTTATGACATGACCTGTGCGGCCGACGGCACGAAGATGACCGGCACGGTCAAAGGCACGATGTCCGCGACCGCCTTCGCTTTCGAACAGAAACTGCGCATGACGCCCGATCAAGGCATGGGCGAAATGCAATCCTTCATAAAAGGTCGCCGTCTCGGCGACTGCAAGTAAATAAACCACCTTCCCCCGACTGAAAGGAAAACCCATGCTTGAAGCCTATCGCGCCCATGTCGCCGAACGCGCCGCCCTCGGCATTCCGCCCCTGCCGCTGACCAAGCAGCAGACCCAGCAACTCGTCGAACTGCTCATGGCCCCGCCCAAGGGCGAAGAAACCTTCCTCGTCGACCTGATTACTTACCGCGTGCCGGCGGGCGTGGATGACGCCGCAGAGGTCAAGGCGAAGTTCCTCGCGAAAGTCGGCGCTGGCGAGACGGGATGCCCACTGGTCTCGCGCGCCAAGGCGACCGAACTGCTGGGCACCATGCTCGGCGGCTACAACGTCAAGCCGCTCATCGACCTGCTCGATGACCAGGAAGTCGGCGCCGTCGCCGCCGCCGGCCTCAAGGGCACGCTGCTGATGTTCGATGCCTTCCACGATGTCGCCGACAAGGCCAAGGCCGGCAGTGCCAACGCCAAGGCCGTAATGCAAAGCTGGGCCGATGCCGAGTGGTTCACATCGCGACCGGAAGTGCCGCAATCGCTCAAGCTCACCATCTTCAAGGTCACCGGCGAAACCAACACCGACGACCTGTCGCCCGCCCCGGATGCCTGGAGCCGCCCCGACATCCCGCTGCACTCACTCGCCATGCTGAAGAACCCGCGCCCCGGCATCGAGGCCGACAAGGCCGGCGAACGCGGCCCGATCAAGCAACTCGACGCGCTCAAGGCCAAGGGCAACCTCGTTGCCTATGTCGGCGACGTGGTCGGCACCGGTTCCTCGCGCAAGTCCGCCACCAACTCGGTGCTGTGGTTCACCGGCGAAGACATTCCCTTCGTGCCGAACAAGCGCTTCGGCGGCGTCTGCCTCGGCAGCAAGATTGCCCCGATCTTCTACAACACCATGGAAGACGCCGGCGCGCTGCCGATCGAACTCGATGTTTCCAAAATGGAGATGGGCGACGAGGTCGAGTTGCGCCCCTATGAAGGTAAGGCGCTGAAGAACGGCACCGTCATCGCCGAATTCAAGGTCAAGTCCGACGTCATCTTCGACGAAGTGCGCGCCGGCGGTCGCATCAACCTGATCGTCGGCCGCGGCCTCACCGCCAAGGCGCGCGAATTCCTCGGGTTACCCGTCTCCACGCTGTTCCGCCTGCCCGTCGCGCCCCAAGATTCGGGCAAGGGCTTCTCGCTGGCCCAGAAGATGGTCGGACGCGCATGTGGTTTCCCCGAGATCAATGGACAACAGCGGGGTGTACGGCCCGGCACCTACTGCGAGCCGAAGATGACCTCGGTCGGCTCCCAGGACACCACCGGCCCGATGACGCGCGACGAACTCAAGGATCTCGCCTGCCTCGGCTTCTCAGCCGACCTCGTCATGCAGTCCTTCTGCCACACCGCCGCCTATCCGAAGCTGGTGGACGTCAAGACCCACCGCACCTTGCCATCTTTCATCACCGCGCGTGGCGGCATCTCGCTGCGCCCGGGCGATGGCGTGATCCACTCGTGGCTGAACCGCTTCCTACTGCCCGACACCGTCGGCACCGGCGGTGACTCGCATACCCGCTTCCCGATCGGCATCTCCTTCCCCGCCGGCTCGGGCCTCGTCGCCTTCGCCGCCGCCACCGGCGTAATGCCGCTCGACATGCCCGAGTCCGTGCTGGTGCGCTTCACGGGCAAGCTGCAGCCCGGCATTACCCTGCGCGACATGGTCAACGCGATTCCCTTCTACGCGATCAAGGCCGGCCTGCTCACTGTCGAGAAGAAGGGCAAGAAGAACATCTTCTCCGGCCGCATCCTCGAAATCGAAGGCCTGCCCGACCTCAAGGTGGAACAGGCTTTCGAGCTGTCCGACGCCGCGGCCGAGCGTTCCGCCGCCGCCTGCTCGGTGCGCCTGAACAAGGAACCGATCGTCGAGTACCTCAAGTCCAACATCACCCTGATGAAGTGGATGATCGCCGAAGGCTATGAAGACAGGCGCACCCTCGCGCGCCGCATCAAGGCTATGGAAGACTGGATCGCCAACGGGACCTTGCTGCAACCGGATGCCGATGCCGAGTACGCGGCCGTGATCGAGATCGACATGAACGAGGTGAAGGAACCCTTGCTCGCCTGTCCGAACGACCCGGACGACGTCAAGACACTCTCGGATGTGCAGGGCGACAAGATCGACGAGGTCTTCATCGGCTCGTGCATGACCAACATCGGCCACTTCCGTGCCGCCGGCAAGATCCTCGATGGCAAATCGGATATCCCGACCCGCCTGTGGATCGCGCCGCCGACCAAGATGGACGCCATGATGCTCAACGAGGAAGGCTACTACTCGGTGCTCGGCAAGTCGGGCGCGCGCATGGAGATGCCCGGCTGCTCGCTGTGCATGGGCAACCAGGCGCAGATCAGGAAGGGCAGCACGGCGGTATCGACCTCGACCCGCAACTTCCCCAACCGCCTCGGCATCGATACCCGCGTGTATCTTTCATCCGCCGAGTTGGCCGCCGTCTGCGCGCTGATGGGCAAAATCCCGACCGTGGCTGAGTACATGGCGCAAGTCAAGACGCTGGAAAGCAAGTCTGCCGATGTTTACCGCTACATGAACTTCAACGAAATTCCGCAGTTCGTCGAAGTCGCGGAAGAAGTCACCGTTTAAGGCCGTGCTCTAAACTCACCCTCAAACCCCGCATCGGTGACGATGCGGGGTTTTTCATTTGGGTCAAAGCGAAGCGCCCGCCAGTTTGACGCCGAAGCCGATGAACAGGCCACCCACGCCGCCCGTGGCGGCAGCCGACAAGCGCTGACGCCGCCGGAACTGCTGGGCGAGTCGAGCCCCACCGAAAATCAGCGCCGAAAGATACAAAGCGCTGCAGATCTGGACGATGACCCCCAGGATCAGGAACGACAAAGCGGGATGCGGGTAGTCCGGAGCCACGAACTGGATGAAAAACGAAATGAAAAACAGGATGGCCTTCGGGTTCATCAGGCTGATGACCAGGGCCGTTTTGAACGGGTGCGATGGATCCAGGTTTTCCTGCCGGAGCGGCGGAGTCGCATGACCGCGCCAGATTCTCCAGGCTGAACGCAACAACCCCAAGCCCAACCAACTCAGGTAGGCGGCGCCCGCGTACTTCAGCACCATGAACACTGCCGGGTTGGCCTGCAAGACCGATGCGACGCCGGTAGCCGAGAGGATCATCAGGATCGCGTCACCAACGAAGATGCCGCACGCCCCGCGATAGCCCGCGCCGACACCCCAGCGCGAAGCGACGGTCATCACATACAGTGAGTTCGGCCCCGGCAGCAGGACGATGAAGATCGTGCCGAGGACGAAGGTCGCGAGATCGGTGATGCCGTAGAACACGCGCTGGAGTTCAGCAAATGCGCGGGAGCTGATCCCCCGCCAGCCAATCGACGATGCGACGACCGCCCAGCGTGGTCGTCAGCTGGACGAAATGGTGGTCGTCGGCAGTAACCTCGCCAATCTTCGCGGCGTTCACACCGAGCGGATGGGCACGCAGCGTCGCCAGCACGCGGTCGGCATCGACATCCGCGCAAACGCAGACCAGCTTGCCCTCGTTGGCGACGTAGAGCGGATCGAGGCCGAGGAATTCACAGGCGGCGTCGACGATCGGATGAATCGGGATCGCCTTCTCCTGCAGCATCATGCCGACGCCCGATTGCGTCGCGATCTCGTTGAGCGTCGCCGCGAGGCCGCCGCGCGTCGGATCGCGCAGCACGCGGATGTCCGCGCCAGTGGCCAGCAGGTCGGCGATCATGCCGTGCAATGCCGCCGTGTCGGAAGCGATCGGCGCGTCGAAGCTCAGGTTATCGCGCTGGCTCATGATCGCGACACCGTGGTCGCCAAGATTGCCGCTGACAAGGATCACGTCGCCCGGCCGCGCACGTGCGCCACCGATGTCGCGCCCTTCGGGCAGCACGCCGACACCCGTCGTCGTGATGAAGATGCCGTCGCCCTTGCCGCGTTCGACCACCTTGGTATCGCCGGTCACCACCGGCACGCCGGCTTCCTTCGCCGCCTGCGCCATCGACTCGACGATGCGCGCCAGATCGGCGAGCGGGAAACCTTCTTCGAGGATGAAACCCGCCGCGAGGTAGAGCGGCGTTGCGCCCATTACGGCCACGTCGTTGATCGTGCCATGCACCGACAGGCAGCCGATGTCGCCGCCCGGAAAGAATAACGGCGACACGACATGGCTGTCGGTGGCCATCACCAGCTTGCCGCCCTTTCCGTCAAAAGTCGGCGCTGGCAGGACGGCACCATCATTGCCCTGCCCGAGGTATTCGTTGCCGAGATGGCGGGCGAACAACTCGGAGATTAGTTGCACCATGGCGCGGCCACCCGCGCCGTGCGTCATGTCGACGCAACCTTGTTTGAGATCGAGCGGGCGGACGTAGCCGGGCTTCATCAATTCTTTTTCCCGCGCGCGGCCAGCAGTTCAAGCATCTGCGTCACGTCCTCGGGTTCGATGTCCATGCCCAATTCGAGACCCGGATTCACCGCGATCGAGAAGCCCGGTTCCATGCGCTCGACGATCCACGAAAAGTCGGCGAGCAGCCCGCCGCTGTAGCCGGGCACGTCGCCAAGAAATGCCTTCGCCCGTTCCGGACTCGTGAAGAGCACGAGCATCTTTCGACCTTCATCATCCTGTACGACCAGCGGCGTCGCCTTGTTGGTGAGCTGGAATCCTGGAATGCCGCTGTCTCGGTCATCCTTGATCGGGATGAAGATCTGTTGCGTCAGCATTTCGTTCATGAAATCCTCGCCCGGCAACTCGCCATTGATGGCGGCCAGCAGTTTCTTTTCGAGTTCGTTTTTGGCTTCGATATCCTGTGTATGCATGCTGGCTCCAAGGTCGTTTTGACAAGCTCAGATGGGTGCGGCCTGTGCTAGATTCAAGCCAATTATGCCCAATCGCCAGAAATCCCACCCCAAGAGTTCCGCGCCGCAGCGCTCGGGCAAGGCCGGGCTGCCCGCCGGCACGCTGGTCCACCTTGGCGAGCGCAAGACCGAGCGCGCCGCCATCACCCTGATCGAATACGCTGCCGACAGCCTGAAGGAAACGCATTTCGACAGCCTGGCCGCCTGTCAGGCCTGCGCGCCGACCCAGCCCAAGCTCTGGCTCAACGTGCATGGACTGCACGAACCGGCCGTCCTGCAGGAGATCGGCAAGCGCTTCCAGCTCCACCCCCTGGTGCTGGAGGACATCCTCAATACCGACCAGCGGCCGAAGGTCGATGACTACGGCGACTACCTGTTCCTCGTCGCGCGCTTCTTCGCTTACGACGCCGCCAGTCTCACGGTCACCACCGAGCAGGTCAGCTTCGTGATCGGCACGAACTACGTGCTGAGCTTCCAGGAACGGCCAACCGGCAATTTCGATCCGGTACGCGACTGGCTGCGCACCGACAAGGGACGCATCCGCCAGCTCGGCACCGACTATCTCGCCTATGCCCTGCTCGACGCAGTCGTCGACCGCTACTTCACCGTGCTGGAACAGATCGGCGACCGCACCGAGCAACTGGAGGACGACCTGCTCGCCAAGCCCGACGCGGCCCAGCTGCAGACCCTGCACCAGATCAAGCGCGAAACGCTGACCATGCGGCGCAGCATCTGGCCGCTGCGCGAAGTCGTGAACACCCTGCTGCGCAACGACAACCGCTTCTTCGCCCCCGAAACGCAACTCTACCTGCGCGACATCTACGACCATACCGTGCACCTGATCGAGTCGCTCGAGGCGATCCGCGACCTGATCGCCGGCATGCTCGACATCTACCTGTCCTCGATCAGCAACCGCGTCAACCAGGAAGTGCGTGCGCTGACCGTGTTCGCGCTCATCTTCATGCCGGCGACGCTGATTTCCGGCATCTTCGGCATGAACTTCGAGACCATGCCGCTGCTCGACGATCCATCCGGCTTCCTCTTCGCCATCGGCCTGATGATCGGCGTTGCCGTGACGCTGGGTCTGATCTTCTGGCGGCGGCGCTGGATCGAATGACCGACCTGCCGTGACCGCCGCCACGGCGCTCGGCCTGCTGCACCAGGTCTTCGGCTACCCGGCGTTTCGCGGCCCGCAAGCCGGGATCGTCGACCACGTCACGAACGGCGGCGATGCGCTGGTGCTGATGCCCACCGGCGGCGGCAAGTCGCTGTGCTACCAGATTCCCGCGCTGCTGCGCCCCGGCGTCGGCATCGTCGTCTCGCCACTGATCGCGCTGATGCAGGATCAGGTGGATGCCCTGCGGCAGGCCGGCGTGCGCGCCGCCCTCCTGAATTCCACGCTCGACTTCGCCGCCGTCGTTGAAACGGAGAAACAACTCTTCGCCGGCCAACTCGACCTGCTCTACGTCGCGCCCGAACGGCTGCTGACCGAGCGCTTCCTTGCACTGCTCGACCGTCTGAACGCCGACGACAGAATCGCCCTCTTCGCCATCGACGAGGCTCACTGCGTATCGCAATGGGGCCACGATTTCCGTCCCGAATACATCCAGCTTTCCATCCTGCACGAGCGCTATCCGGCCGTGCCGCGCATCGCGCTCACCGCCACGGCCGACGAACTGACGCGCCGCGAGATCCTCGCCCGGCTCGGCCTCGAAGCGGCACGCGTCTTCGTCTCCAGCTTCGACCGGCCGAACATCCGCTACACCGTCGTCGACCGAAACAACCCGCGCCGCCAGTTGCTCGGCTTCCTCGCGGGGCATGCCGGTGAAGCCGGCATCGTCTATTGCCTGTCGCGCAAGAAGGTGGACGAGACCGCCGCCTGGCTCGTCGAACAGGGTATCGCCGCCCTGCCCTACCACGCGGGACTCGACACCGCCACGCGCACGCGCCACCAGCAGCGCTTCTTGCGCGAAGAGGGCATTGTCATGGTCGCCACCATCGCCTTCGGCATGGGCATCGACAAGCCCGACGTGCGCTTCGTCGCCCACCTCGACCTGCCGAAGAGCCTCGAAGCCTACTATCAGGAAACCGGCCGCGCCGGGCGCGACGGCGAGCCGGCCGAAGCCTGGATGACCTACGGCATCAACGACGTGGTGATTCACCGCCAGCGCATCGACGAATCCGCGGCCAGCACGGAGCAGAAGCGCATCGAGCGCGGCAAGCTCGACGCGCTGCTCGCCTGGTGCGAGACCGCCGAGTGCCGCCGCCAGCGCCTGCTCGCCTATTTTGGCGAAATGAGTGGCGAACCGCGTTGCGACAACTGCGACACCTGCCTCGAACCGCCCGAACTATGGGACGGCACGGTCGCCGCGCAAAAGGCCATGTCGGCGATCCTGCGCACCGGTCAGCGCTTCGGCGCCGGCCACCTGATCGACCTGCTGCGCGGCAAGGCCACCGAGCGCATCCAGCAGCTCGGCCACGCCAGCCTGCCCACCTTCGGCGTCGGCGCCGATCTCGACGAGGCCGGCTGGCGTTCGGTATTCCGCCAGTTGCTCGCCGCCGGCCTGCTGCACGCCGACCCGCAGGCCTTCGGCGCGCTCAAGCTCACCGACGCCGCGCGCCCGGTGCTGAAGGGCGAAAGCCTGCTGCACCTGCGCCGGCAGCGGAATGAAAAGTCGGCGCTGGCGAGACGGCACAAAACAACGACGGCGCCACAATATTCCGGCGATCCGACGCTCTTCGAGGCTTTGCGCGCCTGGCGCGCCGAGCAGGCGAAGGCGCAGGGCGTGCCCGCCTACGTAATCCTCCACGACAAGACCCTGCACGAACTCGCCGCACTCCAACCGGCCAGTCGCGACGAGCTTCTGGACGTCCCCGGCATCGGCCAGGCCAAGGCCGAACGCTATGGCGCCGACCTGCTGGAGATCGTCGCGACGCGATCCCTATAATCTGCCGTCCCGCCAGAGCCGACTTTCACATCATGCACACCGAAACCTTCATCGCCGGCAAGGATGCCGCGCTCGAAACCTCCATCGCCACGATGCAGCACAAGCTGGCGCGGCTCGGCTTTCACATCGAGGAGCGCTCCTGGCTCAATCCCGTGGAAGGCATCTGGTCGGTGCATCTGCGCGACAAGGACTGCCCGCTGCTGTTCACCAACGGCAAGGGCGCATCGAAACTCGCCTGCCTCGCCAGCGCGCTCGGCGAATTCTTCGAGCGCCTGTCGACACGCTATTTCTGGACGCATTACTACCTCGGTGCGGAGATCGCCGGTCGCGAGTTTGTACACGATCCGCGCGAGCGCTGGTTCCCGGTCCCGAAGAACGGCAAATGGGCCAAGGGACTGCTGACACCGGAGCTGCAGGCCTTCTACAACCCGGAAGGCAGCATCGCGGCAACAGCACTGGTCGATCTCAACTCGGGCAATGCCGCACGCGGCATCTGCGCCCTGCCCTACATTCGCCAGCGCGACGGCGAGACCGTCTGGTTCCCCGTCAACATCATCGGCAACCTCTACATGAGCAACGGCATGTCGGCCGGCAACACGCCGACCGAGGCGCGCACGCAGGCATTGTCCGAAATCTTCGAACGTCACATCAAGTTTCGCATCATCGCCGAGGGCCTGTGCCTGCCGGATGTTCCCGAAAATGTCATCGCGCGTTTTCCGCACATCGCCGCCGGCATCAACGAACTCTGCAAGGCCGGCTTCGGCATCCTCGTCAAGGACGCCTCGCTCGGCGGGCAGTTTCCCGTGATGAACGTGACGCTGCTCAACCCCCGCGATCAGGGCTGCTACGTCAGCTTCGGCGCCCATCCGCGCTTCGACGTCGCGCTCGAACGCGCGCTCACCGAACTCCTGCAGGGCCGCGCGCTCGACGCGCTCGATGGTTTTCCGCCGCCCGGTTTCGATCTGGACGAAGTCGCCAGCGCACCCAATCTCGAAATCCATTTCGTCGATTCGAGCGGGATCGTGCATTGGAATTTCCTCGGCAATGCCCCCGACTTCGACTTCGTCGACTGGAACTTCAGCACGCCGGATGCCGCCACCGACCATGACTGCAACTGGCTGATCGAACGTATCCACGCGCTTGGTTTCGACGCCTACGTCGCCGACTTTACGCAGCTCGGCGTCTACGCCTGCCGCATCCTCGTCCCGGGTATGTCCGAAATCTATCCGGTCGATGATCTCGAATGGGAGAATAACAGCAGCGGCAATGCGTTGCGCCACGCCATCCTGAATCTGCCGGAACTCGACGACGAGGCCTGTGGCAAGTTGCTGGATACCCTGAACGCCAGCAGCTTCGACGAGCAGCGGGTGGTGCGCGAACTGATCGGGTTGGCCGCCGATCCCGGCACGCTCTGGGAAGACCTGCGTGTCGGCGAGTTGAAGACCCTGCTGGCGCTCGCCTGCGGTGACGAAGAGTCGATCCGCGAAGGCCTCGAATGGATCATGCATTTCGAGCAGATCAATGATGCGCGCCGCCGCGTCTACCGCTGCATCGACGCCATGATCCAACTCGACGACAGCGAGCGCGACTGCAATGATGCGCTGGAACTGCTCTTCGACACCGAGACCACGGCGACCGCGCAAGCACTGCTGGAAGGCACGCAACGCTTTTTTGCCATCGCCCCCGCGGGTGAAGACCTCAAGGGCTGCGCCCTGCACCAGAGGCTGCTCGAAGCCTATGGCAAGACATGGCCTCAAGGCGGCGCGTAGCGGCGCCGACTTTGGTCAGAAGAACACATTCGCAGAGAAGCATGTAAGCAACCTCAGCAAAAGCTGTTGTGATGCTTGTCACTAAACTATCCACTTTTTGATGGGAGCACGCCATGACTAACTCCTTCATCTACAAGAATGATCGTCCGTGGCCCAACCCTCGGCTGAAGCGGGCGGCGATCGTGGGTCATGTCACGGATGAGACCGCGAAGCTGTGGTTCCGCACGGCCGCGCCGGGGAACTACGAGGTGTGGGTGTACGCCGCCAGCGCCGATCCGGATGACATGCTGTTCGGCGGCTTCAAGGCCGTGCCCTACACGGGAAAGGCGGTGATGCCGGATTACGTCGGCTGTATTCCGCTCGTGGTGCCCGATTACGCCAGCGATTCGACCGCCGTCGCCGAGATCGAGAACCTCGAACCGGAGACGGAGTACCGCTACGCGCTGTTTGGCACCGAGGACGGCAAGGAACGCATCCTGCTCGGGCAGGATCAGCCCTACCGCTTTCGCACCCTGCCGGCCGCCTCAGCCACGGATGCGCCGTTGTCCTTCGCCTTCTATTCCTGCCACATGCCCTACGCCCAGACGCTGTTCGGCAAGACCGAGGTCAGCGGCATGGCGATGTGAGATTGCCTCAACGACGTGATGGAGCGGCATTACGCGAAGGACTTCCGCTTCCTGCTCGCCGGTGGCGACCAGGTGTATGTCGATGGCGTGACGTCGCTCGACATCTGGAAGTACCTGAACGGCGCGATGAGCCGCACGGGTGGGCAACTCGGTCCGACGCAGGACGAGATGGCGAGCTGGTATCGCGACATCTATCGCGGCTACTGGGGCTTTCCGTCCGTCCGCAAGGCCTTCGGGCGCTTCCCCACCTACATGATCTGGGACGACCACGAACTGGCCGACGGCTGGGGCTCGCTCCGGCTCGCCGGCGGCAAGGACGATGAACTTGACGAACGCTTCCCGCAGCGCAAGGCGAAGGGACTCAGCCGCGCCGACTGCCTGACGCTGCTAGGCCGCATGGAGCAAGCCGCCAAACAGGTGTATGCGGAATACCAGCACAGCCACAACCCGGACACGCCGGCCGGCCAGTACGACTACGCCATCGATTGCGGCAGCACGGCGGTGTATGTGCTCGACGGGCGTGGCAATCGCGACATTAACCGCGCCGAGGCGCGCATCCTCGGCAAGGCGCAGATGAAGCGCTTTACCGACTGGCTCGATGCGCTCGACCCCACCGCGACGCAATACCTCTTCGTGGTGGCGGCTGTGCCGGTGCTGCACATGAAGCCGGTGTTCGCCAACGCGGACGACAACGTCCTCGCCGATCTGGCCAACTTGCAGGACGACCTGCGCGACTCGTGGGAACACGCCTTGCACGACAAGGAGCGGCGGCAGCTGCTCAAGGCGCTGTTCCGGACGGCCGCGCGCGGCATCAGGGTGTCGATCCTGAGCGGCGACGTGCACATCTCGGCGGTGTTTCGCATGACGGACGCGCAGACCGGCGCGACGATCTATCAGCTGACCTCCAGTGCGCTGACCTACAACAAGCCGCGCTTCCTCGGCTGGGTGCTCGGCAACACGGTGCCGGACGAAGGCGAATCGGACGACGGCTATCACTTCAAGCGGCTCGCCCTCTACACCGACTGCAACTTCGGGCTGGTGACGGTCGACCCGCAGTTGGACGAGGTCACCTTCCAGCTTTACGGGATGCAGAAGGTCTCGCACCCCGACGCTACCGCCGCAGATCGGCCGGTCACGCACTCCATCGCGAAACTTGAATTGACCTTCTAGATACCATGATCACCCTCGAATTCCTCATCACCTCCTTGATCGTCGTCCTGATTCCCGGCACGGGCGTGATCTTCTCCGTATCCACCGGGCTGATCCAGGGACGCACTGCGAGTGTGTTTGCGGCGATCGGCTGCACGCTGGGCATCGTGCCGCACCTGCTGGCGACGGTGTTCGGCCTCGCCACGCGTGCAGGCCTGGCTGCGGCGTGGCTTCGCGGCGAGTTTCGCCGGACTCGGTGCTAATCTGGCATTTTCTGACAAGTAGGCTTCCAGCCTGTCATTGCCATGCCACATACTTTTCACATCGAAGCAAACGATTCGGGCGTCGTCACCACCCTGACCGGCATCGTGCAAGGTACCGAGATCCACGACCTGAACGAGACGTTCATGGCACATCCGTCTTTCGTGCGGTGGCGCTATCAGATCTGGGATTTTTCGGAAGCCGAGAGGCTCGAGGCATCCGTCGACCAACTGCGCGACTTCGCGATTCAGGACACGATGGCCTCCCGCATCAATCCCCGCCAGAAAATCGCCATCATTCCGCGCCGCGCCTCGCAAAGCGGCCTGGACCGGGTTTTCCATATCATGGAAGGCGTCTGGGGCGCCTACGAGTCGAAAACCTTCACGCAAATCGATGCCGCCCGCGAGTGGGCGTCACGCTGAGGCTCAAGCATCCAGGTTCACGATGCGATAATCGCGGCCTCGCCTTCCTGGTTTTTCGATGACTTCACTGCTTTCCCTGCCGGCCGCTCCCAAGGCCGGGCAGCGTGTTTCCCTTCCCGATTTTGCCGGTTCCTGCGACGCGCTCGCGATCTCGCAACTTTCCCGGCAGGCTGACGGCAAACGCCTGCTCGCGGTGATTGCCGCCAGCCCGCTCGAAGCACAGCGTCTCGCCGAAGAGGTCGTCTGGTTTACTCCGGCACTGCGTGTGCATCTGCTGCCCGACTGGGAAACGCTGCCCTACGATCATTTCTCGCCGCATCAGGATCTGGTGTCGGAGCGACTGGCGACGCTATTCGCCGTGAGCCAAGGGCAGTGCGACGTGCTGATCTGCGCCGCATCCACCGCCGCCACCCGCCTCGCCCCGCCCAGCTTCCTCGCGGCCCACACCTTCTTCATGAAGCGTGGGGACAAGCTCGACATCGAGAAGCTGCGCGCCCAACTGACGCTGGCGGGCTACCAGCATGTCACGCAGGTGGTCGCGCCGGGCGAGTACAGCGTGCGCGGCGGGCTCGTCGACCTGTTCCCGATGGGCACGCAGCTGCCGTACCGCATCGAGTTGTTCGACGACGAAATCGAGACGTTGCGCAGCTTCGACGTCGATAGCCAGCGCACGCTTTATCCGGTGCCGGAGATCCGCCTGCTGCCGGCACGGGAGTTCCCCGCCGGCGAGGCGGGCCGCACCACCTTCCGCCAGCGCTTCCGCGATGCTTTCGAGGGCGACGCCTCGCGTATCTCGCTCTACAAGGATGTCTCCAACGGCATCCTCCCGGCGGGCATCGAATACTACCTGCCGCTGTTTTTCGAGCAGACGGCAACGCTGTTCGACTACCTGCCGGCCGATAGCGATCTGCTGCTGCACGGCGACGTACCGGCCGCTCTGACCGAGTTCTGGAGCGACCTCAAGTCGCGCTACAAAATGCTCGGCGGCGACCGTTCTCGCCCGGTGCTGCCGCCGCAGGACATCTTCCTGCGCGAGGAAGACTTCTTCATCGCCACCCACCGGTTTGCGCAGTTCGTGGCAAAAGTCGGCGCACGCGAGACGGCAACCGCCGTCTCGCTCAGCCCGATGGAGATGGCACTGCCAACGGTCGCGGTAGACCGCAAGGCCGACGACCCGCTCAAGGCGCTGCGGCAGTTTCTCGCTGCCGCACCGGGACGCGTTCTGCTGCTGGCCGAGTCGGCCGGCCGGCGCGAAACGCTCAACGAATATCTTGCCGAACATGGCCTGACCGCGACGCCCTGCGCCGACTTCGCGGCATTCCTGGATGGCGATGCCCGGTTGATGCTGACGCACGCACCGGTGTCCGGCGGCTTCCGGTTGGCGGATTTCGCGGTCATTACCGAGAACGAGCTTTACGCCGCGACCGCCCGCCCGCGACATAAACGCTCGGACGCACGTCGCGCCAACCTCGAAGGCTGGCTGCGCGATCTCTCGGAACTCAAGATCGGCGACCCGGTCGTCCACGAAAGCCACGGTATCGGCCGCTACCTCGGTCTCGTCCATATGGATCTGGGCGATGGCGATGCTGAATTCCTGCAACTGGAATACGCCAACGAAGCCAAGCTGTATGTGCCTGTCGCCCAGCTCGAAGTCATCTCGCGCTACAGCGGCGTGGATCCCGAAGCGGTACAGCTGCACACGCTCGGTTCCGGCCAGTGGGAAAAAGCGAAGAAAAAGGCCGCCGAACAGGTACGCGACACGGCGGCGGAACTGTTGCACCTGTACGCCCAGCGGGCCGCACGCAAGGGCCATGAGTTCAGCTTCAAGACGCATGACCTAGAAACTTTCGCAGCCGGTTTCGGATTCGAGGAGACGCCTGACCAGCTGGCCGCCATCGGCGCCGTCATTACCGACATGGTGTCCGGCAAGCCGATGGATCGACTCGTCTGCGGCGATGTCGGCTTCGGCAAGACAGAGGTCGCGATGCGCGCCGCCTTCGTCGCCGTCGCCGACGGCAAGCAGGTCGCGGTTCTGTGCCCGACCACCCTGCTCGCCGAGCAGCACTACCAGAATTTCAGCGACCGGTTTGCCGATTGGCCCGTGAAGGTTGCGGAGATTTCCCGGTTCAAGTCGAAGAAGGAACAGGATGAAGCCGTCGCCTTGCTGGCCAAAGGCAAGATCGACATCCTGATCGGTACGCATCGTTTGTTGCAACCGGATGTGAATTTCGAGCGATTGGGCCTCGTCATCATCGACGAGGAACACCGTTTTGGCGTGCGCCAGAAGGAAGCGCTCAAGGCGCTGCGTGCCGAGGTCGACGTGCTGACGCTGACCGCCACGCCCATTCCTAGAACCCTGGGGCTATCGCTCGAAGGCCTGCGCGATTTTTCGGTAATCGCCACCCCGCCACAAAAGCGGCTGGCGATCAAGACGTTTGTCCACAAATGGTCGAACGGGCTGGTACGCGAAGCCTGCCTGCGGGAATTCAAGCGCGGCGGCCAAGTCTATGTTCTGCATAATGAAGTAGATACCATCGAAAATATGCGCGACCGGCTGCATATATTATTACCGGAAGCCCGCATCGTGGTCGGCCACGGTCAGTTGCCCGAGCGCGAACTCGAGCGCGTGATGCGCGAATTCACCCAGCAAAAGCACAACCTGCTGCTCTGCTCAACGATTATCGAAACCGGAATCGACAATCCGCACGCCAACACCATTGTCATTGCCCGCGCCGACAAGTTCGGCCTCGCGCAGTTGCATCAGCTGCGTGGCCGCGTCGGCCGTAGTCACCATCAGGCCTATGCCTACCTGCTCACCGACGAAAATGCCAAGCCCAGCGCACAGGCCCAACGCCGGCTCGACGCGATCCAGGCGATGGAGGAGCTTGGCTCCGGTTTCTTCCTTGCCATGCACGACCTGGAAATTCGCGGCGCCGGCGAGGTGCTCGGCGAGAACCAATCGGGCGAAATTCACGAAATCGGTTTCGCCATGTATGCCAACATGCTCAACGCCGCCGTGCGCGCCCTCAAGGAAGGCAAGGCCATCCCCGATCTGACCCAGCCCCTGTCGATCACCGCCGAGATCAACCTGCGTTTCCCCGCCCTGCTGCCTGACGCTTACTGCCCCGACGTCCATGAGCGCCTCACGCTCTACAAGCGGCTAGCCAACAGCGAAACCCCGGAAGCCTTGCAGGCCCTGCAGGAAGAGCTGATCGACCGTTACGGCGATATGCCGGCCCAGACCCAGTGCCTGATCGAAACGCATCGGCTGCGCCTGCTCGGCAAGCCGCTGGGCATCGCAAAACTGGATGCCGGGCCGGCAACGATCACGCTGCAGTTCGTCAAGAATCCGCCCATCGATCCGTTGATGATCATTCAGCTCATCCAGAAGGACCGCGCCTTCAAGCTCGCCGGGCCGGATAAACTGGGCTGGACCAAGGCGACCGCCACGCTCAAGGAGCGTACGGCCGCAATCAAGGATCTGTTCAAGCGCCTCGTCAGCGGCGCCTGACCTGCAAGGGAGATCGTCATGCGCCATTTAGTCGTGTTACTGGGATTGTTGTTCAGCCTGTCCATCCACGCGGCCGGCGAGCATAGCGAACCCATTGGCTACGTCAAGACCGCCAGTGGCGAAGCCTTCATCATCACCGCGCAGAACCGTACTGCGGCGCAGCCGGGGACACCGATCCATCTCGGCAGTCAGTTGAAGACAGGCGCGCAGGGCAGTATCGGCGTGACCTTCAAGGATGAGACCGTCGTCTCCTGTGGCCCGGACACCGAACTGACCATCGATGAATACCTCTATCAACCGAGCCAGGGCAAGCTCGCGCTGGTGACGAATCTGCTCAAGGGCAGCCTCAACTACGTTTCCGGCGTCATCGCCAAGCTCAAGCCCGATGCGGTGGCGGTGAAGACGCCGACCGGCACCATCGGCATCCGCGGCACGCAGTTCGTCGTCAAGGTCGAACCGGAGATGAAGCCATGAACCTGTACCGCCTGACCCTTCCCGTCACCCTGGCCGCCCTGCTGGCCGCCTGCGCAAGCCCGCCCAAGCCGGTTTCCTACGTCGCCCTGCTCGAAAGCCCGGACGGCAGCGTCGGCAAGATCGCCGTCAAGGGTGGCAAGGGCGAACAGGTGATCGACAAGGCAAAAACCGGCGCCCCGCTGGACGGTTCCCAGCCGGCCGCGCCAATCAGCGACGAAAAACTCAAGCAGGATTTCGGCGCCGCCATGGCCGCCCGACCCTTGCTGCCCGAGCGCTTCCTGCTCTACTTCGAAAGCGGCGGCGCGGTGCTCACGGCCGAATCGGCCGCCCTGCTGCCGATGATCATCGCGAGCGCGACGAACCGTCCGGGTGTCGATGTGTCCATCATCGGCCACAGCGATACTGTCGGCAAGGCCGAAGCGAATGCCGCGCTGGCCCTGAAGCGTGCCCAGGCCATCTCCGACCTGCTCAAGGAAAAGGGCCTCAAGGCCGCCGTCCTGAACGTCGAGTCGCACGGTGAATCGAATCTGCTGATCAAGACCCCGGACGAAACCGCGGAGCCGCGCAACCGCCGTGTCGAGGTCTCGGTCCGCTAGACGCCACTATTTCTCGTGCATCACGATCAGATCGCCCTGCTCGCCTGCCGTGAGCCGGCGATGATGCAAGGCGACCAGCGGATCGTCGGGATACTCAGCCGCCAGTCCGGCAAATAGCGCATCCGCATCGGGCCGCTTTTCCTGCATGGCCGCAAAGGCTGCCCGATATTCAACCAGTGGGGCGTAGTGCGGCGCCAATGAGGCCACGAGCGGCTCGAACACCCTGATCGCCTCGGTCTTGCCCTTGAGCACCAATTGCCCGACGGGGCGCACCTGGATGTTCGGGCTGGCCGCGAGGATGGCCTCCGACACGCAAAGTCGCGTGCCGAGATGCTTGTTCACACTTTCCAGCCGGGCCGCCGTGTTGATCGGGTCGCCCAGCGCGCGATAGTCAAACATCCGCGAACCGCCGAAGTTGCCGACCGTCACCTCGCCGGCATGCACGCCGATGCGCGTCTTGCCGAACGCGATGCCCTGCGCCTGCTGCTGGGCGGAATAGCCGCTGGCGAAGGCATCCATCTCGAGCGCGCAGGCCAGCGCGCGATGCTTGTGATCGCGCTGGCGCACCGGCGCCGAGAACATGACGACCAGCGCATCGCCGATGATGCGGTCGAGCGTGCCATCGTGGCGGAAGACGATGGCGATCATCTCGTCGAGATAGGCATTGAGCAGTGAGACGGCCTGCGCCGGGGCGATTTTTTCGATCAGGCTGGTGAAGCCTTGGAGATCGGTGAAGATGAAGCTGCATTCCTGCCGTCGCCCACCCAGTTCCATCGCTTCAGGATGGCGGATCAGGTATTCCACGCGGTTGGGCGAGACATAGCGCGCAAAGGCCGTCTTGATCCAGCGCTGGTCGCGCTCGCTGACGAAATGGTGCGCAAGGCTGCAAACGATAAAGGTCAACAGGATGCCGCTGGCCGGCGTGACGACGTCGAGCAGCAGGCCCTGCGCCGCAAAGGCCAGCCAGCCGACGGCGAACAAAAGTGCGATGGCCAGCGCACAGGCAGCGGCAGCGACCAGTGCCCGGGTGCGCAAGGCAAGAAAACCAATGCCGAGTCCGGCCAGCATCAGGGTCAGCGCCTCCATGCCATGCGCCCAGCCCGGACGCTTGAGGAAATGGCCGCTCAGGATTTGCTCGAGCGCCTGGGCGTGAATCTCGACGCCGGGAAGCGGCCCGAAGGGGCTGAAGCGCAAGTCGAGCAATCCTTGGGCGGAACTGCCGATCAGGACGATCTTGCCCGCCAGACTGGCACGCGTCGCCGGGTCATCGAGGACCTTCCACGCCGGAACATAGCGTGCGGCTTCCGCCGGCGTGAAATGCACCCACATTTCGCCGGCCGGCGTGGTGGGAATCGTGTGCCTGCCGATGCGTACGGTTGCCAGACCGGCATCTTCCCCCGCGCCTTGCAGCACGATGTTGCCCGTGTTTTCCGCCAGCCTCAGCACTTCACTCGCCAGGGTCGGAACTGGCGTCTGCGCGATTTTGAGCACCAGCGGCACGCGCCGCACGATGCCGTCGCTGTCTGGCACGAAGCTGAACGCACCCAGTCCGGCAGCGGCGGCTGCGAGCTGCGGCAGCGCGGGAACAGCCCCGGGGACGCCTTGCAGCCAACGCTCCGCTCCCGTGTCCAACTGCACGAAGCGCGCCTTGAGCTCGGGCGGTGGCGAGGGTTCGGGGGTCGCGACAAAGCCGAGCACCGCCGGTGTTTGCGCCAGCACACGGGCCAATGCGGCATCGTGATCGGGCAGGGTTTCGAGGGCAGCGCGCTGCTCGGCACTCAAGGGCCAACTCGCGGCAGCTTCACGCGGCGAGGTGCGATCGGGTTCGGCGAAGAGCACATCAAATCCAGTGGATGCCGTCCCGCCAGTGCCGACTTTTTGAAGCAGTTCGGCGATGCGCGTGCGCGGCCAGGGCCACTGGCCATGGCGGACGAGGCTTTCCTCGTCGATATCGACGATCCTTACCGGCGCATCGACATAGGCGCGCGGTTGCCAGCGCTGGTACTGGTCGAAGATGAGATTTCGCAGCGCCTGTTGCGGCCGGCTATCGACGACCAGCAGCAAAAGCCCGCACAGCACGGGCAGCAAGGGCAGCAGCAGGCTCCAGCGGAAGTGCGCGAAATGCCTCATCAATCCACGCTGCGCCTTGCATAGCGCAACACCTGCTGCACCAATTCATCGGGATCGATGGGCTTGGCGAGGTGCGCCAGCATGCCGGCGGCAAGACATTTCTCGCGATCTTCGCCGAAGGCATGCGCGGTCTGGCCGACGATCGGCATATCCGGCGCAAAGTCATGGATCTGCCGTGTCGCCTCATAGCCGTTCAGTTCCGGCATCTGGACATCCATCAGCACCAGCGCGAAGGCGTCGGCGCCGGCTTTCCTCACCAGATCGACCGCTGCGCGGCCGTCATCGGCCAGCGTCACGGCGGCGCCGGCCTCGATCAGCGTATCGCGCAGCATGGACTCGTTGAGCGGATTGTCCTCGGCCACCAGCAAACTGAGTCCGGCCAGGGGCTGGTCGGAGAGCGCCTGCGGCGGTGCCCCTGCGGCAGCTTCGGCTTGCAGGTCGCTGTCCGATACCGGAATGAAAGGCAGATAGAACTCGAAGGTGCTGCCCTTGCCGATTTCACTCTGCACGCGGATGTCGCCGCCCATCAGTTCGGCCAACCGCTTGCTGATCGCGAGACCCAGTCCGGTGCCGCCATAACGGCGCGTGGTCGAACCGTCGCCCTGCTGGAAGGGGTTGAACAACTGGTCGATCTGCTGCGGCGTCATGCCGATACCGGTATCCCAGACCCGGAAGACTAGCCGACTGCCGCGCTGCGCGACCGCCAGCGCAATGGTGCCGGCTTCGGTAAATTTGACGGCATTCGAAAGCAGGTTGAGCAGCACCTGCCCCATGCGCAAACCGTCGCCCATGCAGGCATGCGGCAGGTTCGGCATGCGCTCGACGACCAGTTCGAGCCGCTTGCCCTGCGCGCGTTCGCGAATCAGGTCGACCGAATGTCCGATCAATTCATCGAGATTGACCACCGCATGCTCGACCGTGAGCTTGCCGGCTTCGATCTTCGAGAAATCGAGGATTTCGTTGATGACGCCGAGCAGCAGGTTGCCCGAGGCGATGATTTTCTCGAAGGCGTTGCGCACCTTGGCCGCATCCTGGCAGTGCCGGTAACCGATCTGCGCGAAGCCGAGCACGCCGTTCAGCGGTGTGCGGATCTCGTGACTCATGTTGGCGAGAAACTCGCGCCGCACGCGCGCCAGGTTCTCGGCGGCGACCAGCGCTTCCTCGCGTGCCATCGCGGCTGCGCGCTGCTCGCTCATATCGACAAAACTGACCACTGCACCGTCCACCTTGCCGTCATGCATCATCGGGTGGGCGGCATACATCACCGGCACGGCGGACCCATCGGCATGCCAATAAACCTCGCTGTCGACACGCACCGCGTTCCCCGTGGTCAGCGCGCCATGCGACGGGCATTCCTCGGCCGGGTAGGGCGTGCCGTCCGGCCGACTGTGGTGGAACAGGGCATGCGCCGAATGTCCAATCACCGCTTCGGCCGGGTAGCCGAGCAGCGTGCAAGCCGCGGGATTGATGAAGGTGATCAGGCCATCGCGATCGAGTCCATACAGCCCATCCGCACTCGAACGCAGGATATAGCTGGCGCGTGCCTCGGTTCTGCCAAGTTCGTCGGTGCGCTGCACGACCAGTTCTTCAAGATGATGGCGATGGCGGTCGAGTTCGGCTTCGGCCTGCTTGTACTCGGTGATGTCCTCGTAGATGCCCAGCACGCCAATCACCACGCCCTGCGGATTGCGCAAGGGCACTTTCGAAGTACGCAACCAGATCTGCCGGCCGTCCGGCGTCGTCTGCGGCTCTTCGTAGGCCAGCTTCGCGCGGCCGGATTCCATGACGGCGCGATCGTCGGCGCGATACAGTTCCGCCTGATCCGCCCAACCCATCTGAAAATCGTCCAGACCCACCAGATCCTGCGGGCCGGATTTCCCCGCATCACGGGCAAAGGCCGGGTTGCAACCCAGATAGCGCAAGTTGCGGTCTTTCCAGAACACCCGCACCGGCACGGTATCGACGATGGTTTGCAGCACCTGGCGTGATTCACCGAGCGCGCCATTGAGGCGACTTTCGGTTTCCGTCAGCTGGCTTGCCAGCTGCGCTTCCTTGCTGGCTGCCAACTCGTTCAGCAACTGGGTCAGCAAGGACAGGCTCACCGGCGCGACGATCGCCGCCGTCACCAGACCCGTCAACACGTAGTCCCAGGTGACCTCGCCCTTGATCAGCCAACTCATCAGCGAAACAATACCCCCTGCCACTGCAATCGTCACAGTGGCAATCAGCGCCCACAACCGCACGCCCTTGATCCGCAACAGGAAGGCGACAGATGAGGAGTTCTGGCGGGTGCCCATGATGAAGCGACATCACTAAAGTATGGCTCTTCCGGTAAATCCTACGGTGGAATGAGATGACCGACATCCCTGAGATGGTGTATCCACGCGGGTTTTCCAGGACTCGGGCAGGTACAACAAATGGGAGCGGTCATCCCGGCGAAGATTTTGG
>Ga0209835_1000600_pt1 | contig 22666 bp, 21 predicted proteins | sample LakKivwa52mmetaG_FD_184138 | JGI IMG/M metagenome (GOLD analysis project Ga0209835, IMG submission 184138) | Anoxic lake water microbial communities from Lake Kivu, Rwanda to study Microbial Dark Matter (Phase II) - Lake Kivu water 52m metaG... | ecosystem: Environmental > Aquatic > Freshwater >...
CCAGCCATTCCAGCAGGGTCTCGTAGAGCTTCTGCGGATCGACCGGCTTGGCGATGTGCTCGTTCATCCCCGCCGCCAGGCAGGTGTCGCGATCCGCGCCGACTCGCTCAACAAGACCACCCCGATCCTCGCCATGACCGCCAACGCCTCCGGCGCGGATCGCGACACCTGCCTGGCGGCGGGGATGAACGAGCACATCGCCAAGCCGGTCGATCCGCAGAAGCTCTACGAGACCCTGCTGGAATGGCTGGAGAAGGGCGGCTGCTGACGGGCGGCTTGAGGGCGGAAACCCGCCATGGACGCGGCGGCGGGCTGTAGTACCGGTTTGGGTCGTAAGAGGCGATTCAAATAAGTCGGCTCTGGCGAGACGGCACACTCCCCGCATGATTTGACCAAATCGAACGATTCGTTTAAATTGGTTGCAACCATAGCCGCTGGAGGGCATGACGATGCAAACCTATACCGCCAATGAAGCCAAGACCCGCTTCGGCGAATTTCTCGACCGCGTCCAGCGCGAGCCGGTGCGCGTGATGCGCCACGACCGCGTAGTCGGCGTGATGGTCAGCGCCGAAGATTACGAGGCGATGCGGGCCTACTACGCCGACCGGCTGCGGCAGACCTTGAAAGAGAGTGCCGCCGGCGCCGCGGCAGCCGGCCTGACAGAGGAAAAGCTGGCCGAACTGCTGGCCGATGAAAGCTGAGTTCGACAGCGCGAATTACGCGCGGGTCGTCGTCGACACCAACGTCATCCTGAGCGCTGCCCTGGCGCCGCAAGGCGTTCCCGCGCAATTCCTCGATCGTCTGCTGCAAGTTGGTCGCCTGGTATTTTCCAGCGCCACATTCGCCGAACTCGAGACACGCATCTGGCTGCCCAAGTTCGACCGCTACCTGCCGATCGAACGCCGCCGCCGCTTGCTGCAAGAAGCCAACGCCAGCGCGTTGTGGGTCGACATTCCCGACGGGCTTGCATCACGACGCCATTCCCGCGACGCAAAGGACGATATGTTCATCCATGCCGCACTGGCTGCGTCCGCGGCTCGACTCGTCAGCGGAGACGACGACTTGCTGTGCCTGCATCCGCTTGAAGGCATCTACATACTTTCGCCACGCGCAGCACTGGACGAACTCGCGAAGCTCGGCGGGGCATGATGAACATCCTCCTCAACAAGGCCCACTTCCCCGTCACCGTGCTCGGTCCGGGGCGGCGCATCGGGTTGTGGCTGCAGGGCTGCACGATCCGCTGCAAGGGTTGCGTGTCGCAGGACACATGGCCGGCCGACCCGTCGCGGGCAATGCCGGTGAAGGCGCTCGTCGACTGGTGCAAGCGCGTGGCCAGGGATGGGCTGGATGGCGTCACGATCAGCGGCGGCGAACCCTTCGACCAGCCCAAGGCGCTGGCCGCGCTGCTCGATGGTTTGATCGCGTGGCGCACCGCGGCCGGCCTCGATTTCGACCTCCTCTGCTACAGCGGCTATCCATTGAAGACGCTGGAGAAGAAGTACACGAAGATTCTCGCGCGACTCGACGCGCTGATTCCAGAACCCTACGCCGACGGCCGGCCGCTCGGAGCGCTGTGGCGCGGCTCGGACAACCAGACGCTGGTGCCGCTGTCGGCTCGCGGCGAAGCGCGTTACTCGGATACGATCGCGGCACCGCAAGCGGAGAGTGAGAAGCGCATGCAAGTCAGCGTCGAGGATGGCAAGCTCTGGATGATCGGCATTCCTCATCGCGGCGACATGGCGGCGCTCGAAGACATCTGCCGCCAGCGCGGCGTGCAGCTGAACCAGGTGTCGTGGCGATGAAGGACTACGTCCGCTTCTGCCCGGTCTGCGACACCGTCGCCGCCCCCGACGCGGCGCAGTGTGGCAATTGCGGCACATTGTTGCTCGGCGTCGACCTGAGTCTGAAGCAGGATGCAGCGGCGTCGATCACCCTCCCGGAAGCTGCGCTGGAAGGCGTGCAGTGCCCCCATGAGGATTGCGGCGCGATCAACACGCCCGGTAGCCCCACCTGCCTCTACTGCGGGAGGCCGATGACCGCAGCGGGTGCCGTCCCCGCAGAGAAAGCAGGCACGGCTAATGCCGGCCTGCGTGCGCCGACTTTTTACACACTGCCCAGTGCGCTCGCGGCGAAATTCCGCATCGCCGAGGTGCTGCCGGCCGGCGGCGCCGAAGCCGAGATCATGATCCTCGCCGGCAACGCCAACGCCAATGTGAAGGTCGTCGCCAAGCTCTACCGCCCCGGCATCGTGCCGAAGACCGACGTGCTCGAACGCGTCGGCCAGGCGGGTTTTGGCCATGTCGTGCGCCTGATCTCCCATGGCGAATCGGATGGCGTGCACTACGAGGTGATGGAATACTGCCCGGAAGGTTCGTTGCGCCAACTGATGAATGCCGGCCCTTTGCGACGAGACGAACTGCGGCTGGCCATCGAGGAACTCGCCGAGGCGCTCGCCGCGCTGCATGGCATCGATGTCATTCATCGCGACCTCAAGCCCGAGAACATCCTCGTCCGCCGGCGCGAACCGCTCGACCTCGTGCTGACCGATTTCGGCATCGCCTCGGTGGTCGATGCCACCCAGCATTTCACCGGCATGGCGCGCACGGTCAAATACGGCGCGCCAGAAACCCTGTCCGGCGTGCTCGACCGCGCCGCCGACTGGTGGTCGCTCGGCATCATCCTCGTCGAACTGCTGACCGGTCGCCACCCGTTCGCCGGCCTCTCAGACGCCGTGATCACGCATCGGCTCGTGACCACCAGCATCGACCTATCCGGCGTCACCGACCCCGACTGGCGCAAGCTCTGCCGCGGTCTGCTGCTACGCGATCCGCAGAAGCGCTGGGGAGCGGCAGAGGTGCGGCGCTGGCTGGACGGCGACGCCAACCTGCTGATGCCGCAGGACGACGTCGCCACGCCGGGCGCCCATGCCGGCTTGCCCTACCGCCTCGGCGATTCCCTTTGCCACACTCCGGAGGAACTCGCCGCCGGACTAGCCACGCATTGGGAAGCGGGGCGCAAGGATCTGATGCGCGGCGAGATCGCCGCCTGGGTTCGTGAGGAATTGAAAGACCAGAACCTCGTGCGCTTCCTGCAGGATCTGCTCGATCTGCGCGATACGTCCGATGATCTGCGGCTGCTGCGGCTGATCCTGTTCCTTGCGCCCACGCTGCCACCGGCCTGGCGCGGCAGCAGCCTTGCATTGCCCGGCCTGCTCGCCCAGGCGGCAAAAGCAGTGAAGGGCGACCTGCCAGCGTCCGACTGGGTCGTCTCGATCTTCGCGCAGCGCATCCTCCACGAACTGTCTCCTGCGCAGCATTCGGCCGAAGCCGCTCTGGTCAGGCGCTGGGAAGAGCAGCACGCGGACTGCCAGCAACTTTGGCAGGAAACCACGCATGCACGCACCAACCTGCGCGTCGAGGAGACCCGCATCGAGGGCGTGGCCAACTTCGACGCCCTTGTCTATGGCGAACCGGCCGGCCTGAACAAGCCATCCCCTTTCAAGCTGCTTCCGATGCTGCTGCTGGCCCTGGCCGACGCAAGCTACGCCAGCGAACTGCGCCAGCAGATCCGCGCGCGGGCTGAAACGTGGCTGGCGCATAACCACTGGCTTGGACATCTGCTCACCAGCGAAGAGCCGGCGGCCTGGGTGATGGCAAGCTTCCTGCTCCCCTATGCCCGGGACGAAGCCGCAACCCGGCAGAAACGCCTGCAACGCGAGCAGGAAGCCGAGGCGAGGCGCTTTTCGGAGCTCGCCACGCGCACGAACGAGACGCTCGCGCGGCTGCGCGATGCCTGCGAATATCTCGGCGTCTTTGCCAGCGAGACGGAGCGAGCCAACACTGCATCTGCTTGCACCGACCTGATGGCGCTGGTCGCGGACGCCCGCGCCGCGGGCGTGCCCGCCGAAGCGCCCCTGATGCGTACGCTGCGGCGCGCCGAACCGGTCGTGCTGCGCATCCAGGACCGGCTCGATGCCTGGGCGCACGCCGCGCGCGTCAATGCGCTCTTTCGCAACCGCAACCTCGCGCAAGGCGCGGGCGGCTTCTTCGGCATCCTGTTCATGTTCGCCGCGCAGGTGCTGAGTCGTTTCCTGATCTGGCTGATCATCATTCCCGCCGCGATCTTCGGCTGGCGCATGTGGGGCATCGTCGAGCTGCGCAACGCGATCCGCGATCTGGGTCGTGCCCTGCCCGCGCGCGTTCCGACCGCATGAACATCCCGCCAGCCATCCTCGCCGCACTGCCCGATCCGGTCGATGCCTGCCGCGAAACGCACATCTCCTGGGTGCTGCTCGCCGGCCCGTACGCCTACAAGCTCAAGAAACCGGTGACGCTGCCCTTCCTCGACTACGGCACGATCGAGCAGCGGCGCTTGTATTGCCACGAGGAGCTGCGCCTCAATCGACGCTTCGCGCCCGATCTCTATCTCGATGTCGTCGAGCTTGCCGGCGAGCCCGCCGTCAGGATGAAGCGCTTCGACGAAGCGCAGCGGCTCGACCATGTCAGTAGCCAAGGCGACCTGACCGGCGCGCATATCGCACAGCTGGCCCGCGACCTCGTCGCCTTTCAGGCGCGCGCCGCCATTGCCGCGCCGGAATTCGGCACGCCGGAGATCATCCGCGCCGATGCCTTGGAGAATTTCGATGAGCTGCAGCGCCTGCTCCCTATCGAGGCGCCCGTCCTGACGCGTCTGCGCGACTGGACCGAAGCCGAGTGGCGGCGCCGCACCTCCGATTTCGCCGCGCGCCACGCGGCCGGTTGTGTACGCGAAGGCCACGGCGATCTGCACCTCGGCAATCTCGTACTGCTCGACGGACATGTCGTGCCATTCGACGGCATCGAGTTCAACGCGGATTTCCGTTGTATCGACATCGCCAGCGAGATCGCCTTCACCCTGCTCGACCTGCTCGACCACGGCCGCCCCGGCCTCGCCCACTGGCTGCTCGACGCCTGGCTGACCTGGAGCGGCGATTTCGCTGCGCTCAAGGTGCTGCGCTTCTACCTCGTCTATCGGGCGATGGTGCGCGCCAAGGTCGCCGTCCTGCAGGACCGCGCGCCTGAAGCGGCCGGCTATCTGGCGCTGGCCTTGCGGCTGACGACCCCGCCCGCGCCAACGCTGACGATCACCTGCGGTCCGTCGGGCTGCGGCAAGACCTTCGAAACCAGTCGCCGTCTCGCCAGCGCCGACTTTCTGCATACCGTGCGCATCCGGTCAGATGTCGAGCGCAAGCGGCTGTTCGGGCTGGCCCCGGACGCGGACAGTGGTGGTGCGATTTACACCCAGGAAGGGACAACCCGCACCTATGCGCGGCTGGCTGAATTGGCCGAAGCGACTCTGCAGGCCGGCTGGTCGGTCATCGTCGATGCGGCTTTCCTGAAGCGCGCCGAGCGCGATGAGTTTCGCGCACTTGCCAAACGGCTATCTGTGTCCTTCGCCCTGATCGCTCCGCAAGTGTCGCCCGAAGAACTTGCCCGGCGCATCCAAGCCCGCCGGAACGATCCTTCCGAGGCGACCATCGAAGTCATGCAACAGCAATTGCTCTGGTTCGAACCAGCGGGCGACGACGAACAAGTGTAAGGAAAACCTTACACTTTTGTGACGGAATCGTTGGCATGCACCAAAATATCCCACCAAAGTAAGAGCCTAGCAACGCCGGCCCGAATCCTGCTTAATCAATAAGTTGAAGACACGAATCGGATGAAATGCTGGCGGAAATGGTGGCGGCCGCGAAAACCCAACTGAAGTGCTTGTTTGCCGGCGGCATCTTGCTCGCCTGCGGGGGCACTGTGTTTGGGCAGGACAGCCCCCAACTCGCGCCGACCCTCGAACGACTGGCCACGGCCATGGAGGCCCAACTGGTATGGAGCCAGGCCCTCGCGGTCATCGGCATCGTCGCCATGCTGGCCACCCTTGTCGTGGTCCTCGTGCTGCTCGTCTTCCTGCGCCCCCGCATGCCACGCAGCGATGGCATCGTTACACCGGCCGCGCCAATGGCGGCCCCATTCCCATTGGTCGAACCCTCCCCGGCGCCCATGCCGGCGGCGGACGCGGACCGCTGGGAATTCGTGCTGGAAGGCACCGGCCACGGGGTCTGGGATCTGAATCCGGGTACCGGCGAGGTCGTCTTTTCCCCCGCGTGGCGGCGCATGCTCGGCTATACCGCCGAGGATGTCCCCAATACGCTCGCCTCCTGGCGCAGCCTGATCCATCCCGAAGACCAGCCGAAGGTCCGCAAGACTTTCGAAAGCCTGCTGGCCGGCGAGGGCGACACCCACCAGGTCATCTATCGCATGCGCACCAAGGTCGGCGACTATCGCTGGGTGCAAACCGCGGCGCATCTGATGCGCGACGCGGCCGGCCGGCCGCGCCACATGATCGGCACCAATACCGACATCACCGAGCAACGCGAGATGGAACAGCGGCTCGAACAGCTGATGGCGGCACTCAACGAAAGCGAGGCGCACTTCCGCCGCTTCTTCGACGAGGCCCGGGCAGTGATGCTGCTGATCGACCCGGCCGATGGCCGCATCATCGACGCCAACCCCGCGGCAAGCGCTTTCTACGGCTATGCGCGCGAAGAGCTGCTCGCCCTGCACATCACCGACATCAACCAGATGTCGCAGGAAGATGTCGCGGCTGAAATGGCACAGGCGCTCGCCGCCGGGCGCGAGCAGTCGATCCTGCCGCATCGCCTGAAGAGCGGCGAGATCCGTACCGTCGAGGTGTATTCGAGCCCCTATCAGTACGACAACCGCCTCGTCATCTACGCGATCGTCCACGACATCAGCGAGCGCGTCCAGGCCGAGCGCGGCCTGCGTGAAGCGGCGACGGTGTTCGAGTCGACCGCCGAGGCGATCATGATCACCGATAGCAGCGGCACGATCCGGCGCATCAACCAGGCCTTCACCAACATGACCGGCTACAGCGAGGCGGAAGCCCTCGGCCAGACGCCGCGCATCCTCAAATCCGATCGTCAGGACGAACAGTTCTACAAGAACATGTGGGAACGGCTGAAGTCGCAGGGACGCTGGGAGGGCGAGCTGTGGAACCGGCGCAAGAATGGCGACGTCTTCCCGGTGTGGCAGATCATCTCGACGGTACGCGATGCGCAGGGCATGAGCGTCGGCTTCGTCTCGCTCTTCATCGACATCACGCAGAAGAAACGCGACGAGGACGAGATCGCCTACCGCGCCAACTACGATGCGCTGACGGGATTGCCGAACCGCAACCTGCTCGCCGAGCGGCTTACCCAGGCGCTCAAGCAGGCGCGCCGCGAAGGCTCGCGCGTCGCGGTGATGTTCATCGACCTCGACTTCTTCAAGCAGGTGAACGACACGCTCGGCCACGCCGTCGGCGACCGCCTGCTGCAGCTGGTCGCGGAACGCATGCGCCTGTGCGTGCGCGAGACCGACACGATCGCGCGCCTCGGCGGCGACGAGTTCGTCATCCTGCTGATGGATATCGACGAGAGCGCGCCTGCGGGCATCGTCGCCGAGAAACTGATCGCCCAGATGGTCGAGGCTTTCGTCATCGAGGGCAACGAGATCCATATCGGCGCCTCGATCGGCATCACCATCTTTCCGGACGACGGGCGCAACGTCGATACGCTGTTCCGTAACGCCGACCTGGCGATGTATCGCGCCAAGACCATGGGGCGCAACAACGCACAATTCTTCGAGCCGGCGCTGACCACCGCCGCGCTGGACCGTCGCGCGCTCGAAAACGACCTGCGCGGGGCGATCTCGCGGCAGGAATTCCGGCTGCACTTCCTGCCGCTCGTCGATCTCGCCACCAGCAAGATCATGGGGGTCGAGGCGCTGCTGCGCTGGCAGCATCCGCAGCGCGGCCTGCTCGATCCGGGCAATTTCGTGCCGCTCGCCGAGGAAACCGGCCTGATCCGCGAGATCGGCGCCTGGGCCTTCGACGAGGCGGCGCGCCAGCTTGCCGCCTGGGAAGCTGCCGGCCACAACCTGACGCTGGCGATCAACGTCTCGATCCGCCAATTGCCCGAGGCGATGTCGGTCAAGAACATCCTCGGGGTACTTTTCAAGTACGGCCTCGCGCCCCAGCAGCTCGTGATCGAGATCACCGAGAGCGTGCTGCTCGCCGACTCGCCGGCCATCCAGCAATGGTTCGTCGAAGCCGGCGACGCCGGCCTGCATCTGGCCATCGACGATTTCGGCACCGGCTATTCCTCGCTGGCCTACCTCAAGCGCTTCCCGGTGCGTCACGTCAAGATCGACCGGACCTTCGTCAAGAACATGACGGGCGACGCCGGCAACCGCGCACTGGTCGAGGCGATTCTCGCGATGGCGCACAGCCTCGGCCTGTCGGTCGTTGCGGAGGGCGTGGAAGATGTCGGGCAGGCCAGCCTGTTGCAGGCACACGCCTGCGAACTCGCGCAGGGCTACCTCTACAGCCAGCCGCTACCCGCGGATGAACTCCTGACGCTGCTGAACAAGCCGGCTACGTAGAAGACTTCCTAGGCGACTTCGATGCAACTCACGCGTTCGAAGTCGCCGCCGCGCTCGATGATCTCTCCCAGCTTGAAGCGGCGCGTCGCGATCTGCGTCCAGGTTTCCATGATGCGCTCGGGCTTGAAGCTGCCCGGCGGCAGGATCAGCGATGCGGGGAGCGACTCCGCCATCTCCGGCAGGATGAAGCCGGGCTGATACTTGTCGGACGTGGCCATCACGCCGGTACGGCGCACGCCCACCGGTTGCGGGCGGCCCGGCATGAGCTGGATGCCCGTGACGAGATCGTCGCCGCGCCGCTGAGTCCAGCGCACCACGCCCAGCAGCATCTCGCTGCGCGCCACCAGTTGCACGGCGACCAGTTGACCGATGCCGAGCCGTCCGCCAGCCCGGTCGAGGGGGCGCACCAGGCAGAGGCCATCTTCCGACTGGTCGAACAGTCCCCAGTCCTCGATCACCGTCCAGTTCTCGAGCTGGAAGCCCTGATCCTGGCTGAAATTTTCCTCGAAGCGCGTCGCCACGCGCCCGAACATGGCGAGTTCCTCGCGCTGCCGGCGCAGTTCATCGCTGGAGGTGCTGCCCGGCGGACGGAAGCTCTGGTGGCCGGAAACGTAGTAATGCACAGCATCGACGCCGGCGACGAAACGGCAGCTGCCACTCATCGGATGGCGCTCGTAGCGGCGCTTCACGCCACCCTTCACCCAGCGCGGGTAGATCCGTTGCAGGACTTCGCCGCAGGAAGGCATGGTGCAATCCTCGCCCAAGCCAAGGCTGGCGGGCGTGACGCCTGGCTCGCCGCGCGCCAGCAGCACCAGTCGCTTCTTGATGCTCTTGCGCAGTCCGACGGTGTCGAGCCAGCGTGCCCCGGGGCCGTTGTACGGCATGAACCCCGGCGGCGCATCGCCTTCAAGATCGACGCACAACGGCAGGGAGGGCGTCAGCGTCGGCGGCTCCTTCAACACGCTGACCTTCGCGCTCCAGCGTCGCGCCCACCCCATGACCCAGCGCTGCTGGCGCGGCGCCAGTTCATGCAGGCTGGCGGCGGCGATCAGCACCAGTTCGACATAGGTCATGGCAGGCGTTACCGGCCGGTAGCCGCGCAGCGTGTCGGTCACGGTACTGGCGGCCTGCGCGGTGATGTTCTCGCGCAGGGCGTCGGCAACGGCAACTTGCGTGACCTCCAGCGTTTCGGCGCTCGAATAGATCGCATGGGCAAAGCGCCACAGCGGCGTATCCGCCTGCCGCCCGGCGCGCATGAGATCGGCGAAATCGTCGGTGAGTATCGCCAGCGCACGCTGGCAGATCACGGCCGCCTGCGGCTTCAGGGCCATCGTCGCCGCCGAGCAGGTTTTCGAGGCAGCGCATATAGCCCAGCAGCAATTCCTGCCAGAGCGCATGGGTCGTATCGATGGCAGCCTGCTCCAGCGGTGCGAGCGGCAGCGGCTTGCCGGAAAAGAGGTTTGCGCTTTCGCCTTGCACGAAGCGAATCGGCACCTGCAGGATTTCGAGCATGCCCAGCCGGGTCGTGCCGGCCAGCGTGTAGCCGTTCAGCACACGCAACTGTTCAAGTAGCTGCGCCTGTGCCAGTCCGGGATTCAGCAGCGGCAGCCGCTTGATCCAGCCATGGCACGCCTGGAGGTCGGCGAAATGCGGTGCGATGTCGGTGCCGGTCGGCGGCAGGTCGATTTTCATGCCCGGGCTCATGCATGTTCTCCCAATGCTTGAGACAAAGCGGCAGCCAGTGCCGCGCTGTCGGGTTGCATCCGCGCCGGCACCGGCCGCGTGGCCGGCGCCCAGATCGGCGCGGGGAAATGGCTGTCATCGCGCCAGCGCGGAATCACATGCCAGTGCAGGTGGGGCACGACATTGCCGAGGCTGGCGAGATTGATCTTGTCCGGACGAGCGACCGAGCGCACGACCCGTTCGACGGCATCCACCACTACAAGCAAATGGCGGCGTTGGTCCACCGTCAGGTCGGACAACTCCGCGACATGCGCTTTCCAGATAACGCGGCAGAAGCCGGGAAACGCTACGCCCTCCCCGCCGCCGACGCGGATGACGCGGCAAACTTCATCCTGCCAGAGGAGTTCTCCGCCGCTCGAATCGCAGAGTTCGCATGCGCTCATGCCATGAAGATAGCACAACGGCCACGAGCGCAATCAGTCGCCGCCCGGCCGAAGGCTCGGCATGCAGGGCGATCCGCGCCTGCCCGAGCGCCTCCGCCAGCGCGTGTTCCGACCGTGCCAGCAGATAGCTGTCACCTGCGCACAAGAAGACGTCACCAGCGCCATGGGTACACGTCAGCCAGACCCGGCCCGCGACGCATTCGATGCGCGTTGCGCCTCTGATCCACACGGGACGATTGTGTTCGAGTGCAAGCATCTTCATGGTCGTCTCCTGATCTGGCTGCCTGATGAGATGCCAGTGTAGGAATTGGCCGAACAATGGTACAGTTGCAATCAAACATTATTGTGACCATTACAGTTAATAAACTACAAAACTGTACTGTCCATCACCAACGACAACTGTACGGGTGTCCTGATGAGCGAACTGCGTTACGAGAAACTGGCGGATGATGTTGCCGGCATGATCGCCGGCGGCGTGTTGCGCGCGGGTGAACGCCTGCCCTCGGTGCGCAAGCTCGCCGAGGAGCGGCGCGTGTCGATCTCCACCGCGGTACAGGCCTTCCGTCAGCTCGAACAGCGCGGACTGGTCGAAGCCCGGCCGCAATCCGGCTTCTTCGTGCGGGCGCGGCCGCAACCGTTGCTGGCGCCGGCCACGCAGGCCGCCCCCGAAACACCGGTACTTGTCGATTTGAACCAGCGCCTCGTCGGCGTGCTGGAAGCGAACCACCAGCCCAGCGTCGTACCGCTGGGTGCCGCCCTGCCAGCGCCGAGTTTGCTGCCGGTCGCCGCCTTGCACCGCCGCTATGCCAGCGTCGCGCGGCGCTTTCCCAACCTGCTCAGCGGCGCAAGCCACACCGACATCAACGATCCGCAACTGGTGCGCCAGCTGGTGCGGCGTTCGCTGTCCTGGGGCGGCCCGCTCGACGCCGACGAGATCACGGTCACCAATTCCTGCACCGAGGCGATGCACCTCTGCTTGCGTGCGGTGACGCAGCCGGGCGACACGGTTGCGGTCGAGTCGCCCGCCTATTACGTGATGCTGCAACTACTCGAAAGCCTGGGGCTCAAGGCGCTCGAAATCCCCACTGAACCGGAAACCGGCATGTCGATTCCAACGCTCGATCTCGCCACGCGCGATGGCAAGGTCGCCGCCGTGCTGCTGGTGCCCAACGCGAGCAATCCGCTCGGCAGCGTGATGCCCGACGCCAGCAAGAAGAAACTCGCGCAGCTCATGGCTGCGCGCAAGATCCCGGTGATCGAGGACGACATCTACGGCGACCTTTGCTATGCCGCACAGCGGCCGTGGCCGGTCAAGTCCTTCGACAAGGCGGGCAACGTCATGCTGTGCGCCTCGTTCTCGAAATGCCTGTCGCCCGCGCTGCGTTGCGGCTTCGTCGCGGCGGGCAAGTATCGCGCCGCCGTCGCGCTGCAGAAGATGCTGGTCAGCGGCGGTACCAACCCGATCACCCAGCGCGTGCTCGCCGAGGCCCTCGAATCCGGTGCCTACGAGCGTCATGTGCGCAACTTGCGCCGCCAGTTCCAGAGCCAGGTCGAGCAGATGATCGCCGCCGTGACGCGCTACTTTCCCGCTGGTACGCGCATCGCCCGGCCGCAGGGTGGCTTCGTGCTGTGGGTCGAACTGCCGGAGAAGATCGATACCGCCAAACTGTGGAAGCGCGCCATCGCGGCGGGCATCGCCTTCGTGCCCGGCGACCTGTTCTCGCCGAGCCGGCTCTACCGCAACTGCCTGCGCCTCAACTGCGGCAACCCGTGGAGCGAGATGATCGAAGCGGCCGTCAAGCGACTCGGCGAACTGGCGGCAGGCTGATCCATGACTGCTTCCAGCGTTGCGCGCCTGCTGATCCTCTCCGCCATCTGGGGCGGCTCCTTCATCTTCATGCGCATCACCGTGCCTGCGCTCGGGCCGGTTGTCCTGATGGAACTACGCGTGCTGTTGGCGGCGCTGTTCCTCGCCGGCGTCGCACACTTCCTGAAAAGTACGCTCGCGGCCGGCACGCACTGGAAGCATTACCTGATCCTCGGTTTCTTCAACTCCGCGCTGCCCTTCCTGCTGTTCGGCTATGCGGCGCTGACGCTGCCCGCTTCGCTGATGGCGATTCTCAATGCCACCGCACCGATCTGGAGCACCTTCATCGGCGTGGTCTGGCTGCGCCAGCGGCTGACGCCGAAGGCTGCGCTCGGCCTCGGGCTCGGCGTGTCCGGTGTTGCCTTGCTGGTCGGGCTCGACCAGGCGATGCTGCAACCCGGCGCGGAATGGGCAGCCGCGGCGGCACTCGCCGCGGCGCTCTGCTATGGCATCGCCTCGCTCTACGCCAAGCAGGCACGCGCCGTCGAGCCGCTCGCGAACGCGCATGGCAGCATGTGGGCGGCGACGCTGTGGCTGCTGCCGGCATCCTTTTTCTTTACCCCGCCCGAACTGCCGGGACCGGACATCCTGCTTTACGTCGTCATCCTCGGCGTGGTGTGCAGCGGCGTCGCCTACCTGCTCTACTTCCGGCTGATTGCCGAAATCGGTGCCGCGCCGGCGCTGACCGTCACCTTCCTGATCCCGCTGTTCGGCGTGCTGTGGGGCTGGCTGTTCCTCGCCGAAACGGTGGGCTGGCATACGCTGGCCGGTGCCTTCATCGTCATTCTCGGCACCGCCCTGGTCACCGGCTTCTCGCCGCGCCTACTGTTCGCCCGCAAGGCTGCGACGGCAGGCTGATGCCGTCCAGCCAGCGCCGACTTTCAGGTGTTATTTTTCGGTCTTTAGTTTCCTTTTGTCATTCGCGTCACGCCCCGGGGAATCCATCTCGTGTATTGGTTGCTCGCACTTCTGGCCATCGCTCTTTTGTTGGGGCTGACCGTCTATCTGCGCAAGCGGCAGGCGGCCAAGGAGAAGGCATATCTTGCGGCGCTGGCTGCGAAGCCGGAAACGCTGGTGTGGGGAAAGCAGGTAGCCATCCCGTCGCAGGGCTATGTCTGCCAGGCAGTCAAGGACATTGCGGGTACTCATTTCATGAAGGATGATGCGCCCCACCTGCCCCTGCACGAGTGCACCCACAAATTCGCCTGCCAGTGCAAATACCAGTTGATCAAGGACAAGCGCGGCGGCAAGGAGCGGCGTGACGGTATCGACCGCCGACCCGTGGTGCGTTACGACCCGGACAACCCGCCACGCCGTTGCGGCCGCGACCGGCGCAAGGAAAACAACAACCCCTTCAACGACGGGGTTGCCTGACTCTACAACTCCCGGACCACCACTTCCCCGCGCAGGCTGTGCGGCAGCGCGCCGGTAATGGTGACGTCGATGAACTGACCGATCTGCCTCGGGCTGCCCTTGAAGTTGACGATGCGGTTGTTGGCGGTGCGGCCGGCAAGTTCGCTGACATCCTTCTTCGCGCAGCCTTCCACCAATACCTTTTGTACGGTGCCGACCATCGCCAGCGAGATTGCGTAGGCCTGCTCCTCGATGCGCTTTTGCAAGCGCATCAGCCGCTGCGTCTTGAGTTCGTCCGGGGTGTCGTCGGCCATCTCGGCGGCGGGTGTGCCGGGCCGCGGGCTGAAGATGAAGGAAAAGCTCGCATCGAAGCCGATCTCCTCGATCAGTTGCATGGTTTTCTCGAAGTCCTCGGCCGTTTCGCCGGGGAAGCCGACGATGAAGTCGGTGGACAGCGACAGTTCGGGCCGGGCCGCACGCAACTTCCTGACGACCGACTTGTATTCGAGCACCGTATAGCCGCGCTTCATCGCGGCAAGGATGCGATCGGAACCAGACTGCACCGGCAGATGCAGATGCGTCACAAGCTTGGGTGTCGTCGCATACACGTCGATCAGGCGCTGCGTCATCTCGCGCGGATGCGAAGTCGTGTAGCGGATGCGCTCGATCTGCGGCATGGCTGCCAGCGTCTCGATCAGGAAGGCGAGATCGACGGTGTCACCCTCCGCGGTCACCCCCTGATAGGCATTCACGTTCTGGCCCAGCAGCGTCACTTCCTTGACGCCCTGCGCGATCAGCGCCTGTACTTCGTTGAGCACGTCGTCGAGCGGGCGCGACACTTCCTCGCCACGCGTGTAGGGCACGATGCAGAAGGTGCAGAACTTCGAACAGCCTTCCATGATCGACACGAAGGCGCTCGTCCCTGCTTCGCCTTCCACTCTCGCGGCCGGCAGCGTGTCGAACTTCTCGATCTCGGGGAAAGACACATCGACCTGTGCCTTGCCGCTGGCGCGCCGCGCCGCGATCAGCTCGGGCAGGCGATGCAGGGTCTGCGGGCCGAAGACGAGATCGACGAAAGGGGCGCGCTCGACGATCGCCCCGCCTTCCTGGCTAGCAACGCAGCCACCGACACCGATCAGCAGCCCGGGAGTCTTCTCCTTGAGCTTGCGGATGCGGCCCAGCTCGTGGAACACCTTCTCCTGCGGCTTCTCGCGCACCGAACAGGTGTTGAGGAGAATGATGTCCGCGTCCTCGACCGTGTCGGTCTTGACGACGCCCGTCGTGCCGAGCAGGTCGGCCATCTTGTCCGAGTCGTACTCGTTCATCTGGCAACCGAAGGTACGGATGAAGACTTTCTTGGGCATTGTGAGGAATCGCGTAAAAGGGCGCGGATTGTATCAGCGCACACCATCCACGTTCCGCTGCAGCCAATACTCCAGCAGCGCAAGGTGCCACAGCTTGCTGCCCTGGATGCGCGTGAGGTGCCGGTCCGGCTCGGCGAGCAGCTTGTCGACGTAATCGCGGCGGTAGATGCCGCGCTGACGGCAGGATTCGGTATCGAGGATGCTGCGCATGAAGTCGAGGAATTCGCCGCGCACGTACTTCAGCGCCGGCATCGGGAAGTAGCCCTTGGGCCGGTCGATCACGCTGTCAGGCAACAGGCCACGCGAAATCGTCTTCAACACATGCTTCCCGCCTGATCCAAGCTTGAGTTCAGGCGGCATCTGCGCGGCCAGCTCGACCAGATGGTGGTCGAGGAAGGGTACACGCGCTTCCAGCCCCCAGGCCATGGTCATGTTGTCGACACGCTTGACCGGATCGTCGGTAATCAGCTGCGTCGCCTCGGCGCGCAACAACTGGTCGATGAATTCGTCGGCATACGGCTCTGCGAGCTTCGCGGCCAGCAGTTCCGAGGTGACATCATCGACCTGAAAAGTCGGCGCCAGCATGACGGCAAACTCGGCATGGTCGCGGTCGAAGTAGTGGCGTTGCAAGCGCTCGACATACGGGCCCTGCTCGGCCGCCATCTTCGCGTGCCAGGAGTAGCCGGCGAACACCTCGTCGGCGCCCTGTCCGCTCTGCACCACCTTCACCGTTTTCGACACCTGCTCAGAAAGCAGATAGAAGGACACGACGTCCTGACTGACCATCGGCTCGGCCATGCAGTCGACGGCCTCGGGCATGCGACGCAGCACTTCGCTGTTGGGGATCGCGTACTTGTGATGGCGCGTTCCGAAGTGGTCGGCGACCGCGTCGGAGTATTCGAACTCGTTGCCGCGCTCCTCCGGCTGATCCTCGAAGCCGACCGAGAAGGTCATCAGGTCGGGCACGCCCTGTTCGGCGAGCAGCGCAACGAGCAGCGAGGAATCGAGCCCGCCCGAGAGCAGCACGCCGACCTTGACGTCGGCGATCTCGATGCGCTTCTTGACCGCGACGCGCAGCGCGGCGTGGATCGCTTCCGTCCATTCCGCCTCACTCTTCGCCACGGCGGGACGCTGCGCGTTCAGCGTCCAATAGCGCTTTTCCGTGGTGCGGCCCGCCGCGTCGATGGTCAGCGTCGTACCCTGCTCCAGCTTGCGGATGCCCTTGAGCACCGTGAACGGCGCTGGCACCGACGCGTGCAGCATGAACTGGTGATGCAGTGCGACCGGATCGAGGCTCGTGTCGATCTCGCCCGCCGCCAGCAGCGCCTGGGTATTCGAGGCGAAGCGGAAGAACGTGCCGGTGCGTGCGAAGTAGAGCGGCTTGATGCCGAGCCGGTCGCGGGCGAGGAACAACTTCGCGCCATCCCAAATCGCGAAGGCGAACATGCCGTGCAGGCGCTCGACGCAGCTTTCGCCCCATTCGGCATACGCGCGCAGGATCACCTCGGTGTCGCCATCCGAGAAGAACACGTGGCCGCGGCCGATCAGCTCGTGGCGCAGTTCGGGGTAGTTGTAGATCGTGCCGTTGAAGACCAGCGACAAACCAATCGACGCGTCGACCATCGGCTGGCGCGAGCGCTCGGACAGGTCGATGATCGCAAGGCGGCGATGACCGAAGGCAACGGGGCCCTCGCTCCAGAAGCCGCTGCCATCCGGACCGCGCCGCGCGAGGCGGGCGCTCATGCGCTCGAGCGTGTCGCGCGTGGGCGCCGCGCCGTCGAATCTCAGTTCACCTGCAATGCCGCACATGCCTGTTCCTTGTCTGTTCCTGTTGTGATCTTACAATGCGGCATCATGCGCAAACCGGCCCTGCTCTGCATCACCCGCCACGGCGAAACCGACTGGAACCAGCAAGGCATTCTGCAGGGCTGGACGGACGTCACCCTGAATGCCCTCGGCCGCCGCCAGGCCCGCGAGATGGCGGTGCAGTTCGACCGGACGGGGTTCAGCGCCATCTGGTCGAGTCCGCTGCTGCGATCGCGCGAAACGGCCGAAATCATCGCCCCGCTGATCCGCCTGCCCTACCCGAAATTCCATGCCGGCCTGATGGAGCGCCACTTCGGCGTCTTTCAGGGGATTCCGAAGGCCGAGCTGGCCGAGCTCAACCCGGTGGAGTTGCAGCTCATCCTCAAGCGCAATCCCGACGGCCATTTCGAGGGCGGCGAGTCGATGGACGAATTCGCCGACCGCGTGCTCGGCGCGATTGACGAAATCGGCTCGCACTATCACGGCAAGAAGGTTCTGATCGTCACCCATGGCTGGGCGATGGATGTTGTCACGCGCCACATCATGGGCCTGCCGCGCAAGGCCATCCTCGCCATGAAGCGCAAGAACGGCGAAAGCCTCTGGCTTGCCGTCGATCACGGCCTGATCGAGGCCGCCACCCACCACTGACCATTACACGCCGATCAGTTGCAGCACCACCTCGCGCCGATGCGGCCGGGTGCGGTGCTCCCAGAGAAAAACGCCCTGCCAGGTACCAAGCGCCAATTCACCCGCCACGAGCGGGATACCGAGCGAGGTCTGTGTCAACGCGCTGCGGATGTGGCCCGACATGTCGTCCGGCCCCTCGTTGTTGTGACGCCAGCCCGGCTGGCCGTCCGGCGACAGTTTGGCGAAGAAGCTTTCGAGGTCGTGGCGCACGTCGGGGTCGGCGTTTTCCTGGATCAGCAGCGAGGCCGAGGTGTGGCGGCAGAACACCGTCAGCAGGCCGTCGCGGATGCCGCTATCGCGCACGAAGGCGCGCAGCCTGTCGGTGAATTCGAACAGTCCGCGTCCGCTACTGTGGATTTCGATCTTGAGGGAGGATTGCTTCATGTGCGCGACTCCATGGACAGCCGGGAATCCGGGCGGGGTCAGGTCGAAGGACATGGCCGCATTATCGGGCAAAAGTCGGCGCTGGCGGGACGGCATCCGCCATCCCTTGCGGGTCTAGAATCACGCCACCACAACAATAATCCGGGAGTCATGATGAAACGCAATCTTCTGCTTGGCCTCGCGCTGGGTGTTGTTACCTTTTCCGCATTCGCCGACATCAACGTCGGCGTCACCCTGTCCGCCACCGGGCCGGCTGCCTCGCTGGGCATTCCCGAGAAGAACACCTTCGCCTTCCTGCCGACGACGATCGCCGGCCAGAAAGTCCACTATCACCTGCTCGACGATGCCTCGGACACCACCACCGCGGTCAAGAACACGCGCAAGCTGATCGCCGAGAACAAGGTCGACGTCATCGTCGGCTCGACCACCACGCCCAACTCGCTGGCGATGGTCGACATCGTCGCCGAGGCCGAGACGCCGATGCTATCGATGGCCTCGTCGGCGCGCATCGTCGAGCCGATGGACGCCAAGCGCCGCTGGGTGTTCAAGAACGCCCAGAGCGACACCCACATGGCAACGGCCATCGTTGGCCACATGAGCGGCGCCGGCGTCCGCCGGCTGGCCTTCGTCGGCTTTGCGGACGCCTACGGCGAAGGCTGGTGGAACGAGATCGGCAAGCTGGCCGAGGTACGCAAGATCGATATCGTCGCCAACGAGCGCTTCAACCGCACCGATACCTCGGTCACCGGACAGGTGCTCAAGATCATCGCCAGCAAGCCCGACGCGGTGATGATCGCCGGCGCCGGCACGCCGGCCGCGCTGCCGCAGAAAGCCCTGCGCGAGAAGGGCTACAAGGGGCCGATCTACCAGACCCACGGCGTCGCCAACAGCGATTTCCTGCGCGTCGGCGGCAAGGATGTCGAAGGCACGCTGCTGCCCGCCGGCCCGGTGCTGGTCGCCGCCCAGTTGCCGGCCGACAACCCGGTCAAGAAGGTTGCGCTCGATTACGTCACCCGCTACGAGGCGGCGCACGGCAAGGGTAGCGCGACCACCTTCGGTGCGCACTCCTGGGACGCTGGCATCCTGCTCGCTGCCACCGTACCGGTGGCGCTGAAGAAGGGACAGCCGGGCACCAAGGAATTCCGTGCCGCGCTGCGCGACGCGCTGGAGAACGTGCGCGAGGTCGTCGGCGCGCACGGTGTCTACAACATGAGCGCCAACGACCACGTCGGACTCGACCAGCGCTCGCGCGTGATGGTCCGCATCGTCAACGGTGCGTGGAAACTGGAGCAATGAACCATCTGTTCGCCCCGCTGACCCTGCGCGGCGTCACGTTGACCCATCGCATCGGCATCCCGCCGATGTGCCAGTACTCGGCGCGCGACGGACTTGCGAACGACTGGCACTTCGTGCATTACGGCAGCCGCGCGGTCGGCGGCGCGGCCTTGATGATCGTCGAGGCCACCGGCGTCGTGCCCGAGGGCCGCATCAGTTTCGGCGACCTCGGCCTCTGGAACGACGCGCAGATCGAGCCGCTGACGCGCATCGCCCGCTTCGCGCGCGAGCATGGCTGCGTTCCGGCGCTCCAGCTCGCCCATGCGGGACGCAAGGGTGGCGTCGGTCTTGGCTGGCAGAAGCAATGCACGCTGCCGCCCGATGAAGGCGGCTGGATTCCCTTCGCGCCTTCGGCCATCGCGTTCGGTGAGGGTTTTGCAGTCCCGACCGCGCTGGACGCGGTTGGCATCCGCAATGTCATCGACAGCTTCGCCGCCGCCGCGAAACGCGCGCTGGCCGCCGGTTTCCAGGTCGTGGAAGTGCACGCCGCACACGGCTACCTGCTGCACCAGTTCCTCTCGCCGCTCTCCAACCAGCGCACCGATGAATACGGCGGCACCTTCGAAAACCGCAGCCGGCTCGCGCGCGAGGTCGTGACGGCCGTCCGTGCCGTCTGGCCGGATAATCTGCCGCTGCTCGTCCGCCTGTCGGCCACCGATTGGGTCGACGGCGGCTGGAACTGCGACGAAACCGTGGCGCTCTGCCGCATCCTCAAGACGCTCGGCGTCGACCTGGTCGATGTGTCCACCGCCGGCCTCGTGCCGTGGGCGCAGATTCCCGTCGGTGCGGGCTTCCAGACCGAATTCGCGGCGCGCATCCGCCGCGAGGCGGACATCCCGACCGCCGCCGTCGGGCTAATCACTTCGCCGCAGCAGGCCGACCATATCGTGCGCAGCGGGCAGGCCGATTTGGTACTGCTCGGCCGCGAGCTGCTGCGCGATCCCTATTGGCCGCTGCATGCCGCGCAGGCGCTCGGGCAGGCGACAAGCTGGCCGCATCAATACCTGCGCGCCGCGCCGGCAGGTTCGATCGCACGCTGATGCATCTGCCTGACTCGGCGCGCGCCTGGGACACGGCAGATTTCCCCGCCGTGCTCAAGCGCGAACTGGCGGAACACAAGGATGAGCTTCCGTTGCAACAGGCATTGAACGGCACGAGCGCTGTCGCGGACGAAGCCATTACCGTCGTGCTCCTCGCGGCACAGGCGGACGCAGCGACCATCCACGTCAAGGTCGGCATCTTCTTCGCCGGCATCCTCGCCGGCTGTTCCTGCGCCGACGACCCGACCCCGTTCGAGCCGCAGACCGAGTACTGCGAACTACAACTCACGATCGACCGTACGACCGGCAATGCGGCTCTGAGCAAAGCGATGTAAACCCGAGCGCGGTGGTTTGCGTTCTAATTATTCGAAAACCTGAGGAGGGACCCATTAAACATTCGCACCGCATCGCCACATTCCTGCTCGCCAGCCTGTTCGCAGCGAGCGCGCCCGTTTTCGCCGAGAAACCCGACTGGGCCGGCGGTGGGAAGCAAAGCAACAAACACGAAAAACGCGATGACCGGGGCAAACGTGATCAGCACGACGACCGTTACGACGACCGCCGCAACGGTGGTCAGTACCGTTTCAATGACGATTCGCGCCGCATCCTCATCGACTATTACGGCGGCCAGGCCCGCGCCGGCCACTGCCCGCCGGGTCTGGCGAAGAAGGGCAACGGCTGCATGCCGCCGGGGCAGGCGAAGAAATGGCGCCGGGGCTATGCACTCCCCGCCGACGTGCGCTACTACCCGCTCGCGCCGGAAATCCTCTTGCGCCTGCCGCCCCCACCGCCGCAGCACCGCTATGTGCAAGTGGCCGGCGATATCCTGATGATCGCCATCGGCACCAGCATGGTAGTCGATGCCGTGGAGGATATCCTGCGCTGAAATGTCAAACATCAAACGCTTGGCATTGATCGCCCTGACGACCCTGCTGGGCGCCTGCGCCGGCCCCGGTAGCGGCCGCCATTTCGGTACGGGTCTGCCCCTGGATACGACGGTCGGAGAGGTGCTGCAGGCCATGGGCGAACCTGCAATGCAATGGCAGGAAACGGACGGGACACGGTTGTTCGCCTATCCGCGCGGCCCGCAGGGCGTACATACCTGGATGCTGAAGATCGGCGCGGACGGGCGTCTGCGCAGCATCGAGAACGCCCTCGAACCGCGTGTCTTCGCTCGCATCGTACGCGACCAGACGATGGAAGACGTGCTGCGATTGCTCGGCCCGTCCGACCCGTACGCCACGGTCTATTTCGAGCGCCGGGACGAACTGGTATGGCAATGGCGCTTCTGCGAGGACTTCGGCGAACTGGCGCACTTCTATGTGCTGTTCGACGGCACGAGCGGCCGCGTACGCTCGACGCTCTCACTCCTGGAACGCAACATCGGCAGCTGTGGCGGCCCGTGGGGCAGCTGCGGCTGCCGGCGCTGAAGCAGCCTACAGCAGCACGCGCTCGATGCCGCCGGCGTTGGCGGCATTGACGTAGCGGTCGAGCCAGTCGGCGCCAAGGATGTGGCGCGCGAGTTCGACGACGATGTAGTCGGCCTCGATGGCGGCGTCTTCGCGATAGCGTGACAGCCCTTGCAGGCAGCTTGGGCAGGAAGTAAGGATTTTGACCGCCTGAGGTGCCGTACCGCCAGCGCCGACTTTCTGCAGCTGGGCAACGCCCGCCTCGATCTCCTGTTGCTTGCGGAAGCGCACCTGCGTCGATACGTCGGGGCGCGTCACCGCCAGCGTGCCGGATTCGCCGCAGCAACGATCGGAGAGCAGGACTTGCTTGCCCAACAGCGTACTCGCCACCTTGGTCGGGTTGTGGTGCTTCATCGGCGTGTGGCAGGGGTCGTGGTAGAGGTACTGCACGCCTTTCACGCCGTCGAGCTTCACGCCTTTTTCCATCAGGTATTCGTGGATGTCGAGCAGGCGGCAGCCGGGGAAGATGCGCTCGAATTCGTACTTCAGCAGCTGATCCATGCAGGTGCCGCAGCTGACGATCACCGTCCTGATGTCAAGGTAGTTGAGCGTGTTGGCGACGCGATGGAACAGCACTCGGTTCTGGGTAGTGATCGCCGTGCCCTTTTCTTCATCGCCGCCCGCGGTCTGCGGATAGCCGCAGCACAGATAGCCCGGCGGCAGCACGGTCGTCGCGCCGACATGCCAGAGCATCGCCTGGGTGGCGAGGCCGACCTGCGAGAACAGCCTCTCGGAGCCGCAGCCGGGGAAGTAGAAGACGG
>Ga0209835_1000601_pt1 | contig 22651 bp, 21 predicted proteins | sample LakKivwa52mmetaG_FD_184138 | JGI IMG/M metagenome (GOLD analysis project Ga0209835, IMG submission 184138) | Anoxic lake water microbial communities from Lake Kivu, Rwanda to study Microbial Dark Matter (Phase II) - Lake Kivu water 52m metaG... | ecosystem: Environmental > Aquatic > Freshwater >...
GATTCGAGGTGCGGCACAGCAGGATCACACCCTTGTCGGTGTACGCGAGCCATGGCTCCACCGAGTCGCGGCCCATGTAAGGATTCACGGTCACGGCATCGGCCTGGTAACGCTCGAAGGCTTCGATGGCGTACTGCTCCGCCGTGCTGCCGATGTCGCCGCGCTTGGCATCGAGGATCACCGGCACGCCCGGATGCTTCGTGCGGATGTGCGCGATCAGGGCTTCAAGCTGGTCCTCGGCGCGGCGCGCGGCGAAGTAGGCGATTTGCGGCTTGAAGGCGCAGGCGAGGTCGGCGGTGGCATCGACGATCTCGGCGCAGAACTGGAAGATCGCGTTCGGCCGGTCTTTCAGGTGCGCAGGAAACTTCGCCGGATCGGGATCGAGGCCGACGCAAAGCAGCGAATTATTCTTCTGCCAGGCGGAGGCAAGCTGTTCAGTAAATTTCATTTCTGCCAAGTGTCTTTCAGGCCGACGGTGCGGTTGAACACCGGCGCGCCGGGTTGGGAGTCAACGCGGTCGGCGACGAAGTAGCCGTGGCGCTCGAACTGGAATCGCTCTTCCGGCGCGACATCCTTCAGCGCGGGTTCGAGCTGGGCGGTGATCGTCTTGACCGAGGCGGGGTTGATGTCCGCGAGGAAATCATGCTCGGCGCCCGGATTGGATACCTTGAACAAGCGGTCGTAGAGGCGCACCGTTGCTGTATGGGCATGCCGGGCGGACACCCAGTGAATGTTGCCCTTGACCTTGTAGTTGTCGGCGCCGGGCGTGCCGGACTTCGAGTCGGCGAAGTAGTTGCAATGCACGGCGGTGACGTTGCCGGCGGCATCCTTGTCGCAGCCGGTGCATTCGATGACGAAGCCGTAACGTAGCCGCACCTTGTTGCCGGGGAACAGCCGGAAGTAGCCCTTCGGCGGCACTTCAACGAAATCCTCACGCTCGATCCAGAGTTCCTTCGAGAACGGCACGGCGCGCTTGCCCAGTTCGGGCTGCTGCGGATGGTTGGGCGCGAAGCATTCCTCGGAACTGCCATCGGAATAGTTGTCGATGACCAGCTTGAGCGGGTCGAGCACGGCGATGCGGCGCAAGGCCGTTTCGTTGAGCACGTCGCGCTGGCATTCCTCGAAGACGCTGTAGTCGATCAGCGAATCGGATTTGGTGACGCCGATCATTTCGGCGAAGCGGCGGAAGCCATCGGGCGTATAGCCGCGCCGCCGTGCGCCGACGAGGGTCGGCAGGCGCGGGTCGTCCCAGCCGGTGACGTGTTTTTCCTCGACGAGCTGGATCAGCTTGCGCTTCGACAGCACGACGTAGGTGAGGTTGAGGCGGGCGAACTCGATCTGGCGTGGCACGGGGCGTTCGATGCTGCCGAGAGTCGCCAGGGTGTCGAGCAGCCAGTCGTAGAACGGGCGCTGGTCCTCGAATTCGAGCGTGCAGATCGAGTGCGTGATGCGCTCGATGGCGTCCTCGATCGGATGCGCGTAGGTGTACATCGGATAGATGCACCACGCATTGCCGGTATTGTGGTGCTCGGCATGCTTGATACGGTAGATCGCCGGGTCGCGCAGGTTGATGTTGGGCGATGCCATGTCGATCTTTGCGCGCAGCACATGGGTGCCGTCGGGGAATTCGCCGGCCTTCATGCGGCGGAAGAGGTCGAGGTTTTCGGCCGGCGTGCGGCTGCGGTAGGTCGAGTCCTTGCCGGCCTCGGTCAGCGTGCCGCGATTGATCCGCATCTCCTCGGCGCTTTGTGAATCGACATAGGCGAGGCCGGCGTTGATGAGCGCCTCGGCGCAGTCGTACATGGTCTGGAAGTAGTTCGAGGCGTAGAACAGATTCTTTCCCCAGTCCCAGCCCAGCCAATGCACGGCGTCGATGATCGAGTCGACGTATTCCTGCTCTTCCTTTTCCGGGTTGGTGTCGTCGAAGCGCAGGTGACAGGCGCCGCCATAGTCCTGCGCCAGGCCGAAGTTGAGGCAGATCGACTTGGCGTGGCCGAAATGCAGGTAGCCATTGGGTTCCGGCGGGAAGCGCGTGCGGATCGCCGTATGCTTGCCGGCGGCAAGGTCGGCATCGATGATGTTGCGGATGAAGTTGGAGGCTTTGCTTTCCGGTTCGGCCATGATCTGCAAGACATTGATTCGAATCTTTGATTCTACCGTCGGGACGTAGAATGCGAACCCATGAACATGACTGCATTTATCGCCATCGGCATTGGCGCGGTGCTGGGCGCCTGGCTGCGCTATGGCCTCGGACTGTGGCTCAACCCGCTATTTACGACGGTGCCGCTCGGCACGCTGGCGGCGAACCTGGTCGGCGGCTATCTGGTCGGCGCGGCAGTGGCGGTGGTTCACATCAACGCCGAATTGTCGCCGGAACTCAAGCTGTTCTTCGTCACCGGTTTTCTCGGTGCGCTGACGACCTTCTCGACCTTCTCGGCCGAGGTCGTGCATCTGATCCAGAACGCGCGCTACGGCTGGGCGGCGGGTGCCGCGAGCCTGCATCTGTTCGGCTCGCTGCTGATGACCGGGCTGGGCATCCTGACCATCCACAAGCTGGCGCAGTAGGTGCCGTCCCGCCAGCGCCGACTTTTCATGGACGCATTCGTGCTGCACGTCGATGAAGCTTTGATCGTTGCCGACAAGCCGGCAGGCCTGCTCGCCGTGCCGGGACGCGGACCGGACAAGCAGGATTGCCTGAGCGCCCGGATACAACAGAGCTACCCCGATACGCTGATCGTGCATCGACTCGACATGGCAACCTCGGGACTGATCTGTTTCGCCCGCACTGCCGAGGCCCAGCGCCGCCTGAATCGCTCATTCGAGGAGCGCATGGTGGGGAAGCGCTACTGCGCGCGGGTCAGCGGACGGCTGGAGGGCAAGGGGGAGATCGACCTGCCGCTCGCTGTCGATTGGGAGAACCGGCCGAAGAGCAAGGTCGATCCCGTGCATGGCAAGCCGAGCCGCACCCACTGGCGCGCGGCTGGCTACGATGCGGCGAGCGACAGCACGCGCGTCGAGCTGGCGCCGGTCACCGGCCGCTCGCACCAGTTGCGCGTGCACATGGCGGCGATCGGGCACCCCATCGTCGGCGATCCGCTCTATGCGCCGCTCGCACCCGTCGAGCCGGCGCCGCGCATGTGCCTGCATGCCATGGCGCTGTCGCTATTCCATCCGGCCGACGGACATCCCGTCGAATTCTTCAGCCCGCCGCCGTTTTGAGTCATGCGGTTCGATCCTGAAGCACGCCGTGCCGCTCGTCCGGCCATTGCCTACGACGAGGCGTTGCCCGTCAACGCACGTCGCGCCGAGATCGCACAGGCCATCCAGAAACATCAGGTTGTCGTCATCTGCGGCGAGACCGGTTCGGGCAAGACGACGCAACTGCCAAAAATCTGCCTCGAACTTGGACGCGGTTTGAAAGGGCTGATTGGCCATACCCAGCCGCGCCGAATTGCCGCGCGCGCCACCGCCGGCCGCATCGCGCAGGAGCTGAAATCGGAGCTTGGGAAATACGTCGGCTACAAGATCCGCTTCACCGACCGGACTTCGTCGGACAGCTACATCAAGCTGATGACCGACGGCATCCTGCTCGCCGAAACGCAGACCGACCCACTGCTCAGGCAATACGACACGATCCTCATCGACGAGGCCCACGAACGCTCACTGAATATCGACTTCCTGCTCGGCTATCTAAAGTCGGTGCTGGCCAAAAGAAACAATGAGCGGCATGATCTGAAGCTGATCGTAACTTCCGCGACGCTCGACGCCGAGCGTTTCTCGAAGCACTTCGATTGCGCCCCGATCATCGAGGTCTCCGGCCGCCTCTACCCGATCGAGACGCGCTACCGCCCCTTCGACGAACGCAAGGATGTCGACCTGAACGACGCCATCGTCGATGCCGTCGACGAGGCGCACCGCACCGGGCCGGGTGACGTGCTGGTCTTCCTGCCCGGCGAACGCGAGATCCGCGAGGTGGCGGAAGCGCTGAGGAAAAACCACCCGCCCGGGCTCGAAGTGCTGCCGTTGTTCGCGCGCCAGACGGCGCAGGAGCAGAGCCGCGTGTTCGCGCCGCATCAGGGCCGGCGCGTGATCTTGGCGACCAATGTCGCCGAAACTTCGCTGACGGTGCCGGGCATCCGCTACGTCATCGATACCGGTCTCGCCCGCGTCAAGCGCTATTCGCATCGCAACAAGGTCGAGCAGTTGCAGGTCGAAAGCATTGCGCGCGCGGCGGCCAGCCAGCGCGCCGGCCGTTGCGGCCGGGTGTCATCGGGCGTCTGTTTCCGTCTCTATTCCGAAGAGGATTACAACAAGCGCGCGCCCTACACCGATCCGGAAATCCTGCGCTCATCGCTGGCCGGCGTGATTCTGCGCATGAAGTCGCTGCACCTGGGCGATGTCGAAGACTTCCCTTTCCTCGAACGTCCCGCTCCGCGCATGATCGCCGACGGCTACACGCTCCTCGCCGAGCTCGGCGCGATCGACGAGACGAGCAAGGAGCTGACACCCGTCGGGCGCGAGCTGGCGAAGCTGCCGCTCGACCCGAAGATTGGCCGCATGATCCTTGCCGCGCGCGAGCTGGGCTGCCTGAAGGAAATGCTGGTCATCGCCGCGGCGCTGTCGGTGCAGGACCCGCGCGACCGGCCGCAGGAAAGCGCGGCGGCAGCCGATCAGTCGCATGCGAAGTGGAAGGACGAGAAGTCAGAGTTTCTGAGTTACCTCAAGCTCTGGGCGGCGGCCGACGAAGTCTGGAAGCACGAAACCTCCAGCAAGCAGAAACAGTGGTGTCGCCAGAACTTCATCAACTGGCTGCGGCTGCGCGAGTGGCGCGACGTGCATGGCCAGCTGATGACGCTCTGCCACGAACACGGCTGGAAAGAGAACCAGCTTGCGGCTAGTTACGACGCAATTCACAAGGCGCTGCTGGCTGGCCTGCTCGGCCACATCGGCCTGATCAACGAAGAGGACAAGAACTACTTCGGCGCGCGCGGCATCAAGTATTTCATTCATCCCGGCTCCGCGCTGGTCAAGAAGGCCGGGCGCTGGATCGTTGCGGCGGAACTGGTCGAGACCTCGCGCCTGTTCGCGCGCTGCATTGCGAAGATCGAGCCGGAATGGTTGGAGCAGGTCGGTGCCCACCTGCTGCGCAAGCATGTCTACGAGCCGCATTGGGAAAAGAGCGCCGGGCAGGTTGTCGCTTACGAGCGCGTGACGCTGCACGGGTTGACGCTACATGCGAAGCGCAGGATTCACTACGGGCCGAAAGATCCCAAGCTGGCGCGCGAGCTGTTGATCCGCGGTGCTTTGGTGAATGGCGAAGTCGGTGAGGACTGGCTGAAGAAATGGGCGTTCCTCCGGCACTACCAGAAGCTCAAGACGGAGATCGAACGCCTCGAACACAAGTCGCGCCGCCCCGACGTACTGGTGGATGATGAGCTGGTGCATGCTTTCTTCGATGCGATCGTGCCGGAAGGGATTGCCACGCTCGCCGCCTTCGACAAGTGGCGGCGTGATGTCGAGCAGGACAATCCGAAGCTGCTGTTTCTCGACAAGGACCAGTTGATGCGCCACGAGGCGGCCGGCATCACCACCGACGCCTTTCCGCCGACAATCGAGTTTCGCGACCTGAAATGCAAGCTGGCCTACAAGCACGATCCGGGCAGTGCGGATGATGGCGTGACCTTGTCGCTGCCGCTCGCGGAGCTCAACCGCATCCCGGCGACACAGCTCGAATGGCTGGTGCCGGGGCTGCTCAAGGAGAAGATCGTCGCGCTGCTCAAGACCCTGCCGCAGAAATATCGGCACCGCTGCCAGCCGCTCGATGGCTTCGCGGAAACATTTTGCGATGCTGAGCATGATGAAGGCGAGCCGCTCGCCAAAGCCTTGACGCGGGCGATCGAGGAAAAGATTGCACTGAAGTTGCCACTCGACGCTTTGCGTCCAGGCGAACTGCGGCCGCACCTGAGCATGAATATCCGGCTGCTCGACGAGCATGGCGCCACGCTGGCGATGACACGCAATCTCGCCGAACTGCGTGCCGACTACGGCGAGTACGCCGCGCCGTCGGAAGAGAAAGCCACCGAGATCGAGCGGACCGATCTGCGCGGCCAGTTCGCGACGGCGCTGAAGGAGCAGTTGAAGTTCGTCGAAAAGAGCCTGCCGCGCGAACTGGGCATGCAGTTCATGCAATTCGGCACGGAACAGGAACTAAAGGAGCAGATTGCCGCCGTGGCGCTCGACCGCTCCTGTTTTTCGTCCGACGGGCCTGCCGACTTCGAAGCGCGTGTTGCGCAGGCGAAAGGGCGCGTGGTGCTGGTGGCGCAGGAGATCGCGCGGCAGGTCGGCGCGATCCTCGCCGAGCATGCGATCGTGCAGAAGAAGCTGGTCACGGCGCAGAAGGCCTTGCCGCAAGCCTGCGCCGACATCGCAAGCCAGTTGTCTGCCCTGTTGCAGAAACGTTTCATCGTCGCCACGCCCTACGAGCGGCTCCAGCACTTTCCGCGTTACCTGAAGGCAGTTGCATTGCGCCTCGACAAGGCCCGTAACGATCCAGCACGCGATACGCGCCTGCTGGCCGACTGGCAGGCGCTGGCCCGCCCGTGGGAGCGTGAGATCGGGCAGATGCGCAAGTCGGGAACGGTTGATCCGTTTCTGGAAGAATTCCGCTGGCTGCTGGAGGAGTTGCGCGTTGCGTTGTTCGCGCAGGAACTCCGCACGCCGAGCCCGGTCTCGGTGAAGCGTTTGCAGAAGATGTGGGAGGGCCGACCAAGATGAGCGCGATGAGCGTGCGAATCGAGACATTGATGAATGCGCTGGCGCGCGCAGGCCGGGATCTGTTGCGACCGGCGCTGCTGTTCCATGTCATCTGGCCGCCGCTGGCGGCTTTCCTGCTGTGGTCGGCCGTCGCCTGGTTCGCGTGGCTGCCTGCCGCGGACTGGATCGTGACGCAATTGCCCGATTGGTCGTGGTTGAACTGGTTCGGCCCCTGGCTCGCGCATATCGCGGTGTTCCTCGTCTTCGCGCCTCTGATCTACGTGACGGCGCTGCTGTTCATCGCTGCTTTTGCCTTGCCGCGCATGATGACGATCGTCGCGGCACGCGATTATCCCGATCTTTCGCGACAGGGTTCGACGCAGGCGGCGCTGTGGGGCAGTGTGTGGAACACGCTGGTGGCGGGAACGATTTTCATTGTCGGCTGGCTGGTCAGCCTGCCTTTGCTGCTGATCCCAGGCGCGCTGTTCGTGCTGCCATTGTTGTGGTCGGCGTGGCTCAACCAGCGGGCGTTCCGCTTCGACGCGCTGGCCGAGCATGCCACGCCCGGCGAGCGTGAAACCCTGTTCCGGCGCGAGCGGGGAAACCTGTTTTCGGCCGGACTGGCCAGCGCACTGGTCGGCTATGTACCAGTCATCCACCTGCTGGCGCCGGGTTTCGCCGCGCTGCTCTTCGTTCATCTGTGCCTCGCGGCATTGCGCGGCCTGCGCAAACAGGAAGGAATCACGTTATGAGGACCTACGGGCTCATCATCATCGGCGACGAGATCATGCGCGGCAAGCGCCAGGACAAGCACATGGCGAAGTTCGTCGAAATCATGAACGCGCGGGGACTCCATCTTTCATGGGTCGAGTATCGCGGTGACGAGCGGCCGCGCCTGATCGAGACGCTGAAACGCACGTTGGCTTCGGGCGATGTGGTGTTCAGTTGCGGCGGGATCGGCGTGACGCCCGACGACCATACGCGTCAGGCCGCCGCCGCCGCGGCCGGTGTGCCGCTGGAACTCAATCCCGACGCCGAGCGCGAGATCCGCGCGCGCATGGCCGAGATGGATCAACCGGTGACGGCAGCGCGTCTGGAGTTGGGAACGGTTCCGCAGGGTAGCCGCATCATCCCGAATCCGTTCAACCGCATCCCGGGTTTTTCCTGCCGCGACCATCACTTCCTGCCCGGTTTTCCGCAGATGGCCTGGCCGATGGCCGAGTGGGTGCTCGATACGTATTACGCCGACGATTTCCGTACCGTCGCGGAAGCCGAAGCGGCGATCCTCGTCTGGGACGGGCTCGAAGGCAACATGCTCGACCTGATGCGCCAGACCGAGGCGGATTTCCCCGGCATCGTCGTCTTCAGCCTGCCGACCTTCGGCAGCGAAACCGTGTGCCGTCATGTCGAACTCGGTGTTCGTGGCGAGCCGGCTGAGGTGGCCCAAGCCATCGAGGTTCTGAAAACCGGTGTGGCTGCGCTCGGTTACAGCTTCGATATCAAATCCTGAAAAGTCGGCGCTGGCGGGACGGCATCTGCCCCTGAATCCAGCCAAAAAAAAGCCCAGACCTGGGGTCTGGGCTTAAACGGTTCCTTTGCGGAACCGGAGGAGGAGACGTTGAAACTAATTACGGCAATTCAGTCGTAATAATTAAGCAGCTTTTTTGGCCTTGGCGGCGGTGGCGCCGACAGCCTTGACGGTCGCGGTGGTCGCGGCGGCAACGTTCGCTTCGGCCATCTCGGCAACCTGCTTGGCGGCCTTGTTCATGGTCTCGTAGGCGGAGTTGGCGGCGGCGATCGCGGACTTGACGGCGGCGACAGCGACGTCGGAACCGGCGGGGGCGTTCTTGACGGCCTTGTCCAGGACGGAGGTGACGTTCTTGTTGATCTCGACGTACTGGCTGTCGAAGATCTTGGAGAACTCTTCCTGAGTCTGGCTGGCGATTTCATACACGCTGCGCGAGTAGGCGACGGCCTTTTCGAAGGCGGGCTGGGCGAGGGCGGCTTGCGTGCTCATCAGTTCCTGCACATCCTTGACGCCGAGCAGAGCCTTGGCGTTGTTGACGCTGTCTTCCAGCAGGATGCGGGCGGTGTTCAGGTTGAGGGCGGCAAGGCGCTCGGCGCTGGCAAACGCGGTGTTGGCGACGGTCAGCAGGGTTTCGACGTTGGCCTTGTTGGCGCCGGCGAGTTGTTCGGGGGTCGTGTACATGGCGATCTCCTAAAAATGAAAGTTCAAAAATGAAGGTGCAAACAGGCTGAAACAGGATCGATGCGATTTGTTGCAGTGCAGCATGAACTTCATTATAGGGATGGGTTTTTCAAAGTCAAGCGATTTTTTGTGCAATGCAGCAAAAAATCTTTGTATGGGCGCAACAGTTAATATTAATCATATGGTTAGCAGTATATATGAACCGGCAGGAAAGGCAATAAAGACCCCTGGACCTGATATTGGCCAAATTTGTTGCCCTGCGGGAGGATGGGGTAAGGCTAGCGCGCGGGCGCTGCCGGAGTCGCCGGAACTGGCGGGGCTGCTTTTGTGTTCTTCGGCCGAATGATCGCGGTGACGCGGCCTTCCTTGCTGCCCGGGCTCGCGCCCGGCGTGGCGGTCACCACGAATTGTTCGGTCCGGCCGTCGTAGGAAATGTAGTGGCCACGCACTTCGTCGGTGCCGCTTTTGACGAGCGCACGATTGAAGAATTCAGCTTTCTCGCCGCGCGAGTCGTATTCGATGCGTTCCGCTTCGCCTTCCACGTATTCGTCCTTGGCCTCGCGCTTCTGGCGAAAGCGCGCGAGTCCGCCTTCGCCGCCGGTGGCGACGCCTTTCTGGAAACCTTCGGCATCCTGTGTCACGACCAGCTTGGCGGTACGGATGAATAGCGTCCCCTGTGACAGGACGACATTACCCTCGAAGACATGCGTGCGTTTGACGTCATCGACCGTGACGCGTGCCGCTTCGAGATGCACGGGTTTGTCGCGGTCGGCGCGTTCGGCGTATGCGTTACCGCAGGCGATGGAGGCGAGCAGGGTGGCGAGAAGCAGGGGGCGGGCAATGGTGTTCATGTCAGCGGCTGGATTTAGGTTTTGGCTTGGACTTGAGCTTGGGATTGATCGTGGGCTTTGCGTTGGTCTTTGGTTTGCTGACAGGCTTGACTGCAGGTGTTGGTACTGCTGGAGCGACCGCCGCAGTATTCTCCTTGCGGAAGAATACGCCCTGGACCGGACCTTCAAGAATGAAAAGAGAGGTCTTGTTGTCCACGCTCAAGCCGCTGCCATGGATGTTGGTCTGCCCTTGTGTGATGGTTACCGGTACGTTCGATCTGACGATTTCGTCATCGGGCCAGGCGTCGAGCCGAGTCGTGGTCAGCACGGTATCCGGTTTGTTGCCGATCCCGCTGCGGGTGAAGCGGACATCGTCGATCAGGGTCACATGCTCGCCCTTGCTGCTGATATGCGCTTCGCGGGCAGTGATGAAGGTGAGCGGATTGCGATGGTAGGTGATGCGCGGGGTGGTGACGACCGTGCTGTCGTCGTCGGGATAGTGAAGCATCTGCTCGGCAACGACCGTGTGCTGCAAATTGCCCTGCGGGTCGAAACGGCGTAACTCGAATTGCTTGATGATGTAGTCGGGATCATGTCGCGACTTGCCGTCGTTGGCTGTCATTGGCGCGCGGCTGGCCATTTCGAGCCAGAAACTCATGCCCGCCAGCAGACCGGCCAGCAGCAGCGGGAACAGCGTGGCGGCAGGATTGGCCCGAATGGACATGAAGCTGGCTCAGGCGAGATAGGGCGCCATCACGCGATCCCAGGTGCCCTGGGCACGCAGGATGTATTCACAGACTTCGCGCACGGCGCCCGCGCCAGCCGGTGCGCGGGCGACATAGCAGACGTTGCGACGTACCAGTTCGTGGCCGTCCGGCACGGTGGCGGAGAAACCGCAGACTTTGAGAAGCGGCAGGTCGATCAGGTCGTCACCCATGTAGCCGCACTGGTCGAAAGCCAGATTTTCCCGGTGCAGCAGCGATGCCATCGCGGCACGCTTGTCCTCGATGCCCTGCATGACAAGGCCGATGCCGAGGTTGGCCGCACGCTGGGTGACGATGGGCGAATCGCGACCGGTGATGATGGCGATCTTGACACCCGATTTGGCCAGCAGCTTGAGGCCGAGACCATCGCGGCTGAAGAAGGCCTTGCAGAAGTCGCCTTCGGGGCCGAAATAAAGCCGGCCATCGGTCATTACGCCATCGATGTCGAAACCCATCAGGCGAACTTTTGCGGCATGTGCAGTGCAATCCATCAGACCACCTTGGCGCGGAAAAGGTCGTGCATGTTGAGGGCGCCAGCCAGTTGGCCGGCAGCGTCGGTGACGATCAGCTGGTTGATCTTGTAACGTTCCATCATCTCGACGGCTTCGACGGCCAGCCGCTCGGGACCGATGGTGCGCGGGTTCTTGCTCATGATGTCGCCAACCGCAATCGGGCGCAAGTCGCCGAGCTTTTCCAGCGCGCGACGCAAATCGCCGTCTGTGAAGATGCCGAGCAGTTTGCCGCTTGCATCCAGCACCACGGCCATGCCCATGCCGCCGCGCGAAATGGCTTGCAGCACAGCTGGAATAGCGTCTGTCGCCGCAACCGTGGCCACGCGTTCGGCAGGCTGCATGACGTCACGCACATGGGTGAGCAGCTTGCGGCCCAGGGCGCCGCCAGGATGGGAGCGGGCGAAATCTTCGGCACCGAAGCCGCGAGCATCGAGCAAGGCGACGGCGAGCGCATCCCCGAGCGCCAGTGCAACCGTGGTGCTCGCGGTGGGCGCAAGATTGAGCGGACAGGCTTCCTCATCGACGCGGGCGTCAAGATGGATGTCGGCTTCCCGTGCCAGCGAAGAGGCCGGGTTGCCGGTGATGGCAATCAGCTTGCCACCCTGCCGTTTCACCAGCGGCACGATGGTCAGCAGTTCGTCGTTCTCGCCGGAGTTCGAAAGGGCGATCAGCACGTCATCGCGGGCGATCATGCCGAGGTCGCCATGCACCGCTTCGGCGGCATGGACGAAGTAGGCCGGCGTGCCGGTGCTGGCCATCGTGGCCGCGATCTTTCTGGCGATGTGACCCGACTTGCCGATGCCGCTGACGATGACGCGGCCATGGCAGGCGAGGATCAGTTCGACAGCGGCGGCGAACGAGTCATCCAGCCGTGCGGCGATTTTCTGTATGGCGTCGGCTTCGACGGCGAGCACGCGGCGGGCGAGGGCCAGCAGGTGTTTCTGGGCGGGAATGGCGGGCATGAGGATGGCCGGTTATGATTGCTGCAAATTATAGATCGCCCCACCCGACAAACCGCGACAGACCGTTCATGACCCTGCACCTGATCCTGCTGTTGCTGGCCGCCGCCGTGCTCGCCGTGGTGGCCTGCCGCAGCCTGGGATTGCCGCCCATCCTCGGTTACCTGCTGGTCGGTGCGCTGGCCGGGCCGCATGCACTGGGTGTCCTGCCCGATACCGAGAGCGCCCACCGGCTGGCGGAGTTCGGTGTCGTCTTCCTGATGTTCACCATCGGCCTCGAATTCTCCTTGCCGCGGCTGTTTGCCATGAAGCGCATCGTCTTCGGTCTGGGGCTGGCGCAGGTGCTGCTGACGATGCTGGCGGTCAGCGCCGGGGCGATGCTTTGGGGTGTTTCCTGGCAAGCCAGTGTCGCACTGGGCGGCGCGCTCGCCATGTCGTCCACCGCGATCCTCTCGAAATTGCTGGCCGACCGGCGCGAACTCGATGCCGCGCACGGCCGCGAGGTGATGGGCGTGCTGCTGTTCCAGGATCTGGCTGTCGTGCCCCTGCTGGTGCTGATCCCCGCCCTTTCGCAGCCGGTCGAGGCGCTGGCTGGCGAGGTCGGCTGGGCACTCCTGAAAGCCGCGGTGCTGCTTGCGCTCGTGCTGTTCATCGGCCAACGCCTGATGCACGCCTGGTTTGGCCTGGTGGCGCGCCGCAAGTCGAGTGAATTGTTCATGCTCAACGTGCTGCTGGTGACGCTCGGCTTTGCCACGATTACTGAAATGGCGGGATTGTCGCCCGCGCTTGGCGCTTTCGTCGCCGGCATGCTGATCTCGGAAACCGAATACCGCTATCAGGTCGAGGAGGACATCAAGCCCTTCCGGGATGTATTGCTCGGCCTGTTCTTCGTGTCCACAGGCATGATGCTCGATCCGGCGGCGATCTGGAACGATGCCTTCCGGTTGGCGGCTCTCGTGGTCCTGCTGCTAGTCGTCAAGCTGTTCGTCGCGGGGGCGCTGTCGCGCTTCCTCGGCGGGAGCGCTGGCACCGCGTTGCGTTCCGGCTTGTGGCTGTGCGCAGCCGGAGAGTTCGGTTTCGTATTGGTGGTCCGCGCCACGGATACGGCCCTCGTCGATCCCGTGCTGATCCAGCCGGTGCTGGCGGCGATGGTGCTGTCGATGATCATGGCGCCGCTGATCGTACATTTCTCGGATCGCATCGTGCTGCGCTTCGTCGCCTCGGAATGGCTGACGCGCTCGATGCAGCTGACCCGGATTGCCGCGCAAACCGTGGCGACCGAGAAGCATGCGATCCTGTGCGGCTACGGCAAGACCGGCCAGCATCTGGCGCGCTTCCTGGAAACCGAAAAGATCGGCTTCATGGCGCTCGATCTCGACCCCGAACGTGTCCGCGAAGCCGCCGCTGCCGGCGAACCGGTTTCATGGGGCGACTGCACGCGCCGTGAGAACCTTCTGGCGGCAGGTGTTGCCCGTGCGAGTGTGCTGGTCGTGACCTTCGCCGACATCGAGACGACGCTCAGGCTGGTGCAGCGGGTGCGCGAACTGCGTCCCGATCTGCCGATCGTGGCACGTTCGCGCGAGGAAGAGGATGCCGAGAAACTCTTCGAGGCGGGCGTCGCCGAAGTCGTGCCCGAGGCGCTGGAGTCATCGGTGATGTTGGCCACGCATGCGCTGGCACTGACGGGTGTGCCGATGCATCGCGTCATCCGCCGCCTGCGCGAATTGCGCGAACAGCATTACGCGCTGCTACGCGGTTTTTTCCATGGCGCCACGGATGCCGGCGAGAGCGTATCCGATGCCGATCAGCCACGCTTGCATGCCGTGACGCTCGATACCGGCGCCTGGGCCGTCGGGCGCAGTGTCAGCGAACTGGGACTGGAAAAAGTCGGCGCTGGCGTGACGGCAATCCGGCGCCGTACCCAGCCAGTCGTGGCCGTGACTGGCGATACGCGTCTGCAGAGCGGGGATGTCGTTGTGATCCGCGGCAGCGCAGCGGCAGTGGCGGCTGGCGAACAGCGTTTGTTGCAGGGATGAAAAAAGCCCGCCGAGACGGGCTTCGGGGTCGATAGGAAAGCGCTTACAGGCCCATGCAGATCGTGTAGCTGTTGGCATCCTGGATCGCTGTCGTGGCGACAGCTTGTTGCCCTCGGGTGTGTCCGGCATTCACCACGCGCATCGAGCCGGTCTGGGTGTTGCCGTCGTCCATGGTGATATCCAGCTGCTTTGCGAACTTGCCGAGGATGCCGGCCGAGCAGACCACGTAGGCGCCCTGCAGATAGGTTGTGCCATCGGTGTTGAGGATGTAGTTGGCGCTGCCACTTTCGATGCCGATCCGGCCGCCGTCGGCGTTGGTGGGCCAATACGTGTTGTTTGCCGCGACCACGGTGCTGCCCGTTGCCAGGCCGGCGAGGCGCACGTGCTGCCAGAAAAGCATCGACTCATCCGTCAGGGTCGTGGTGTCCCAATTTCCGTTGATGACGCCGTTGCCCTGTAATCCGGCGGGCGTGGTGGCGGTCGTGGCGCCGCTCACGTGCGTACCGGCGGCTGCGTCATCGCCGGGCAGGGCCTTGAACTTGTCCTGATACCCATAGATGAACAGCGGAATATTGCGAAAATCCTGGGCGAAGTTTTTTACCTTCGCGCTGTTGATCAGCTCCTGCCCTTTCAGGACGCCGCCGAGCAGCAGGCCGATGATGACCAGCACGATGGCGATCTCGACGAGCGTGAAACCGGATTGCTTTTTCATTTTTATACTCCACCAAAGTTATAGCTACATGCATACTAAGCATTAACTGTGCCATTTTTAGTTGGCCATGCTACGCGCCTGAATTCAGGTCGAATCGGTGAGGAAATGAACATTCCGGGGCAATTTCCGGGCTTTCTGACTTTAGGGGTGCCCGGCTTGTTTCGACAATCTGTCGAATTTTCGACAGATTGTCGAAAGAATGTCAATCATGGGAGGCTCGTGAAAGGCGCCAAGCTAGAATCGAAACATCCCGGCCGCCTGAGATATTCGCATGTCTTCATTACAGTCCGCTGCGCGACGTCGCTGGATTTTCCTGCTGCTTCTGGCCGCCCTGCATCTGGTGTTCGCGGTCGGGCCGGACAATGTGATTGGTCGCTGGCTGTTCGTTTCCCACATCGGGCTGGGCCTGCTCTGGCAGCCATTCGTTCAGCCACGCCGTCGCCTTGGCTCCGGTGGCCTGTTGATGGTCCTGATTTCCAGCGCGCTGCTGGCCTTCTTTCTCAATTGGGCGATCCTGCTGCTTTGGACCATTTTGCTGGCGGGTGTCGTCGGCGGCAAGGTGTTCATGTTCCCGGATCGCTGGGAACGTGTTTTTCATCTGGCTGCCCTTGCTTATCTGGTCATGGCGGCGTTGATGCTGATTCTCCCGGCAGCGGTGAAATCTCAAGACCTCGCCGAGCCGGTGCTGGTCAATTTTGTGCTCTACCTCGCACCACTGATCCTGGTCTCCATGGCGGCACTGCCGGTCAAGCAGGGCTTTGCCGAGGAGCGTGCCGAGATTGTCGATTTCATCTACGGCATGTTCGTGGTCCTGATGCTGGCGGTGATCGTGCTTGGCAGTCTCAGCTATTCGTTGCTGTTCAAGGCCAGCTATCTGGAATCGCAATTGGTCACTTTGGGTATCGTCGCGGGTGTGCTGTTGCTGCTGGGGTTCATCTGGGATCCGCGTGCCGGCTTTGCCGGACTGGGCACGGCCGTGGCGCAACATGTGATGTCGCTGGGCCTGCCCGTCGAAGAATGGCTGCAATCGCTGGCGGAACTCGGCAAGCACGAGGAAGATCCCGACCGGTTCATGGCGCTGGCTTGTATCGAGTTGCCCCGGCGGTTACCTGGGGTGAAGGGTGGGCGCTGGGAGGGAATCGGTGCGCAGGATAGCTTTGGCGTGCAGGAGGGGCATCGAACCGGGTTTGCCCACGGTCGCCTGAAGGTCGAACTGGTAACGCGAGTCGAACCGAGCCCTGCTCTCCGCTGGCACTATGATCTGGTCGTGCGATTGCTGTCCGAGTTCTACCTTGGCAAATGGCGCGCCCAGGAGCTGAAGCGGCTTTCCTATATCCAGGCCATCCACGAAACCGGAGCGCGCTTGACGCACGACGTGAAAAATCTCCTGCAGTCGCTCGATACCTTGTGCGCAGCGGCCAACGAAGCGGGTGTGATCTCGTCGCCCCGCTTCGGCGAGTTGTTGCGGCGACAGTTGCCGGAAGTCTCCGCCCGGCTGCGCCAGACGCTCGACAAACTGGTCGAGCCGGGCAGGAAGCTGACCACCGAGCCGCTGCCCGCCGTGGAATGGCTGGCATCGCTGGAAAGCCGCTATGCGGATGAAGATACGACGGTGGTGGCCGAAGGCGACCTGTCCGCATGCCAATTGAAAGAGCCGGCGCTGTTTTCGAGCGTTGCCGAGAACCTGCTGCAGAACATTGCTGCCAAGCGGCGCCGGCAGCCGGGTCTCAAGGCCATGGTACGTCTGACCTGCATTAATGATGATGCCCATCTCGAAATCAGCGACGATGGCTGCGCGATCCCGGAGCCGTTGGCGGCGAAACTCCTGAGCGAGCGTGTCGCGTCGGAGGACGGTTTGGGCATCGGTCTCTACCAGTGTGCCCGGCAGGCTGAACAGGCGAGTTACCGCTTCGAACTGGCGAAGAATATCGACGGCTGCGTACGCTTCCGGCTGGCGCCGGCCAACTGAAACCCTCAGAAACTCATCCTGCGTTCTTGCGACCCAGCAGGCGATAGACGGTCATTTCGCCCTTGCCCTTGAGGCTGATGCGCTGCGGTTCCGTGAAATCAAAACGGTCGGCGAGACGTGCCTGCGTGGCGGCATCGCATTGGATCGTCCCCGGCATCCCCTCGCTGGTGATGCGGCTGGCGAGATTGACCGTGTCGCCCCACACGTCGTAGATGAACTTGCGCTTGCCGACGATCCCGGCAACGACCGGACCGGTGCTGATGCCGATGCGGATCTCCATGTGGGCGGCATTGACCTGGTAATCGCGCTGCAGGATGGCTTGCATTTCCAGTGCGAAGTCGGCGATGGCGGCGGTATGGTCGCTGGTCGTGCTGTTGAGGCCGGCGGCGGCCATGTAGGCGTCGCCGATGGTCTTGATTTTCTCGAGGCCGAAACGTTCGCACAGGTCGTCGAAGGCCGAGAAGATGCTGTTGAGCATGCCGAACACCTGTTCCGGCGTCATCGCTGCGGCAACGCGGGTGAAGCTGACGAGGTCGGCGAACATGACCGTTGCGGCCTGGAAGCCATCGGCGATGGTGTCCTCGGCATTCTTGAGGCGCACCGCGACCTGGGCAGGGAGGATGTTGAGCAGCAGCTTTTCCGAACGATACTGTTCGGCGAGCAATTGCAAGTGAGCTTCTTCGAGCCGTTTCTGGATCTTGTGCTTTTCCTGGATCGAATAGCGGAGCAGCACGTAAATGATCGTCGCGACGGCAATGAAGTTGAGCGCGAAGAACACCATGCTGGTGCGCAGCGAAATGGCCAGCTTTTGCGTGGCATAGGCATCGGCCAGCAGGAAGTCGAACACGCCGGTCAGGGCGGTGAAGAACGCCCAGGCAAAGAACCAGGCGACGGATTCGCGCACGCCGAAGAAGAGGATTGCACCGAAGGGTGCCAGCAGACCCCAGAGGATGATGCCGCTGCCGGTGATGAAGTTGCCGATGCTCCACTGCATCACGAAGGGCGCGAACAGGAACAGCGCCAACTGCGAGAGGCGGAAGAACTCGAAGTTGCGCAGCTTGATGTAAAGCGCCAGGTTGCCGGCGAGAATGAGCTGGAATGCGTACGGCAGCGTGGCCGAAAACTGCGGCCCGATCGCCCAGTAGATGGCTAGCCAGAGCATCGAGGCCGCGCTGACCAGGCCGGTGGCGAAGAACAGCAACTGCTTGTTGAGCCTGAGTTCCTCGTTGTCGCCCGGTTCCACGCCGGCGTTGCGCAGGCGTTCGAGGAATCCCGGCGGGGAGGCGTCAAGGCTCGCAGTCATGCAAACATGATAATCGAAGCCCGTTAGAATCGCGCCCATGATCGAGATTGTCCTCAATGGCGCGCCGCGCCAGTTCGCGACTGCCCTCACCGTCGCCGGCCTGCTGGAGCACGAAGGCTTGCTCGGCAAGCGCGTGGCGGTGGAAAGGAACGGCGAAATCGTGCCGAAAAGCCGGCACGCAACCACGCTCGTCGAATCCGGGGATCAATTGGAAATCGTCGTTGCCGTCGGCGGCGGATAAAACAGGAAACCAGAACATCATGGAAGACGTACTCACTATCGCCGGCCAGGCCTATCGTTCGCGCCTGCTCGTCGGCACAGGCAAATACAAGGATTTCGACGAGACGCGTCAGGCCGTCGAGGCGAGTGGCGCCGAGATCGTCACCGTCGCCATCCGCCGCACCAATATCGGCCAGGACCCGAATCAGCCCTCGTTGCTCGACGCCGTCCCGCCCTCGAAATTCACCTATCTGCCGAACACTGCCGGCTGCTATTCCGCCGACGAGGCGGTGCGCACGCTGCGCCTCGCGCGCGAGCTGCTCGATGGCCACAGTCTGGTCAAGCTCGAAGTGCTCGGCGATCCGCAGACGCTGTTCCCCAACATGCCCGAGACGCTGAAAGCCGCCGAGACGCTCGTCAAGGAAGGTTTTCAGGTGATGGTCTATTGCTCGGACGATCCGATCCAGGCGAAGATTCTCGAAGACATCGGCTGCGTGGCGGTGATGCCGCTCGCCTCGCTGATCGGTTCCGGCATGGGCATCCTCAACCCGTGGAATCTGTCGCTGATCCTCGAAAAGGCGCAGGTACCGGTGCTTGTCGATGCCGGCGTCGGTACGGCTTCGGATGCGGCCATCGCGATGGAGCTGGGTTGCGACGGCGTACTGATGAACACGGCGATCGCGGGTGCGCGCAATCCTGTCCTCATGGCGGGTGCGATGAAAAAGGCCGTCGAAGCCGGGCGCGAAGCTTTCCTCGCCGGGCGCATGCCGAAGAAGCTGTATTCCGCGACGCCCAGTTCGCCGACCACGGGCCTGATCGGCGGCAAGTGAAGCGCTGGCGCCTGGCCTGTCTCGCGCTGGCCGCGCTGCCGGCGCTTGCCGATGAAGCCGTCCCGCCCTTGCGCCACGGTTATGCCTTCGACGATCCGGTCATCTTGCTGCGCCAGCGCATCTTTGGCCTGGCCCATGGCGTGCATCTGCTGCTGTCCGCCTGCCTCGACAAGAACGAGAATGCCGAGGCCGCCCAGCAGGCCTACGATGCATGGCTTGCGGCACAGGAAAAAGTGCTCGATGTCGTGCGCGGTGACTTGGCGTCCCATCACTATGGCGAACAGGCGTCGCGCGTGCACTGGCAGGATATCGCGCGGGTGCTCGGCCTTAAGGAGACGATCTACCCGTCATTGGGCGGCATCAGCCTGCACGAGGCCTGTGCCACGCTGCCACAGGTGCTGACGCAGCCACGCTACGATTTCGTTACCCAGCTTCAATTCGCCCATGACCCAGTCGCCCGATAGCCCCATTCCCCAGCGTGACCACATCCGCAGCTTCGTGCTGCGCCAGGGCCGGGTGTCGAATGCCCAGCAGCGCTATTACGACGAAGGCATGCCGCGCTGGGGCATTCCCTACGCAGCCGCGCCACTCGATTTTGCTGCCAGCTTTGGACGAATGGCGCCGACGATCCTCGAAATCGGTTGCGGCATGGGCGAGACGACAGCGACGATCGCGGCCGCGCATCCGGAAAACAATTTCATCGGCATCGAGGTGCATGCGCCCGGCGTGGGCAGCCTGCTGAAGGAAATCGCCACGCGCGAACTCGCCAACCTGCGCGTGATTCGCCACGACGCCGTCGAAGTGGTGCGCGACATGATTCCGCCCGCATCGCTGGCCGGCATCCACATCTACTTTCCTGATCCGTGGCCGAAAAAACGCCATCACAAGCGGCGCCTGATCCAGTCGCCGTTCGTCGCGCTGCTGGCCTCGCGCTTGGTTCCCGGCGGCTATTTGCACTGTGCCACGGACTGGGAAGAGTACGCGCAGCAGATGCTGGAAGTACTGTCCGTGGAACCCTTGCTCAAGAATTCCGCGGAAGGATTCGCAGCACGCCCGGCCTGGCGGCCGCAGACCAAGTTCGAAACGCGCGGCCTGCGTCTCGGTCATGGCGTCTGGGATGTCGTATTCTTGCGCCATGGCTGAAACCCTCGACTTCCATTACCACATCGTCCTGCCCTCGGGACGCATCGACCATATCGTCCGGCTCGACGCGGAAACCCTGGAAGCGGTCGACAAGGCGGGTGATGCACCGGAATGGACGCGGCTTGAATTCCATATCTGCCCGAACTGCCCGCTGGCCGACACGGGCGCGACCCACTGCCCGATGGCGAAGGCGCTGACCGGCCTGCTCGATGATGCGGGCAAGGTGGTGTCGCACGACAAGGTGCATGTGGCGATGCATTCGGCCTGGCGCACGGTCAGCGCCGACACCACGGCACAACGGGCGTTCGGCTCCCTGATGGGGCTGGTGATGGCGACCTGCGGTTGTCCCGACGTGGCCTGGCTGCGGCCGATGGCCCGCTTCCATCTGCCGCTCGCCAACGAAGAGGAAACGATCTACCGCGCCGCCTCGATGTACCTGATGGCCCAGTATTTCCGCGCCCGTCATGGAGGCGCGGCCGACCTCGACCTCGAAGGCTTGCGCCAGCACTACCAGCGCATGCATGAAATCAACCTGGCGATGGCGCGGCGCCTGCGCGCGGCTTGCGACCGGGATGCGCCGGTCAATGCCGTCGCCCTGCTCGACCTGTTCGCCAAGATCTTGCCCTGGTCGATCGATGAGTCGCTGGCGGAAATCGAATACCTGTTCCGCCCGTGGCTCGCGGACTTGGCGCAGCTCAATCCGCCGCCAGAAACAGACCAATCAGCCGGTTGAGAAAGCGCCGGCCCAGCGCCGTCGGGCGCAGTCGGCCATCGGCCACTTCCAGCAATCCTTGTTGCTGTCCCGCCAGCGCCGACTTTTCGATGGTGACCAGCGACAAGCCAGTGCGTTCGCCGAACCACGTCAGCGGCACGCCGTCGGTCAGGCGCAGCGCATTCATCATGAACTCGCCCGGCAGGTCTTCCGCTGCGACCGGCTGCCAGTTGCGCGCCAAGGGATCGGCGAAATAGTCCTTCGGATGGCGCGGCCGCGCTTCGCGGCGGATACCCTCGTGATCTGAAATCTTCGAGTGCGCACCGGCGCCGATACCGAGGTAATCGCCAAAAGACCAGTAGTTGAGGTTATGGTGGCACTTCTGACCTGGCTTGGCGAATGCAGAGGTTTCGTAGTGCTCGAAGCCGACGGCGACCAGTTCGGACTCGACCATCTCCAGCATGTCGGCAGCGAGATCCTCGTCTGGTAGCGGTGGCGGGGCATGGAAGAAAGCCGTGTTCGGCTCCAGCGTCAGGTGATAGGCGCTGATATGCGACACGCCCGTAGCGATGGCGGTCGCGATGTCATGCCGAGCTTCCTTGATGGTTTGTTCGGGCAGCGCAACCATCAGGTCGAGATTGACGCGGTCGAAATGGGCGAGAGCGATGTCGATGGCGCGGCGTGCTTCAATCCCCGAGTGAATACGCCCCAGCGCGGCCAGTTTGCGGTCGTCGAAGCTCTGGATGCCGAGCGACAGCCGATTCACGCCGGCATCGCGGTAGGCTGCGAAGCGGTCAGCCTCGACGGTGCCTGGGTTCGCCTCCAGCGTGATCTCGGCGCCCGGCAGCAGCGGCAGGCGCATGCGTAGCGCCGCGAGCAGCGCATCGACCGTCGTGCCCGACATCAGGCTCGGCGTGCCGCCACCGATGAAGACCGAGACGATCGGCCGGCCCCAGATCGCCGGTAGCGCGGCTTCCAGATCAGTGATTAGCGCATCGAGGTAGGAGGCCTCTTGCGGCACCGATTCATGGGAGTTGAAGTCGCAATAGGGACACTTGCGCACGCACCACGGCCAGTGAATGTACAAGGACAGCGGCACCGACAGGAAAGTCGGCGCTGGCGGGACGGCAATGATGGGTATCAAGCGTCGAGCTTCAGCCGTTCCATCAGCTGCCGCAGCGCCTTGCCGCGGTGCGAGCGCTTGTTCTTCTCCTCGGCGGCAATCTCGGCGGCGGTCTGGTTCAGGTCGGGCACGAGGAAATAGGGGTCGTAGCCGAAGCCGCCCGCACCGCGCGGCGTGTCGATGATCTCGCCATGCCATTCCCCTTCGCAGATAATCGGCTGCGGATCGTCGGCGTGATGCACGAACACCAGCACCGCGACGTAGTGGGCGCGTCGATCCGCCTTGCCCTGCAGGTCGGCGATCAGCTTCTGGTTGTTGCGTTCGTCCGACTTGGGTTCGCCAGCGAAGCGTGCGGAGAACACGCCCGGTGCGCCGCCGAGCGCGCTGACGCAGATGCCTGAATCATCGGCCAGCGCCGGAAGCCCCGTGAGCTTGGCGGCATGGCGGGCCTTGGCCAGCGCGTTCTCGACGAAGGTGACGTGCGGCTCGTCCGCCTCGGGGATGTTGAAGTGCGCCTGCGGCAGCACCTCGATGTCGATGCTGGCCAGCATCTGCCCGAACTCGCGCAGCTTGCCGG
>Ga0209835_1000605_pt1 | contig 22592 bp, 36 predicted proteins | sample LakKivwa52mmetaG_FD_184138 | JGI IMG/M metagenome (GOLD analysis project Ga0209835, IMG submission 184138) | Anoxic lake water microbial communities from Lake Kivu, Rwanda to study Microbial Dark Matter (Phase II) - Lake Kivu water 52m metaG... | ecosystem: Environmental > Aquatic > Freshwater >...
GCGTCATTTCTATTTAAGCCAGGAATTGCTGTTGATTTTTCAAACTGATTTAATCGGAGACTTTTTAATAAGAAATAGAAATATAATAGTGATAATTCTTTGTTCATTTTCAAAAAATAAGTAGTATCAATCGGCCAAAAGTCTTTACCGACAAAAGATATTTCACCCGCTGCTCCTTTTCTTCCAATAACAACTCCAGGGCCATTGACTAAATAAGTGTCATGATAACCGACACAACCATTTGAGCCTAAGACTGGGAATTTACCTCCTTTTTTCCTGCTCGCTGCCGTTAGTGCTTTTCCGTATTCAAAAGAGCATATATCACCCAACCTAATATATTCCCACCCATTCGGTATTCCCTTGCTTTCACTCATTCTACGCCGCCAATGCTTCGTTCATCTCGTTAATAATGTTTTCTGACTCATTTCCGAATAGTTGCCACATTTTTCCTTTACCGCCGTGGTCGATAAAGGGGGTATAGTCCAGATCATCGAAAGCAACAGAGATTGATGCGGCGATATGGCCTTTTAGCATCCGTAACCACTCCATTTGCTCCTCGGTGAATTTCAGTGTGCCCGCCTGTTTTTTAAAGACCCAGTTCTGGAAATTCTTATCCACCGTTTTGTCATAAGAGGTGAGCGTGGCGTCAATGCCCGTTATTTTGCGGATGAGGGAAATTAGGGCTATCAGTTCGTTTTTGGGTCCTGCCCTGCCGGCAGGCAGGTGGCCGTTGACACTCTCCAATAATTCATAGGCGCGCCACACATTCAAGGGGGCAAGGGTGGGTTTATCGGCCACAATCGTATCTACAAGCTCCTTGATCATCTTAAAGGTCAGCTCGCGTCTCCGGTAGGGCTGGGCATAAAATATTTGCAGGGCGGTGATTTCATCCTTGTGCTGTGTTATCCATTCGGCAAATGTTTTTACCAATTCCCGGGCTTTGTCTTTGTTGTCTTTTTCCCAGCCCACGGCGGTTACCTTATCTGGGTTCACCAGATCAATAATCTGCTCATGAGTCTTCCGCACATTTTCTATGTACTCATTGAGTTCGCCGTTGAAAGTACTTGCCGCTTGATTTTGCAGGGCGCTGGTTAGAAGCTTTAGTTTTATTTCTTTCTCGATAGGGGCCGTATCCGGATTTTCCCTTTCAACTTTCAGACGAAGGTCTTCTAATGTATCGGGGTTATAGGCGTTGAGCAGTTCCTTAACTACTTCTTTAATGGTCTTGCCGTTTGTTTTTTCAGCAAAAAATGTTTTTTCTTTATCAGTAAGCTGCTTTTCCAGTCGAGTCAGACGATTAGCCAAAGAGGTGAACAAATCCTCGTCCCTTGCTCCCACGGTAATGGCCGCTAACAAATCCTTCAGTGGAACACCGGGTTTCTTCTCCAGAGGGCAACTGTCGGTTTTCAGGCTTTTGGTAACACCCACAGCGTCCACAATCACATAATGGTCTTTGGTGTATATGGCCGAAGGCGTCACTTTTTTGAGATCGTCAAGGTTGATGATGCGCGTGCCGCGGCCTTTCATCTGCTCAAAGTAATTCCGGCTTTTTACATCCCTCATGAAAAGAAGACATTCCAGCGGTTTTACATCGGTGCCGGTGGCAATCATATCCACGGTAACGGCAATGCGTGGGTGGTAGTCATTGCGAAACTGCGCCAGCGTGCTTTTGGGATCTTCACTGTTATAAGTGATCTTTTTACAGAAACGGTTTTCTTCGCCAAACTCCTCACGCACTATTTGGATAATATCGTCGGCATGGCTGTCGGTTTTGGCAAATATCAGGGTTTTGGGGACTTCAAATTCGCCCTTCTCGTTGGTGCGGTCGGGAAACATCTCCGGCAAGTGCTCTTTGAAGGTGCGAATGATCGTGCGGATCTGGTTGGGATTTACCACCTTGTCATCCAATTCCATCTGGGAATAGACCACATCCTCATCCAACTGCTCCCAGCGTTTTTTACGGCTCAGTTTTTCCCGATGATCCACATACTGTCCTTTCCAGATTGTAGCGCCTTTTTTAGTGATTTGGGTTTCGATCAGATAGACGTCACTGCCCACATTCACCCCATCGGTGACGGCTTCTTCGTGAGTATATTCGCTCACAATGTTCTGGTTGAAAAAACCAAAGGTGCGGTTGTCGGGCGTGGCGGTTAAACCGATTAAGAAGGCATCGAAATAGTCCAGCACCTGTTTCCAGAGGTTATAAATACTACGGTGGCATTCGTCGATCACAACAAAATCGAAAAACTCAGGGGGTAATTTGACATTGTATCCTACCGGAACGGGTTGACGTTTCTCCCATCTTATTTCACCGGGATTTATCTCTTCGGCCTTTTCATCCAATTCTTCTTCTTTCAAGATTGAATATAGACGTTGAATGGTGCTGATATAAACCTGATTGTCGGTGGGGATAAAGTTTGATTTAAAACGATGGACGCCATACAGTTCGGAAAATTTCCGGTTATCATCATTGGGCACATAGGCCATGAATTCCTGCTCGGCCTGCTCACCCAGGTTTTTTGTATCTACGAGGAACAACACCCGTTTCGCTTTGGCATAAGTGAGCAAGCGATAAATGGCCGTAATAGCCGTAAAGGTTTTTCCTGACCCCGTTGCCATCTGGATGAGGGCTTTGGGTTGATTTCTGCGGAAGGAGTCTTCCAGCTTGTTGATCGCTTTTATCTGGCAACCCCTCAGCCCCTGAGTGTGCAAGGCGGGAATATCCAATACCCGCCGCCGTAACGAGTTGCCGCGTTTTAACCACTCCTGAAAGGTTTCTGGCCGATAAAAAGTAAAAACCGGTCTTGAACGGGGCTTAGGGTCGCAATAATCGGTAAACCGGGTCAGCTCTCCTGTGCTTTCATAGACAAAAGACAATGGATCGTTATTCAGATACTTCAGCTTGCTGTCGGCATAGTCTTTTGATTGGTCTTCGTGAGTCGTTAATCGGACTCCTTCCTCCTCCTTTTTTGCTTCAATGACACCAACGGGTTTCCCTTCTACAAATAAAACATAATCCGCGGGGCCGATGTCGGTCTGATATTCCCTCACCGCCACCCCCAGCCCTGCATTCAGGTTAATCTTCTTCTTATTCTGAATAATCCAGCCGGACTCGTCTAATTGCCTGTCAATATTGTCTCTTGCGATCTGTTCTGGAGTTTGATTGGACATTTTCAGCCCATTAGCCCTTCATCGGCGAAGCTATAAAACTCGTTATCGCCGATAATGATATGGTCCAGGACTTTAATTTCCATTAATTTTCCGGCATCGCATAACTCTTTGGTAAATTTCTTATCCTGAAGGCTTGGAGTGATATTGCCGCTGGGATGATTGTGGAGACAGATGATCGATGCTGCAAATTTCTGCAAAGCGGAATGAATGATCTCCCTGACAATCGGCACAGCGTGATTGACTGTGCCACAGGCTGCGTCTGAGATATCGATGACCCTGTTACTACTATCGAGATAGACGACCTTGAATATTTCGGTCTTTAAATCACGCACTTGCGGCATGATGATGTTGATGACATCTTTCGCCGAAGAGATTTTTTGCTTCCCGCTGGTTACTTCGTCCTCGCGATAGCGCCTCCCGATCTCAAATGCGGCCTGAACGTGGGCAATCTTAGCGTTTCCGAGCCCTTTAAATTCCTTCCAGTCGCGTGCGTCCGTATGAGCCATATTTCGGAAAGTGCCAAACTTCTTCATAATACTACGCGCAAGATCGATGGCGCTGGAGCCATGAGTGCCGGTACGCAAAAGGATAGCCAGAAGCTCGGAATTGCTCAGAGCCTTCGGGCCTTTCTTGAGCAACTTCTCCCTTGGCCTGTCATCAACCGGCCAAGTCTTTATGCTTCTTTCTTTAACGTCACCAGCCATTATTTCTTATGTCCTGTTTTGCATATTTACCGAGGGGCTTCTTCTTGTTTAAGAGCCCCATTAGTGTCTGGTCTAACTTATTCACTGCCCCCCTTCACCTTTCAATTTTTCCGGTGTGCTTTCCTCAAGCCATAGCTTACAAATATTTTTCCACCCGATCCTGCGCCATTTCTTAAATGCCACCTTCAACTCGTTCAAGTCCTTCGCTTCCAGAATATCTTTCTGGGCAGATTTTAAATCTTCAAGAGATGCAATCGCCGGCATATACTACCCCTATAACCGTGATTCGTGGTTCGTGAAATTTGTGAGAGTTAAAACAAAAGCTCATTCGCGTCTTTATAAAAACTCCGGATGGTTTTTCTTAAGCCAATTCATTACCTCATCTCTTAAATCCTTAACGAACTCAATCAGCTCATCCACATCCGACTCCGAAGCCCCGCCTACCTCATCGTATTCCACGATATTACGTTTCTTGCGGCAGTCGTCAAGATACTCGGCATCCGCTTTCTTTGCTTCGCCCAAAATCTCAGGAAGAGATGCCAGTGTCCGGTAATGCTGCAATTCATGAGCTGGCCGGTATCCCTCGGCGGAAAGTAGAATCCTACAGAGCCTCAACACAGCATTGTATGCAATACCGAAACGCCAGTCCGAAGAGATATCCCCTTGGGCATCCTTGAGATCACGCTCCACAATGTTTAAAAGACTACTGATTTCCCTTCGGCTTGTCCGATGGGGCTTCAGCCATCCGTTACCTGCCCATTGCTTCAAGCTCATGCTGGGATCCTATGACGAACAATTTGGGAGCCTCCATAACGCTGGAGACAAAATGCTCCTTCGCTCGAATACGCTTCTGAAGCTCCTCCTCGCGTAAGACGTGTGGATTAACCTCGCGCCCAATTTTTTCTTCGACCCCCGACAATAACCGAGAGAGGTCTCGCAATCCGAGTTGGCCGATCACCATCAAATCCACATCGCTGCCGGCTTTTTCCTCTCCACTAGCAATGGATCCGAACACAAAGGCCAAACGGATCCTCTTGTCCGTGAGCGCAGACTTCAGCACATCAGAAAGGCCTGAGGTCTTCAGCACCAGATTACGAATCTCAGGATAAAGAGGATTTTCGGTTTTTGCACGGTAGTACACACGATTACTATCTCTCCGGCTCTGAACGAGGTCCAGTCGGACCAGTTTACGCAGTTCCTGTCGAAGGGTGCTGTCGTTCAGACCTGACCGGCGCTCAATTTCCCGAACATGAAGCTCTTCTCCAGTCCCACCAAGAAGAAGCCGGAATATCTCTGCGCGCGCTCGCGATGAAAGAAGTTCGGCCAATCGGTTCATATTGCGTGTTTATACCACGCAATTGCGTGGTTTGTCCACTCATTTTTTAAAGTACAATCAAAGATCAATGAAATTATAAGCTTTTTGGAGGCCTCAAGTCTTCTGCTCCATCACGGTGGCGATGTGGCGGACCATCTGTCGATGGACATCGAGGAAGATCTCGGGAGAGAGGAAGTAGTCGGGGTTCACGTCATAAAAGGAAGAGATCAACTTTTTTGCGGCGGCATCGATATCGCGGGTGGAACGATAGGCCTCCTCCATCTCGGCCCTCTTCCTTTTGGCCATCTCGATCGTCAATGGGATAAACTTCCTGGCCTCCTCGCCGATCACATACCCGTAGTGGTCGGCGCAGTAGTTTTCCACTTCGAGGTTTTTTAACCGCTCAAGCCCCTCCTGATACAGGGTGAAGTTCGAGTTCCCGGAAGTGACGATCGTCTCATCGAAGGGAATGCCTCCCCCATCCGTAGGAAAGAGCGCTTTTAGCTTTGGCACGTAGGCCGCAATACAGCACGATGAATGGCCCGGGATCTCAAGAATTGAAACCTCTATGCCCCCGAGATCGATCCGGTCGCCTTCCCGGACCGTTCTTCCGGAAACATCATCCCTCCACTCAAGGTCGTATTCCGAATAGATCTCCTCTTTCCCCATCCTTTTTGCCACATTCCGGCTGAACTCATTGATCGTGACGATGGCCTTCTCCATCTTGAGGATCTCCCAGGCCCTTTCGGAGGCACAGACTTCAATGTCCGGGTGTCTCCGTTTGAAAAAAGGGATGATTCCCACATGATCGAAGTGGGAGTGAAGGATCAGGATCTTGTTGATCCTGCTTTCGTCGATTCCAAATTTTTTGAACTGTTGAAGGAGATCCGGGACGATGTAGCTCATGCCTCCGCTTACAATCATAGAGCCATTTTTCCCCTCCAGGAGATAGACCCCTGTTTCCTTTTGGCCTAAAAACCAGATTCCCTTTCGAACCTTTCCCGGTTTCCGAACTCTCATTCGTTTTCTTCTCCTCCTTCATGGCAATGAACCAAATATAACAAAAAAGAGAGGGTTGTGGCAATTGTATGAAAGAGGAATATACTCCACCCCCACCCCAATCCCAACCCTCCTCCTGAAGAGACTGTGTCGTAATTCCGTTCATGGTTCGAGAACCTCACCACGAACGGAAAACGACATATTAAAAATCAATGAGTTAGCCGTTCGTCCTGAGCATGTCGAAGGGCGAATGGCTAATTGCGACACAGTCTCGAAGGGGAGGGTAATCGTTACGCGCTTCGCGCAATTCCTCCCCTTTCAAGGGGGAGGTCAGGCCGCCGGCTCGGAGAGCCTCTGGCTCGGAGAGAGGGGGATGGGGGATTTGTCGGAGTGCCCCTTGTGTCCAGCGACTCCACTTATGGGTAAAGATCAGTTTAGGTTAAGGGGGGATGAAGGGGGATAGCGCCCTCACAAAAGCCGGAAGAACCCCAAAAAAAAAGCCCTATGCTCTTGTGAGACATAGGGCCCCGGATTTTTCCTATGAGATTGTTATTTCTTTTTTTCTTTTGAGGGTTTTTCCTTTTGTTTTTCTTTTTCTTCCTTTTTGACCTTTTTCTCTTTTCCTTTTTCCTCGGCTTTCTTTTCTTTCTTCTTAGGGGTCACTTTTCCGAGGACTTCTTTTGCCTTCTCGACGGTCGACTTCTTCTTCTCTTCCACCGGAGAGTAGGAGACCAGCTCCACGAGGGAGAGAGGCGCGCCATCTCCCTGGCGCCATCCCATTTTATAGATACGGGTGTATCCGCCTTCACGGTCCTTCATCTTCGGAACGATCTCATCAAAGAGTTTCTTCACGATGGTCTCGTTGCGAAGACGGGCAAAGGCCAGCCTTCTGGCATGGAGGGTATTCTTCTTTGCCAGCGTGATGATCTTATCCGCCAAGACTCGAAGCTCTTTGCCCTTGGCAAGAGTGGTTCTAATCCGCTCATGCTGAAGAAGCGACACCAGCATGTTTCTGAACATCAGCTCCCGGTGCTTGGTATGTCGACTTAATTTTCTTCCTGAAACTCGATGCCTCATCCTTTTCTCCTATTCCGTTGCCTCTGATTCGCTCTCCTCTTTTCCCTCTGCATTCTTGTGAGGCCAGCTGTCTATCTTCATCCCCAGGCCGAGCCCCATCTCCAACAGAATCTCTTTGATCTCGTTGAGAGATTTTCTGCCGAAGTTTTTGGTGGCGAGAATCTCGGCTTCCGTCTTCTGAACGAGGTCTCCGATAAGCCTGATGTCAGCATGCTTCAAACAGTTGGCCGATCGGACAGAAAGCTCTAATTCATCCACACTCCGGAAGAGATTTTCATTCAATTTCTCCATATCCCCCTGATGCTCTTGAACCGTGATCTCCTCTTCTTCTCCTCCTTCCTCAAATGTGACGAAGATCGAGAGTTGATCCTTCAGGATCTTGGCGGCATGGGCAATGGCTTCCTCCGGGTTGAGGCTTCCATCCGTCCAGACTTCGAAGGTCAATTTATCATAGTCGGTGATCTGGCCCACCCTTGCGTTGGTCACCGCATAGTTGACCTTCTTAATGGGAGAGAAGATGGCATCCATGGGAATCGTCCCGATGGGTTGATTCTCATCCCTGTTTCGCTCTGCCGGGATATAACCCCTGCCCATCTTAACCACCATCTCCATCGAAAGCTTGCCATCCCTGGAGAGCGTGGCGATGGGGTGATCAGGGTTGAGAATTTCCACGGCATCACCCGTGAGGATATCGCCTGCCTTTAAGACACGGGGGCCTTCTGTCTTGACGCGAATCGTCTTCGGGCCCTCCGTATGGAGCTTCAGCCTCACTTCTTTGAGATTTAAAATAATCTCCGTGACATCCTCTTTCACGCCGGGGATTGCTGAAAATTCATGGAGCACGCCGTCAATCTTAACCGATGTGAGAGCCGCCCCCTGCAGGGATGAGAGGAGAATCCGCCGGAGAGAGTTTCCAATCGTGATACCGAAGCCCCTCTCAAATGGCTCAGCCGTGAACTTCCCGTAGAAGGGGGTTAAGGTTTCTTTCTCCGCTTCTAATCGCTTCGGTCGAATAAGATCTTTCCAACTTTTATAAATCATATTACCTCCCTTTTCTTAAAGGGTTGATAGAGAGTTACTTTGAGTACAACTCGACGATCAATTTCTCCTGAATGGGAAGAGTGATATCCCCCCGGACAGGCAGGGCCTTGATGTTCCCTTTCATCTGTTCTTTTTCCAATTCCAGCCATTGGGGGACGCCCCGTCTGGCCACTCCTTCGAGAGATTCCTGAATGCGGATCACCTTCTTGCTCTTTTCCCGCACCGAGATAACATCTCCCGGCTTCAGCAGAAAGGAGGGGATGTTGACCCTGGACTGATTGACCAGAAAGTGGTTGTGTCGCACCAGCTGCCGGGCTTCATTTCTCGAATTGGCAAACCCGAGCCGATAAACGGCATTGTCCAGGCGACGTTCCAGAAGCTGGAGGAGGACTTCTCCGGTAATCCCTTTGCGCCGATCCGCTTCTTTGAACGTATTGCGAAACTGGTTCTCCAGGAGGCCATACAATCTTTTCACCTTCTGTTTTTCCCTTAACTGGGTTCCATAGTCTGAGATCTTTTTTCGGCTCTGACCATGTTGCCCGGGGGCATAGCCCCTCCGGTCGAACGCACACTTCTCCGTGTAACACCTCTCCCCCTTGAGAAAGAGCTTGACGTTCTCTCTCCGGCAGAGTCTACAAACCGATTTCGTGTATCTTGCCAATGCTTTCCCTCCTAATTTAATTTCATTAAATTTGATTAGATCGATTTAAAATATAGATTACACTGATGATGCACTCCATCATTGAATCTATTTCTCCCAGACGCAGTCTTAGACGCGTCTCCGTTTGGGAGGACGGCATCCGTTATGGGGAATGGGTGTGACATCTTTAATCATGTGGACTTTGAGACCGGTTGCCTGAAGCGACCGGAGCGCGGATTCCCTTCCGGCCCCCGGACCCTTGACATAGACATCGATGGTCCGTACGCCATGCTCCATCGCCTTTTTTGCGGCATCCTCCGCAGCCATCTGGGCGGCAAAGGGAGTGCTCTTGCGGGACCCCTTAAACCCCTGGATCCCTGCGCTCGACCAGCAGATGACTTTTCCCTCGTGATCGGTGATGGTGATGATCGTGTTGTTAAACGTCGCCTGGATATGGGCAATTCCTGCCTGAATATTCTTCTTGATCTTTTTTTTCTTTGTCCCCGGCGCTGTGGCCATATCTCCTCCTTCACCCCGTTAGAAATAAATCTCTTTATTTACAACAGATGAGCCCCATAAGATGTCTATCCCGGCTTGAACTCCGGTTCGAATTTCATAACGGGGTAAACTATTCCTTTTCTTTTTTCTTTCCGACGATGGCCCGGCGCGGTCCTTTCCTCGTCCTCGCATTGGTGTGCGTTCTCTGGCCATGGACGGGGAGGGAGCGGCGGTGACGAAGTCCCCGGTAGGAACCGATATCCATCAGACGCTTGATATGGGTTGCCACTTCCCTTCGAAGATCTCCTTCAACTTTTTGGTCCTGGTCGATGAGATCCCGGATGCGGATGACCTCTGATTCGGTCAATTTGTTGACCTTGGTGTCCCGGTTCACATTGGCCTTTTCGAGAATCTTATTGGCCGATGGCTTTCCGATCCCATAGATGTAAGTAAGAGCGATCTCCACCCGTTTATCCTTTGGAAGATCAACCCCTGCGATACGTGCCATAACAAGCTCCTTTGTCGCTGTTTCAGGTTTGAGGATCGCTACGCTTGAGGGTTAAGGCAAAAAGATTTTTAGCCTCAAGTCCCGTCTTTGACGGGACGCTCCTCTAACCTACATCGTTTATTATCCTTGTCTCTGTTTATGTTTCGGGTTTTCACAGATGACCCGGACCACCCGCTTTCGCTTCACGATCTTACACTTGTCGCAAATCTTTTTAACCGAAGCCCTGACTTTCACGGTTTTATTTCTCCCGGAATACGATTCTTCCACGGGCGAGGTCATAGGGTGAGAGTTCCACCGTCACTTTATCCCCGGGAAGGATTTTGATGAAATGCATTCTCATTTTTCCAGAAATATGGGCCAGCACCTTATGCCCGTTTTCCAGCTCCACTCGGAACATGGCGTTCGGAAGGGTCTCTAAAACCTTTCCTTCAACCTGAATCGCCTCTTCCTTTGGCATCGATTGACTCCGATTGTCTCCTTAAACAGGCTTCGCATCGAGGACGCGAATGATCTGCTCAAAAATTTGATTCTGCCCGCCCACTCCATGGATCGAACGAAGGAGCTTCTTATTCTGATAATACTGGATGAGAGGAGCGGTCTGTCTCTCATACTCCTTGAGCCGGGTTCGAATCGTCTCTTCCCGGTCATCCTCTCTCTGGTAAAGGGCTCCGCCGCAACGGTCACAGACGCCTTCTTTTTGGGGGGGATGAAAGAGGACATGGAACATCCCGCCGCAGTTTTTACAGGTTCTCCGGCCGGTCAGCCGCCGCACCAGTTCCTCGGAATCGACCTCGATGTTGACGACATGGTCCACCGTTTTTCCGATTTTGTCGAGAATTCCCTGAAGGGCCTCAGCCTGAGGGGTCGTTCTCGGGAATCCATCGAGGATAAAACCTCCGTTGCAATCCGATGCCCTTAAACGCTGATCAATAATGCCGATGACCACTTCATCCGGAACCAGCTGCCCCTTGTCCATAAAGGTCTTGGCCTGTTTTCCCAAAGGGGTTCCTTCCTTTACGGCGGCCCTGAGGATATCCCCCGTCGAGATTTGAGGGAGACGATAACGATCCACGATCATCTGCGCCTGCGTGCCTTTTCCCGCCCCCGGAGGACCCAACAGTATGAGATTCATTTACTCCTCATAACTCTAAACTCTAAACTCTTAGCTTCTTCTCCCTTTCAATTTCCCCTTCTTCATTAATCCCTCATAATGTCTGGTCAGCATATGAGCCTCAATCTGCTGAACGGTGTCCAGAGCCACTCCCACGACAATGAGAAGGGCTGTTCCTCCGAAATAGAAGGGGACGTTGAACCGTCCGATCAGAATGGTGGGCAGGACACAGACCGCCGAGACATAGAGGGCTCCCCCGAGCGTGATGCGGGTGAGGACCTTGTCGATATACTCGGCCGTCTTCTGGCCCGGCCGGATGCCCGGGATATATCCTCCGAATTTCTTCATGTTGTCGGCCACATCGTTGGGGTTGAAGGTGACCGCCGTGTAGAAGAAGCAGAAGAAGATGATGAATCCCACATAGAGAAGATTATAGAGGATGGCACCAGGACCGAGACTGTTGAGGATCGACTGGATCCAGGGATAGGTCTCCATCCAGGTCTTCGGCATAAAGCTGGCGATCGTCAGGGGAAACATCAGAATGGACGAGGCAAAGATGGCAGGAATGACCCCGGCCGTGTTTAGCTTGAGCGGCAGATGGGTGCTCTGTCCTCCGTAGACCTTCCTTCCCACGATCCGTTTGGCATATTGAACGGGAAGCCTCCGCTGGCTCGTCTCGGCAAAGATGATCGCCGCAACGACGGCCACCATCAGGATGATCAAGAACAGGATGGTGAAGATGTTTAACTGCCCCACCATGAAGAGTTCATAGGTGCTGGCAATCGCGCTGGGCAGTCCGGCCACGATACCCGAGAAGATGATGAGGGAGATGCCGTTTCCGATTCCCCTTTCCGTTATCTGTTCACCCAGCCACATGATGAAAGCGGTGCCTGCCGTCAGGGTGATGACGGTCATCAACCGGAAGGACCATCCCGGATTGAGAACGATCATCTCACCCGCAGCCCCTGTCATATTCTCCAGGCCGACCGCCATCCCGAATCCCTGGATCAAGCTGAGAACCACTGTTCCATAACGGGTATATTGAACGATCTTCTTCCGTCCCATCTCTCCCTCCTTCTGGAGCTGGGCCAGATATGGGATGACGACGGTGAGAAGCTGGAGGATGATCGAAGCACTGATGTAAGGCATGATGCCCAGAGCGAAAACAGAGAACCTCTCCAGCGCTCCTCCGGCGAACATATTGATGAGGCTGAAGAGCGTTCCCTTGACTTGGGCGAAGAAGGAGGCAAGTGCGTCTCCATTGATCCCGGGGCTTGGGATGTGGACCCCGATGCGATAGATGGCCAGAAAGAGAAGGGTCATCAGGATCCTTCGTTTCAGCTCGGGGATCTTAAAAATATTCTGGGCGCCTGAAATCATGAACCGATGACCTCCACCCTCCCGGAAGCCATCTCCACTTTTTTGAGCGCGGCCTGGCTCACCTTATGAACACGGATGGTCAGAGGATGCTGGAGTTCCCCGTCGGAGAGGAGTTTAATAAGTTCTCCCTTTTTACACAGACCGGATGCGGACAGGAGGTCGGGTTCAACGACCGCATCCTTCTCGAAACGATTGAGGTCTCCGAGATGGATGATGGCCACCTTTTCCCTGAAAGGGTTCCGGAATCCCCTCTTGGGAAGCCGTCTCTGAAGGGGCATCTGGCCTCCCTCAAACCCTGCTTTCGTTCCCCTGCCGGCGCGGGCATTCTGGCCCTTGTGTCCCTTGCAGGCGGTCTTTCCGTGGCCGGACCCGGGTCCCCTTCCCACTCGTTTCCTCTTCTTTCTTGATCCCTCCGCAGGTTTAAGCTTTTCGAGAATCATCACGGTTTCCTTTTCCTTAATTGATTACTTCGACCAGATGGGAGACATGGTTAACCATCCCCCGGATCTCAGGACGATCCGGAAGGGTGAGGGTTTGATTCAACCGTCTAAAACCGAGGGCCTTGATGATCTTCTTCTGATTTTCCGGCCGTCCGATCGCACTCTTTTTCCACCTGACCGTCATCTTCTTTTCCATCCCATTTTCCATCTTCTTCATCGGCGCATCCTCAGTTTCCGCTCTCTTTTTGAGCTCTCTTTTGAAGCACCTCTTCAGGATATTTCAATTGGTGGACGGCCTGTAGAGTCGCTTTGATGAGGTTGTAGGGATTGTTTGAACCCAGAGATTTGGTCAGAATGTTTTCAATCCCTGCGGACTCTGCAATGGCTCTCACCGCCGCTCCGGCAATCACCCCGGTTCCCTCAGAGGCTGGCTTCAGCAGGACTTTAGCGGCCCCGAATTTTCCGGTGACCTCATAGGGAATCGTTTTGTTCATGAGAGGAATCTTCATCAGGTTACGTTTCGCATGTTCGACCGCCTTCCGGATGGCCTCCGGAACCTCGTTGGCCTTTCCCAGTCCGCTTCCGACATGGCCATGGCCATCTCCCACAACGACCAGGGCGCTAAAACTGAACCGTCTTCCACCCTTGACCACTTTGGCCACCCTGCTGATATGAATGACCCGGTCTGTCAATTCCAGTGTGCTTGGATCAATCTTCGGCAATGTCACTCCCTCCTAAAGAGGACTTTGAGAAAGGATTTCTCAGAGCCCTCTGATTACATAGATTTTAAAAAATGATTACACGGATTTTTCTATATTTTGAATTTGTTTTTTTGTCGGTGTAATCGAAGATTTCTGACTTTTTAGAAATCTCCTAAAAGACCAGACCACCTGCTCTTGCCGCTTCCGCCAATGCCTTGACCCTTCCGTGATAAAGATACCCGCTGCGGTCAAAGACGACTTTTTGAATTCCTTTTTCAAGACATTTCCTGGCAATGAGTTCTCCCACCTTCTTCGCCGCCTCAACATTTCCCGCATAACGGACGTTCCCTTTTAACTCAGGGCTCAATGTGGAAGCGCTGGCCACTGTTTTCCCCGTGGAATCGACAATGGCCTGGGCATAGATATGTTTCGGGCTCCTGAAGACATTGAGGCGAGGTTTCTCCTCAGTTCCCTGGATGCGGCTCCGCACCCTCTTCTTTCTCTTCATCCTTGCCAGGATCTTCTTGTTTTCCATTTTAAAAGACTTCCCTCTCCTTAAGCTTTTGTCTTGCCGACCTTCTTGCGAATCTTTTCTCCGAGATAGCGAACCCCTTTCCCTTTATAAGGCTCAGGGGGTTTGATCGCACGGAGTTTGGCGGCGATGGTTCCCACCAGCTGTTTGTTCACCCCTCTTACCGTGATCAGAGTCTGTTTATCCACCTCGATCTTAATCCCTTCCGGAACGGGGAAGAGAACCGGATGGGAGAACCCCAGCATGAGTTTGAGAAGACTTCCCTGTATATCCGCACGAAAGCCGACGCCAATGATCTCCAGCTTCTTCTCAAATCCCTGGGTGACCCCTGTCACCATATTGGCAATCAGGCTCCGGGTCAGGCCATGAAGGGCTTTTAACGATCGCTCTTCACGCTCCTTCTGAATGAGCATCTTCCCCCCATCGACCGAAATGGCGATGCCGCGGGGAAGGTCGCAGGCGAGGGTCCCTTTGGGGCCGGCCACCTCTATTTTTGAAGGATCCCAGGAAACCTTTACTTCCTTGGGCAATTGAATCGGCATTCTTCCAATACGAGACATAGGTTACCCCAATCTAAATCCTAAATCCGAATATCGTAATCCGAAACATTTTGAAGTTAACCATTTTGAATTTTGGTCATTCGGATTTGTTTCGAGTTTCGACATCCGTGCTTCGAATTTATTTTTTACCAGACTTGACAGAGAACTTCTCCGCCCAGATGGGCTTTCCGGGCCGTTTTATCGGTCAGGATCCCCTTGGGTGTGGAGAGGATCGAGATTCCCAGTCCGCTCATGGCAGAGGGAATCCGATCGGTTCCGACATAGACCCTTCGGCCCGGTTTGCTCACCCGCTTGATATGGATGAGCCCTGTTCGGGCCGTATCATATTTGAGAACGATTCGAATCAAGGGATGTTCTTTCTCATCCTTGACGACTTTGAAATTGGCGATGAACCCTTCCTCTTTTAAAATCTTAGAAATCTCATGCTTCATTTTGGAGTAGGGGACATCCACCTTTTCAAACCTGGCTTTGGATGCATTGCGGATGAGTGTGAACATATTGGCCAATGGATCGGTCATCGACATAACAAACTCCGTAAGGGTTACCAGCTGGCTTTGATCACGCCGGGGACTTCCCCCCGGGTGGCATATTTTCTGAAACAGAGACGACACATGCTAAATTTCCGGATAAAAGCCCTCGGCCTTCCGCAGAGAGGGCAACGGTTGTATTGACGGACCTGGAATTTCTGCTTTTTCTTTGCCTTATTCATCAATGATAACTTTGCCAATGTCTTCCTCCTGACATCGCTATGCGCAATGCGCTAAGCGCTTAGCGTTTTCTAATTCCTGAAGGGCATCCCGAGAAGTTTCAGGAGTTCTTTTCCTTCTTCATCCGTTCTGGCGGTGGTGCCGATGACGATGTTCATCCCCTTCACCTTGTCGATCTTATCGTAGTGAATCTCCGGAAAGATGAGCTGTTCCCTGATGCCCACGGCGAAGTTTCCCCTTCCGTCAAAGGACTTCGGGGAAAGACCCTTGAAATCCCTCACTCTCGGGAGAGCCACATTCACCAGACGATTGAAGAACTCGTACATTTTTTCTTTCCGCAAGGTCACCCTTACTCCGATGGGCATCCCCGTTCTCAATTTGAACTGGGCGATCGATTTTTTGGCTTTGGTGATGACGGCTTTCTGCCCTGTAATGAGGCTCAGTTCCTGAACGGCGGAGTCGAGAATCTTGATGTTCTGAATGGCTTCCCCCATTCCCATGTTAACGACGATCTTGTCCAGTTTGGGGACCTCCATCCTGTTCCGGTAATTAAACCGCTTCATCAGCGCAGGGACCGCTCGCTCCCGATAGATTTCTTTGATGTTGGGCATCGTATCACCTATTTATCAAAAATTTCTCCACATTTTTTGCAGAACCGGACCTTCTTTCCTCCCTCGATGCTCCGGTGGCCGATCCGGACAGGCTTGTTGCATTTTTCGCAGAGGAGCATCACGTTGGAAAGATGAAGAGGCGCCTCCTTTTCGAGGATCCCTCCCCGTTTCTGCTGTCCGTGAGGCCGGGAATGTCTCTTAACAAAATTGATCTTTTCAATGATCACTCTTTCCTTCTCCGGAAGAACTTTCAGCACACGGCCGCTTTTGCCCTTCTCTCTTCCATGGGTCACCATGACCAGGTCTTTCTTTTTAATATGGGTTTTGGAGACGATCATTCCTAATTCCTTTCGCAACGACTTTACAGAACCTCTGGAGCCAGCGAGATGATCTTCATAAACCGCTTCGCCCGGAGCTCCCTGGCAACAGGGCCGAAGATTCGGGTCCCGATGGGTTCTCCCTGAGGATTGATCAGAACAGCCGAGTTATCATCAAACTTGATAAAGGAACCGTCCGGTCTTTCCACCTCTTTCTTCGTCCGGACGATCACCGCTCGAGCGACCTCTCCCTTTTTGATCTTGGAGTTGGGCAAGGCATCTTTGATGGAGACGATGATCACATCCCCCAGGGACGCATATCTCCGGCGCGTCCCGCCGAGAATCTTGATGCACCCCAACCTTTTTGCTCCCGAATTATCGGCGACCTCAAGAATACTCCGCATCTGGATCATAATGAACTCCATGTTCGAAGGTGGAAAGTGGAGTGTGGCAGGTGGAAAAAGATTTCTTTCCACCACCTTCTACTTTCTACCTTCTACTTTCCAATCAGTTAGGCGGCCCGTTCAACGATCTTTTTGACACGCCACCTTTTCACTTTGCTGAGGGGCCGGGTCTCGATCAGGAGGACCTTGTCGCCGATGTGAGACTCGTTCTTTTCATCATGTGCCTTCACCTTTGTCCTCTTCCGGATATATTTTTTATAGACGGGATGAAGGACCAGACGATTGACCATCACAACGACCGTCTTATCCATTTTGTCGCTCGAGACCACACCCGTTAATGTCTTTCTTTTTCCTCTCTCTTCCATGGGCCTCATTGTCTCACTCGGGGAGAAAAACCCTCGCCTTCAGGCGAAGACCTTAGGATTCACACGGTGTGCAGGTCGCTTCGACTCGCAACCGAGTTTTTGAGATTTCCCCTCGTGAGAATTTCTGTGCTGATTGTTTTTCTTCAGCTGACTTTAGTCAGTAGAGAATCGACCACCTTTTAACTGGTGGATTCTCAATTCCCTTTGCTCCGGGCCTTTTCCTTCAGGATCGTCTTTACCCGTGCGATATCCTGTTTGACCTGAGGGATTCGCATCGTGTTCTCCAGCTGCCCGGTGGCATGCTGGAAACGGAGGTTAAAAAGTTCCTCGTGGAGCTCTTTCTCTTTATGACTCAATTCACCTTCGCTCAGGAGGCGGAGATCTTTTGTCTTCATAGGTGGCTCCCCCTCATGATGAACCTCGTAGAGATGGGTAGTTTATGCGAGGCTAAAAGAAAGGCTTCCCTCGCCCTCTCCTCCGGGACCCCCTCCATCTCATAGAGAATTCTGCCCGGACGGATGACAGCCACCCAGTCTTCCGGCGGCCCCTTTCCTTTTCCCATCCGGGTCTCTGCAGGCTTTTTGGTGATCGGTTTGTCCGGAAAGATGCGAATCCAGATTCGACCTGTTCGCTTGATGAACCGCGTCATGGCAATACGGGCGGCTTCAATCTGGCGAGCGCTCAGCCAGCCGCATTCGGTGGCCTGAAGCCCGAAGTCGCCAAAGTTAAGTTTGTTCCCGCGGGAAGCGGCTCCTCTCATTTTCCCTGTTTGCATCTTTCGATATTTCGTCTTCTTCGGCATCAACATAATTCATAACCCTCTAAATCCGAAATTCGAATATCGAAATCCGAAACAAATTCAAAATTCCAATTTTCAAAACTCAAAAAACTTCTTATTGTTTTGGTCATTTTTATTTTGAACATTCGTATTTGTTTCGAATTTAGGATTTCGACATTCGAAATTATTTGTTGGTTAGGCGGCTCTTTCGTCCCCCTCTTTAGTCGGGTAGATCTCTCCCTTAAAGATCCATACCTTCACGCCGATGATCCCATAAGTGGTCTTCCCCTCAGCCAGACCATAGTCGATATCCGCCCGGAGAGTGTGCAGTGGGACCCGGCCCTCGCGGTACCGCTCATGGCGGGCCATCTCTGCCCCCCCGAGTCTTCCGGAGACCGCAATTTTAATCCCCTTTGCCCCCAACTTCATGGCGGAGGAAACGGCTTTTTTCATCGCCCTTCGAAATCCAACCCTCCGTTCGAGCTGTAACGCCACATTTTCAGCCACCAACTGGGCATTGACCTCGGCTCTCTTCACCTCCTGAATGTTGATGATGATCTCTTTGTGGGTCATCTTTTGAAGTTCTCTTTTGAGGTTCTCGACCTCGGCACCTTTTTTTCCGATGATGATTCCAGGACGAGCGGTCCAGATGGACACCTTTGCCTTTTTGGCCTTGCTCGCAGCCCGTTCGATTTCAATTTTGGAGACCCCGGCGTGATGGAGCTTCTTCTTTAGATAAGCGCGGACCTGAATATCCTCAATAAGAAGCTGAGGATAGTCCTTCTCCGCAAACCATCGGGAATCCCAGGTCTTGATAAACCCCAATCGAAAACCTATCGGATGCACTTTCTGACCCAAGGCGTTGCCTCCTTTCACTTTTCATCCAGGACGATGGAGATGTGGCTCGTCCTCTTCCGGATCGGGGTGGCCCGACCCAGAGCCCGCGGGGTAAACCTTTTCCAGGTCGCCCCCTGGTCCACCGAGATCTTCTTCACATAAAGGCGGTCGACATCCACCGTCTTCTTCTGTGTAGCATTGGCAATGGCCGATTTGAGCAATTTGATGATGACCCTGGCGGGCATTTTCTTTGTAAACGAAAGAATATTAATGGCCTCATCGGATCCCTTGCCCCGTATCAGATCGGCCACCAATCTTGCCTTTCTGGGTCCCACACGCACATATTTTAATTTTGCCTTGACTTCCATCTTCTTCAACCTTTGCTTTTATGGAGTCTTACCTTTAATCTTTGTCTTTCGGTCTCCGGAATGGCCGTGGAAGGTCCGGGTGGGAGAGAATTCCCCCAACTTATGACCGACCATCTCCTCCGTGACGAAGACCGGAATAAATTTCTTTCCGTTATGGACGGCAAACGTGACGCCGACCATCTCAGGGATGATGGTGGATCGTCTGGACCAGGTTTTGATCACCTTTCCTTCCCTTGATCTCCGGGCTTCCTCCGCTTTCATCTTTAAATGGGCGTCCACAAAGGGCCCTTTTTTGATTGATCGGGCCATTAATCTCTCCTCTTCAGGATGTATTTGTCTGTTCTTTTATTCTTACGAGTCTTTTTCTCCGGAACGCCCCAGGGAGTGCAGGGATGACGGCCTCCGGAGCTTTTCCCTTCGCCTCCGCCAAGCGGATGGTCTATGGGATTCATGGCCACCCCACGGGTTACAGGACGCCAGCCCTGCCAACGGGTTCTTCCAGCCTTCCCCAGAGAGATATTTTCATGCTCGAAATTGCTGACCTGTCCGATCGTAGCATAACAGTCCTGAAGGATCAGCCGGACTTCACCTGAAGGAAGTTTGACATGGGCATACTTGCCTTCTTTTGCCATCAGCTGGCCGCTGGTGCCTGCGCTCCGGATGATCTGGCCTCCCTTTCCAATCTTAAGCTCCACGTTGTGGATCAGCGTGCCTGTCGGGATGTTCCGGAGGGGGAGGGCATTGCCGGGTTTGATATCCGCGCCGGGGCTTGCCGTCACCTGATCTCCCACCTTCAACTGATCCGGGGCCAGGATATATCTTTTTTCACCATCGGCATAGTGGAGCAGGGCGATGCGGGCGGACCGATTGGGATCATACTCAACCGTAGCCACCTTGGCAGGGATCTCCCTTTTATCCCTTTTGAAGTCGATGATCCGGTACATCCTCTTATGGCCACCGCCCCTGTGCCAGGCCGTGACCCTTCCGTAACAGTTCCTTCCTCCGGTCCTCTTCAGGGGGCGAAGAAGGCTTTTCTCCGGCGAGGTGGAGGTGATCTCCTCAAAAGTGGAGACGGTCTGAAACCGTTTTCCAGGAGAAGTCGGTCGAAATTTTTTGATACCCATCTTTTTACCCCGTTAAATCCGAAATTCGAATATCGTCATGCCAAAGGCAGACCCGCCTCTGGCGAAAAACCCGAAACAAATTCGAATAATAAAAATTCTAAACTAAAAAAGAAAAAAACCGTTTTAAAAAATTGATTTTAATTTTGAAAACCGTTTCGAATTTCGTGCTTCGGATTTCGAATTTCCTCTCGAATGATTATTCGAGAGGGTTAGGCTCCTTCGAAGAAGTCAATACGGTCCCCTTCTCTCAGGGTGACGATGGCCTTCTTCCAATTGGGCCTCTTTCCATATTTTCTTCCCAACCGCTTCATCTTGCCCAGGACATTGATGGTCCGGACATTGTTGACCTTCACCTTGAAGAGGTGTTCAACGGCCGACTGGATCTCTATCTTATTCGAATTCCGATCGACCTCAAAGACATATTGATGAGCCTCATCTTTCTGGAGGGTGCTCTTTTCAGTGACCAGCGGTCTTCGGATAATCTTCTGCGGCTCTTTCATGATGCAAACACCCCTTCTATTTTTTCGACAGCCGGGCTCAATACAATCAGGTGTTCATGATTTAAGATGTCATAGACATTGAGGCTCTCGCAGCGGAGGACCTCGATGCCGGGAATATTGCGGGCGGATCGTTCAAGAAAAACATGCTGGGAATCCGTCACGATCAGGGCGTTCTCCACCTGAAATCTCTTGAGGATTTCGAGGACCTGACGGGTTTTAAATCCCTCCAGGGGAAAACCGTCGAGAAGGATCAGTTTTTCCTCCTGGCGTTTCAAACTGAGCGCGGCTGAGAGGGCGGCCCGCCGTGCCTTTTTAGGAAGAGAGAAAGAATAATCCCTCGGCATGGGGCCGAAAATGGTTCCTCCCCCCCTCCAGAGAGGAGAGCGACGGGTTCCTGCCCGCGCCCGGCCTGTGCCTTTCTGCCGGTACGGTTTTGCTCCTCCTCCCCGAACCAGCGCCCTGTTTTTGGTGGCGGCGGTCCCCTTTCTTGCGGAAGCGAGGCGACTACGGACAGAATCATGGAAGAGGGAAGGGTTGATCTTCGCATCGAAGACCCGGTCGTTTAGTTCAATCTCCTTCACCTTCTGATGGTTGATGTCATAGACGGCTAATGTGCTCATCTCATCCCTTTCCTTACGCAGAGGCTTCCGAGGGTCCTTTTTTCTTTGTGGCGCTTCGGATGAGAACCCATCCCTGATGACTGCCGGGGATCCCGCCCCGCAGGAGGATGAGGTTCTGATCCTCTCTGACTTCCAGGACCTTGATGTTCTGGATCGTTATCCGAGCGTTCCCGTGTTGACCCGGCATCTTCATTCCTTTAAAGACATGGTGAGGATAGGTCGCCGATCCCACCGATCCCCCGTGACGAAAATATTCATGCGTGCCGTGAGAACCGGGCGAACCGTGGAATCCATGCCGTTTCATCACGCCTGTAAACCCTTTCCCCTTGCTCAGGCCGGTCACATCGACGACATCACCGGATTTGAAGAGGAGTCCGACGTTGATCTCCTGTCCCAGCTCGTACCCTTCCGTGCTCTCCATACGGAATTCCTTTAAGTGGGTGACAGGGGCGGCGCCTGCTTTCTTGAAGTGGCCGGCAAGAGGCTTCTTCACTCTCTTCTCATTCTTTGGAAGAAAACCGATCTGGAGGGCTTCATATCCCTCTTTATCTTTCGTCTTCTTCTGTGTGACCCAGCAAGGTCCGGCCTGGACCACCGTGACTGGAACGATAGAGCCGTCTTCCTGAAAGATCTGAGTCATCCCAATTTTCCTACCGATGATTCCGAGCGTCCGTTTCATGGCCTTTTGATTCCTTATAGTTTGATCTCCACATCGATCCCGGCGGCCAGGTCGAGTTTCATCAGGGCATCGACAGTCTGTTGTGTGGGCTCGATGATGTCGATGAGGCGTTTGTGAGTTCGAATTTCAAACTGCTCCCTCGATTTTTTATCCACATGCGGGGATCTCAGCACGGTATAGCGATTGATTCTGGTCGGGAGGGGAATGGGGCCTGCTATGTTGGCTCCGGTGCGTCGAACCGTATCCACGATCTCTGCCGTTGACTTATCAAGCAGTTTGTGGTCATAAGATTTAAGGCTGACCCTGATCTTCTGAGCTGTCATTCCCTTACCCCTTTCCAGTACGAGGCTGTGTCTTAATTAGCCATTCGCCCTTCGACACACTCAGGACGAACGGCTAAGTGTTTGATTTTTAACATACCGTAGTCCGTTCGTGGTGAGGTTCTCGAACCATGAACGGAATTACGACACGGTCTCTACCCCGGGAGAAGGCTCCCGCGGGGTTTATTCGAGGACATCGCTGATGACGCCAGCGCCCACGGTCCGACCCCCCTCGCGAATCGCAAACCGCAACTCCTTCTCCATCGCTATCGGCGTGATCAACTC
>Ga0209835_1000607_pt1 | contig 22572 bp, 21 predicted proteins | sample LakKivwa52mmetaG_FD_184138 | JGI IMG/M metagenome (GOLD analysis project Ga0209835, IMG submission 184138) | Anoxic lake water microbial communities from Lake Kivu, Rwanda to study Microbial Dark Matter (Phase II) - Lake Kivu water 52m metaG... | ecosystem: Environmental > Aquatic > Freshwater >...
CACGGAAACTCGGTATTGACAGAAGTGTGGTGTTTTGATATAGGATGGCCATGGCCCGAAAACCTCGGATTCATTTTCCAGGGGCTCTGTATCACGTCATCTCAAGAGGCAATCGAAGGCAGGGCATCTTCCTGGATGAAAAAGACCTTCAGCGCTTCCTGGCCTATCTTACGGATTTCAAGAAGAGATTTCCCCTCCGTCTTTATGCCTACGTATTGCTAAAAAACCACCTTTTATGTTGAGCTCAACATAAAAGGTGTTATGTGAAGTTGATCTGCCATTCGTTGTGAATCCCCCCACCATTGGATCAATTGAGCCGGAATCGATCCTTTGCCAGGGGGAAGTATCGTCAATTGGTCTGGGAGGGGATCTCCAGGGGACACGATGAGACATACTACCGGGTGAAGGAGCAGCGATACCTTGGGGAAGAAGAATTCATTGATCGAGTGGAGGTGAAGGGGAAAGAGCCTGCGGGTTGGGTTTATGAGGTTCCTTTGGAAGCGATTTGCCGGAAGGTCTGCAGAGCTATGGGAATAGGGGAAGATAAGTTGTACAGTGCGACGAAGGGACGGGAAGGAGCGCGCGGAAGGGCCGTCGTTGGGTACTTGGCGAGGAGGGCGGGGGGTCATACGGTGAAAGAGACAGGCGAATATTTCAGGCGGAGCGCGGTAACGATCGGTGAAGGGATCATGAAGGTGGAAGAACTTGTCCGGAGAGACAAATCTTATGGAGAAAGGCTGAAACGTATTGAAGAAAAGGTGATCAAGGGGAGGAAAAGGAAATACCGTGTTTCCGTGGCCTGACCCCAGGAAATTTGCGTTAGTGCCCTGTTTGGGAATTTCGATCCGTGCGTAGATTAATCTGTTTTCACCATATCTCCAGCCATATCTTTATATTGCAATCCATTTTATATCGTAGTATAATTCCTGTGTGGAAAAGGTTTTTTTCGAATGGGACGAGGAAAAAGATAGGGAGAACCAAGAAAAACACAATATCTCATTTTCAATAGCGCAACGCGCTTTTTGGGATCCCCGGCGTGTCATTGTTGAGGATGTTAGCCATAGTACGGAGGAGGAACGGTTCTACTGTATTGGTCGTGTCGGCGATGGCATAATGACTGTTCGATTCACCTACCGGGAGAACATCATCCGTATTTATGGTGCGGGATATTGGAGAAAAGGGAGGATGATTTATGAAGAGCAAAATAAAATATACTGAAGAGCCGATGGGTAAGCTGATGGTTGTAAAAGATTTTCTCCCGGCACCCGATCAGTTGGTCTTAAAGGAGGAAAATGTAAAGGTAACGATTTCCTTGAATAAGTCAAGTGTGGAATTTTTCAAGAAAGAGGCGCAAAAGCACCAGACTTCCTATCAAAGGATGATTAGACGCGTTATTGATTGGTATGCTTCACAGTATCAAAAGGGTATTTAACAGTAGATCGGGGGCACCCCTTGACATTGGACAAATCCGCGTGGTGTGTGGCCTTTTAACTTTCTTTCTCCCAGTAGAGCATTTTTTTGATTCGCTCGATTAAGGCAGTCCGGACATCCGGGTTCTTGATCTTGGTCATCTCCTTCCACTCTTTCCAATCTCCCAATAATTCATAATAGAGGTTGGCACATGCTTTTTGACAGAAAACCTTTCCCTCCGGGTTAATTTTCTGTACACAGGCTTCAAGCTCCCTCATGAAGCGGTCTTTCTCCCCTTCGTCTTCGGTGTGAAACATCAGGACTTTGGAAGATTTTGACGGTTGACTGGAACCAAACTTCCCTTTCACAAAGTGGTCCTGTAAAAAATTCTCTTCATATTCTTTTAAAACCTCGAGACATTCTTCTCTATCCCTCAAGACGGCCACGACCTTCCAGCAATGAAAAGCCTCCTTCAATTCAATCTCTTCCTTTCCCTCCTGCAATTGCTGATAGAGGTTGGCAATACAGGGCACACATCGGCCATAAATATTCCCCTTGGTGACCCGGAGTTTCGGATCGCTCTCAAAACTGACCCAGTTGTCTTTGGACTCTCTCCAGAACCTCTTGTCCAGATAGATCTTTTTCATCTTGATACCCTTTAAAAATTATCATACCATAACTCAAAACAGAACCCAATGGGCACCCCCACCTTCATCCTCCCCCTTCAAGGGGGGAGGGATAGTATGGGGGGAGAGAATCCAATGGAGGGATGAAAGTGGCACAAAAAACAATCGTTATGGTATCGACCCTTGATACGAAAGGCTCCGAAGCCGCTTTTTTAAAAAACCTAATTCAAGAAAGAGGACATCGGGTTATTCTTCTGGACACCAATACTGGCGGTGAACCTCCCATCCCTCCTGACATTTCTGCAAAAGAAGTGGCCGAGGCTGGGGGATGGAACATTGAAGATGCGAGGAGAACGAAAGATACAGCGAAGGTCTCCTCCATCATGATTGAAGGGGGTATCAAAAAAGTAAAAAGTCTTTTAGAAAAAGGAGACCTCGATGGGATCATCTCTTTCGGAGGAGCAAGCAATACGGCTATCGCCACGGCCATTATGAAGTCCCTCCCCTTTGGGGTCCCCAAAGTCATGCTTTCAAGCATGGCCGCCGTCCCTGCCTATGCTGGAGGATACTTTGGCACAAAGGACATTGCCATCCTTCATTCCGTAGTGGACATTGCAGGATTGAATCCATTAGTCAAGGATGTATTGAAGAGGGCTGCCGGAGCGATCTGTGGAATGGTAGAAATGGGAGGAGGTCTTACTTTCCTTTCCGAGGCTACTCAAAAAAAAGGGTTAATCGCTTTAACAGAGTTTAAATTTTCGGAAGAATGCTGTTGCCACATAAGGCATCTTCTGGAAGAAATGGGGTTTAACGTGATCGCCTTCCATGCCCAGGGGATTGGTGACAGAGCAATGGAAGAGTTGATTGGGGAGGGACTCTTCAGAGGGGTGATGGATATCGTCCCTGCTGGGGTGAGCGAAGAACTCCTGGGAGGAAATCGAGCGGCTGGACCCAAGCGTTTGGAAAAAGCAGGAGAAAAGGGCATTCCTCAAATCATCACCCCTTGTGGATTTGACATGCTCAGTTGCGGCCCTTTAGAGAGAAAAGACCGTAAAGACCCCTTGTGGGTTTCAAGAGACATAAAAAATAGGAAACTCTTCATTCCTGATGCCTTCAGGGTTCAAACCCGTACCAATCCTCAGGAATTGAAAGAAATTGCGAGAGAGGCGGCCAGGAAACTCAACCGGTCGAAGGGGCCTGTTATCTTTCTGGTCCCATTGAAGGGATGGTCTTCACTGGATAAGGAAGGGATGCCGCTCTACGACCCAGAAGCAGATAAAATTTTCATTGACGAATTAAAGCGACATCTTGGCCCTAAGATCGTAGTTCAAGAGGTTGATCTGCATCTCAATACCCGTGAATTTGCCGAAGAGGCAGTTCGTCAATTCATCACTCTCCAAAAATTGGAAAAGAGTTGTTAAGGGGTAATCCCTTTCGGCAGGGGCAGCTCTTTTTTCAACTCTTTCACTATCTCAAGAAAGGCTTGGGCAGGAGGGGAAAGAGATTTCTCGCTATGATAAATGATATCTGTAAAGAAAATAATATTGCCTTCTTCGATGGGGATGACCTTTAAGGTACCCCTCTCCAATTCTTCTTTGATATCGGGTTCAAACATGAAGGAGACCCCTCTGTTCTGTTTTACATATCCCATAATAAAATCCAAACTGCTTGCTTCAAGAATGACCGAGGGCCAAATCCCATATTCCTGAAATTTTCTTAGAATGGCTGCCCTGGAACCAGATCCCTTCTCCCTCAAAATCACTGGCTCACCATTCAACTCCCTTATTGAGATGCTCTGTCTCTTCGAAAACCTGTGTTCGGGGGAAGCAACCAGAACAAACTCCACTGTTGAGAAAAACAGGTGTTTGATACTTCGGTCGAGGTTCAGTTGGGAGATAAAAGCCAGTTCATTCTTTCCTTCGAGAACACTTCTGGCCAACTCTTCGGAATTTCCTTCATCTAAAATGACTTTGATGCGGGGGAATTTTCGCTGAAATGTGGGCAGTAAGGAAGGCATCAAGTACCGGGCATAGTTTTTTGTCGTTCCAATTCGAAGCGTTCCCCTCATCAATTTTTTGAAGTCTTTCATTTTTTCATCCGCATCGCCCACGAGGTCAAAGATCTTTTCCGCATATTGATAGAGAAGTTCGCCAGCTTCGCTTAATTGAACTTTCCTGCCCAAAAATTCCAACAGTTTCATGTTCAAAGATTTTTCTAAGGATTTAATCTGGATAGTCACAGCAGGCTGAGTCACATTTAACTCCTCTGCCGCCCTGGTACAACTTCCTCTTCTTACGACTAAATAAAAAGCTTCCAATTGTTTAAGGTTCAAAAAAACCTCCTCGCCTTTTGTTAAAAGCTTTTTGCTTAAAAAATCACAATATTTTTGAATTAGAACATATTGAAATAATGCCGCTTTATGAGTGTCTATAAATTTTTTTTATGCCATTATAAGAATAATTGTATTGATTTGTCAATCCAGAAGAATAGAATGTGCTCAACCCCGAATCACCTATTACAAATTCCAAAAATAATTTAATTATTAATGGTAGAAAGGAGAAGGAACCATGCCCCGATATGACGGCATTATCATTGGTGGCGGGCCAAACGGCCTGACTCTGGGATGCTACTTGGCCAAAGCAGGGCTCAAGATTCTGATCCTCGAGAAGAGATACGAAATGGGAGGAGGCCTTTGTTCGGAAATGATTACCATCCCGGGGTTTATCCATAACACCCATGCCATCTACCATCCCATGGTGGACTATGCACCGGTCTTCTCTGACCTCGAATTGGATCAAACGTATGATCTGAAATATATCCATCCTGAGGTTGTCATGGCCATGCCTTTCTTGGATGGAAGAAGCCTCTGTATTTACTCTGATGTGGAAAAAACCTGTTCTTCCTTTGCGCAATTTTCGAAGAAAGATGCCGATGCCTATCGAGAAACCTACGAACGTTTCAAGCGCTATACGGATGCATTTCTTGCTCCGGCTACCTATGTGATGGCGAAGCCAGCCTTCGAACAGGTGGTGAAACTCCATTCCAGTCCATTGGGTCAGGAAATCAGCGCTCTTTCCGAAAAGAAACCGATTGACATCATTCATGGCATTTTTGAAAACGATCGGGTCCGGACATTAATGCTCTATGCCACCTGTATGTGGGGATTGGATTATGACCTTGAGGGGCTTGGTTATCTGGTTCCCCTCATGATTAATCGGGCTTCGAACTACCGCCTCTGTGTGGGAGGGTCCCATCACATGGCCAACCTGATGTCTAAATTCTTTTACAGGCATGGAGGGAGGATACTCGGAAGCCAGATCATTAAGAGAATCATTATGGAGAATGGGGCTGCCAAAGGAGTGGAACTGGAAGATGGGACAGTCTATGAGGCCACGAAATTTGTTGCTTCGAGCATCGATCACCATCAGACTTTTCTCAAATATATCGGTGAGAAAGATCTTCCAAAGGATCTTGTCATACGGACAAAAGACTGGAAATGGGAGAAATGGTCCCTCTTTGACATCCATCTCGCCCTTTTCAATCCGCCCCAATTTAGCGCCGCCTCCTCAAACCCTGACCTTGCTAAGGCATTCATCTATGTCGTCGGATTCGAGACAGAAGAGAATCTGATCGAACACTTTAAGGCCCTTAAAAACGGTGAATTGAAACCCTCCGGATTCAACTGCTGTTTCCCAACTCTTTTCGACCCTTCCGAAGCGCCTCCGGGAAGACATATTGGGTTGATCTCAGAACATGCCCCTTACCATCTGAAAAATGGCGGTCCTGAAAAATGGTATAAGATTCGTCATGATCATGCAGGGGAAAATCTCGAAATCCTCAGAAAATATGCGCCTAATATGACCGAAGAAAACATCCTGTGGCCTTATATCGCTTCTCCTCTTGATATCGAAAACAAGTTTTCCGATATGGTGGAAGGTTCGATCAAGCAAGGGGGTTACTTCCCACTTCAAATGGGGTATCTGAGACCTAACGAATTATGCTCTCAATATGCCACACCGATTAAAAACCTCTACCTCTGCGGGGCCTGTACGTTTCCGGGGGGGTTAGTCACCTATGGTCCTGGATATAATGCAGCCAACCGGATTGCGGAAGATCTCGGGATTCAAAGATGGTGGAAAGAACCTGACATTGTTACAAAAGCAAAGGCAAGTGGCCTATTGTAATTTCACAATTTGCAATAAGCAATTTACAATTTTTAATTTGCATTGATTTTTTGTTAATGGAGGTTCGCCATGAAAGTCAATTCAACAGGTTTGGGCCAAACAACCATGGTTGCGGCCTTTACCCAGCTCTTTAAAGATCCAGATGGAGGACAAAGCCTGAAACTGAAAATCGAGTCCTCTGAACCCATCCATTGGGTTATCACCGCCACCATGGAAGGAGCGGATCTGAGGAACTTCATGAAGCTTCTCTTAAAACCCTCCATCCTCTATTACGCCCTTTCGTTAATGATGAAAAAGAAATAGAAAAGGAGGAAACACCCCATGCCGGATACCAGTTATGATGCAATTGTCATTGGAGGAGGACACCACGGGACGATCCTTGCCTGCTACCTCCAACATGCAGGGTTAAAAACGGTGATGTTCGAACGTCAACACGAATTGGGAGGAGGGGCCTGCGGGGAAGAACTTCCCCTGCCTGGGTTTCTCCAGAATACTTGCGCCCATTTCACACGGTTCTGGACCCATCCCGCCTATACCGATTTCAACCTGAGAGAATACGGTCTTAAATACGTCTTTCCAGACCAAAATGAAGGAATGGTCTATCCGGACGGAACTTGTTACATCGGATATTCAGCTTGGCGAGTCGTCGATCCTTTAACAGGAAAAGAAGAATTTTCAAATGATAATGTGAAGAAGACTTACAACGAGATTGCTCGTTTTTCCAAAACAGATGCGGAGACTTATCTCGATCTCCTCGGAAAATATCAGAGAAAGTGGAGGGCTGCCTTCCGGGAATATCGTTACACCCCTCCCACACCCTGGGGGGTTAAGAATGCCCTTGAAAGGCTCTGCGACGATCCTGTGGATGGAATTGATCCCGTTTACCAATTCATGACAGGAGCTCAGATTGCCAAAGACCTTTTTGAAAGCCCCGAGCTTCAGTGCCTCTTTATGAGGGCTATTGAGACCTCTACAGGCTGCTTCCCCGGCGATGTGATCGGACTCTATGTCTTTGTCCATGTCATCGGCCTGACCCTCTCTTTCGAATCTGCTTCCATTGTCGTCGGCGGAACCCACACCATCACCCATGCCCTCCAGAGGGCCTTCAGCGCCATGGGAGGGGAATTTTGTGTGGAAACCGAAGTGGATAAAGTCCTCGTTGCGAATGGAATGGCAAAAGGGGTCAAACTTTCGAACGGGATGGAGGTCGAGGCGAAACAGCTTGTGGTCAGTGATTTAGGAGTGCCCCAGACCATCTTCAGGCTCCTAGGCGAAAATTATGTGACGCCAAAAGTAGCCCGGCGCATAAGAAATATTCGTTATGACCGTGGTCAGATCTATTGGGGGAATATGGCCATGCATGAGCTTCCCGAATATAGAGCCACCTCTTTCAACTCGGATATCGGCGCTCAACCCCGGCTTTACATGGGAGAAAAAGACCCCGAATATCTCTCCTGGAAATACCAGGCGGACATCTTTACAAAAGGATTTCCCGAAAAGTGGTATATGCTTGCTGCCCCAGACTCCATTTGGGACAAGACCCGCGCCCCTGAGGGAAAACATACCATTTTGGTTGAAGAATTCGCGCCTCCCCTGCACCTCTTTTCCGAAAGGCAGTGGCTCAAGATGAAGAAAGACGTGGAGGACTTGATGCTAAAACAATGGCAGATCTACGCTCCCAACATGACCCGGGAGAATGTGATTGATGCCTTCATCACGACACCCTATGATACGGTGATGCGCAATATAGATATGCTCGATGGCGGTTGGGTCGAAGGGGCAATGATCGCTTCCCAGAATGATCGATTCAGACCCATTCCCGACCTCTCAAGCTATCGTCTCCCCTTCCTCAAGAATATGTATATCTGTTCTTCCAATATGCACTCCGGAGGCGGAATTGCCCGAGGTTCCAGTTATAACTGTTTCAAGGTCATCGCAGAAGACGTTGGATTGGAAAAGATCTGGGAGAAGAAAGGGAGACCCTATTAACCGACCGATGCAAAATGACCAATGATCAATTAGCAATGATCAATTGGAACTCATAGAAAGGGAGACAGATGAGACTTCAAGGCAAGGTGGCCATTGTCACAGGGGCTGCGCGAGGCCTTGGGCAGACTTTCGCCATTGCTTTGGCAAAAGAAGGGGCTAAGGTCATGGCTACCGATATTATTGGTTTAAAAAAAACCCTTGAAGAGATTGGAAACTCAGGCGGGATAGCCAGGGACTTCAAAGCCGATGTCACCAGTGAAACAGAAACCCTCCAGCTTGCCGAAGAAACCTACAACGCTTTTGGCAGGATTGACATCTTGGTCAATTGTGCGGCCATCTATTATGGATTAGCCAGAAAATCATTCACCGATATTGACCCCAAAGAATGGGATCAGGTGATGGCCGTCAACCTCAAAGGCGTCTGGCTCTGCGCCCGGGCTGTCTTCCCTTATATGAAGAAACAGGGAAAAGGGAAAATCATCAACCTTTCCTCCGAAACCTTTTTTACAGGCTCTCACGGCTTTATTCACTATGTTGCCTCAAAGGGTGGGGTGATCGGTCTGACCCGAGCCCTTGCCATTGAATTGGGGCCTTATCACATTAATATCAATTCCATCGCTCCTGGATTTACGGATACGGAAGCAAGCCGGACGATTGCCAATGTTACCCAGTACGATGTCAGCCGAACCCCTTTAAAACGTCTGGAACTACCGGGCGACCTCATTGGAGCCATCATCTTCTTTGCCTCAGACGAAAGCGATTTCATCACGGGCCAAACCCTCTTGGTCGATGGTGGGCGGGCAATGCACTGAGCCCATTTTCATGGAGGATTCAGATCTGGAAAATCCAACCTCCCTATTACGGAATTCATTTATGAAAGACTGCTTTCGGTAAGGCAAGAGCGGGGGAGAAATGGAAGTCATTCTGATTAGCTGCCGCTTGAATTACAGGCTTTTAGATAAATTCAATATCTTATGAAACAGAAATATTGTTCGACCAAACGGTTCAAGCAGGTAGGATCAACAAGAATCACGGTAAAGGAGGTGAGATGGATCACAGAAAGGTCTCTTTAGAGAAATCCTTGAGTGGGGGAGGAATCTTTTCCAGTGTTCTAAAATATTTTTACAGGAGGTGGGAGAATGAAAATTTATGATGTGGTTCCAGGATTTGAGTTTGATGAGAAGCATGATTTAGAACAATCACCGGCTTGGTTTCTCGACGCAACACACTCCGTTCCGCCCTGGACGCCTATGTTTGGGTGGTTCTGGATAAACTTCTGCCGACACGGAATGCAGTATGGGGCTGAGACCCTTTCTCTTCCCACTGTGAAAGGATGGGACTGGCGGTTTAAGGATGGTGGGGCCTATCTCTGCCTCCTCATGGTCGATTCAGATAAGGAAAAGTCAGACAGGGAGAAGAAGTTCCGGGAGGCCATCAGACCTTTTATTGAAAACTATGATGGACTCTGGAGTGGGTATGTCAAGGAAATGTTGCAAAGATATGAAAACTTGAAAACCCTCGATGTTGATACTGCCACAAATATCGAACTCCTTGAGAATTTCGAGGAGGTGATCAATACCTGCCGGAGAATGTGGGAAATTCACATGCACATGATGTATGGAACTTACACCCCTTATGTCCTTTTCGAACAGCTATGCAACCAGCTTCTCGGCATTGATGATACCCATCCCACTTTCCACAAATTAGTGGCCGGCTTTGATAACGAAAGTTTCCGAGTCGATCGAAGACTCTGGGAGTTCTCAAAGAAGGCCAAGGAGATGGGGCTCGAAAGTCTCTTTATGGAAACACCCTCAAAGCAGATGAAAGCTAAATTAGGGGAGAGTGATAAAGGAAAGAAATTCTTGAAAGAGTTCGATGAATTCCTTGAAAAAGAGGCCGGTTGGCGAATGGAGCGAATGGCGGAGATCAATGTCCCGACCTGGCAGGAGGATCCAACCCCCGGTTACGAAACGGTAAAAATGTACCTAAAGAAAGGTGGGGAATTCGACTTAGACCAGGATCGTAAGAAGATTGAAAAGGAGCGGAAAGATGCAGAAAAAGAGGTTCTGGCTAAAATTGCACCAGAGCAAAAGAGTTGGTTCTCCATGTTGATGAAGGTAGCTCAAAACTGCAGCCGTTTCAGTGAGGAACACAACCATTATCTTGATCTTTACACCCATGCTTTGATGAGAAGGTCCTGTTTGGGATTGGGGAATCGATTCGCCAAATGCGGAGCGATTACTCAACCCGATGATATTTTCTTCCTTATGCCCGATGAGGTGAGGAAGGCTGGAATCAATCCTGATAAATTTAATCTCAAACCAATTGTCCAGCGTCGCCGAAAAGAATGGGAAGAATGGAATCAGAGGGGAAATCCTCCTGCCATTTTTAAAGAAGGGTTTACTTTAGAAATGGCTATCGGAGGATTGGTTCAATCTCTTGATCCAATTGCCCTCAAAGTGGTGGTGGGAAGCATGCCTGTACCGAAACCTGAACTCAAGGCGGACCTCATGGGAACATGCGGTTCTTCAGGTGTGGCGGAAGGGATTGCCCGCGTTGTCCTTAGGGATGAGGACTTACCAAACATTCAAAAAGGAGATATCCTTGTTGCGATGAGCACCTCTCCTGCCTGGACGCCTGTTTTTAGTATGATCAGCGGGGTCGTGGTGGATAGAGGGGCAAGCCTTTCACACGCTGCCATCGTCGGAAGGGAGTATGGGATTCCGGTTGTCATGAATGTCTTTACCGGCACCCAGGTGATCAAATCCGGTCAGAGGATTCGGGTAGACGGAAACTTGGGGGCTGTTTACATTTTAGATAAATGATATGCCTCGTACAAGAACGACACAGAATATCATTTGGTTCAAAAGTTGTTCGAGCAAGGACTTTCCTCTGGTGGGTGGTAAAAATGCCAACTTGGGGGAGATGTTCCAACTCGGTCTTCGAGTTCCACCTGGATTTGCTGTCACCACGCACGCCTTCGAGATTTTTCTTGAAAGAGGGAGGGTTCGAAACAAGATTCTGAGAACCCTCTCTCGAATCCCTCCTGAGGACATCCAAGCCATTGAGAAAGTGGGGCGTCAAATTAGAGACCTTATCGAATCCACCCCGATCCCTTTAGCAATTTCAAAAGAGATCAAACGAGCTTATCAAAAATTAGGTGACCTCTGCGGTACCCCAAATCTCCCTGTGGCTGTCCGGTCCAGCGCTACCTCCGAAGATCTAAAAACAGCCAGTTTCGCCGGACAGCATGAATCTTACCTCTGGGTAAGAGGTGAAGAGGAGGTGGTCCGACATCTATTGAAATGCTGGGCAAGTCTTTTTACAGATCGCGCCATCGCTTATCGTAATCAGATCGGGTGGCCCCATGACAAAGTGACCATCAGTGTTGGGGTTCAGAAAATGGTCAATGCCAAATGTGCTGGAGTGATTTTCACGATAGATCCGGTCACGGGAGATGAGAATAGGGTTGTTGTGGAAGGCAATTGGGGATTAGGCGAAAGTGTCGTCAAAGGAGAGGTGTCCCCGGACCACTTCCTCGTGGACAAACAAACATCCGAGATTTTGGAGAAGAGTGTTTCTCCAAAATTGGTCTGCTATCAGTTGGTGGGGGATAAGGTGGTTTGTACGGCGTCCTCCCTTGAAAAGCAGGATCAAATCTGTTTAAATGACGAAGAATTGGTCGAAATTGTTCGGCTGGGCAAGATTTCAGAGGCTCATTATCAATCGGCCCAGGATTTAGAGTGGGCCATTGATATCGACCTCCCCTTCCCTGAGAATGTTTTTCTTGTCCAAACCCGACCCGTGACAAGTGCGAAGAAACCAAGACAAAGCAATACGGATATCATTATCGATATGATGTCCACCCTTTTCAGAAGATAGGCGGACTTTTCTCCCTTCTCGTTCATGAGAGGGGATCGGAGGTGACTTATGTATGTACGAATGACCTTTTTCAAATTGAGAGAAGGAAGCATGCAAGAGCTGCGCAACCTTTACAATAGGGAGGTTGTTTCAGCTCACAAAAGCCACAAAGGAATTCGTTTCGTCCATCTCCTTGAGTCTTTAGACAAAAAAGAGGAAGGGATTTCTGTCACCGCCTGGGATACCAAGGCAGATGTTGAGGCCTATGAGAAAAGCGGAGACTACGAAAACCTGGTTGCGAAATTTAAGCATATGTATGCTGAGGAACCATTGCTCAAATCCTATGAGGTGACCGCGAGCTCCGATCCTATCCTCCTTCGAATATTTTAATGGCTGGACAGGCTCACCAATTTTTTTCAAGAATTGAACTACCACCAGCTACAAGCTGATGGATTCTCTACCGACTGATGTCGGCTAAAGGAAAAACAAATCAGCACAGAAATCCTCACGAGGGAAAACCTGAAAAACCTGCACACGGTGTATATACTAAAGTCTTCGCCTAAAGGCGAGGGTTTTCCTCCCCGAATGAGACAATGAAGAGATGACCATCCTTGGATGACCTCAAAGCGTCACCCTGAGCTCATCGAAGGACCATGAAGAGGAAAAATGATCTTCTTATTTAATCAACACTGGGACATTATCCCTGAAAGAGAGGAGGAATACACAAAATTTGTCATCAATCATTATATCCCGACCATGACAAAGATTGGTATCACCCCTGTGGGAGGATTTTATGTAATGGTAGGGGAAGGCCCTAGAGTCATCTCCGTGGGGACAGTCGATTCGTTACAAAAACTCCAAAAGGCGATGGAAACAGAAGAGTATGAGAAGATAACGGCTCAGATCCGATGTTATGTCGTCAACTATTGTAGCAGAATTCTTAAACCCACAGGTAGGGTGAAAATTGATAAGTATACCATTCAATTAAGAGTATGGAAATTTAATCAATACTTTAATGTCATTCCTGGAAGAGAGAAGGAATATACAGAGTTTATCACAAAGGATCATCTCCCAACCATAGAAAAAATAGGGATCAAAATGACAGGGGGATGGCAGGTCGTGGTAGGACCCGGCCCTTATATCGTTGCAGAAGGAACCGCCACAAGTATTGTCGCTATTGCCAAAGCGTTTGAGAGTGATGAATACAAGCGAATTACAAATATATTGACCTCTAAATATGTGACGGACTATAGCAGTCGTATCCTGGCTCCCACTGGCCGGATTGAACTCCCCTATCTTCTGGGAAAAATGATGAAGGGGTTTTAAATTTCGGATTGCGGATCGAAGGCATATCATTGGGATATTATGGCGATAAAGCCGATTTATCAAAAGATTTTTGAAAAGGCCAAACCCTTCCTTCGGACCCGAAAAAACCTCATCCACACTCAAATCGCATACCGTTATGCATTAAACCTCTTAAACGAGGGAAAAGGGGATGAAGCTGTCGTTATTCCCGCCATCCTCCTCCACGATGTCGGCTGGAAGTACGTTCCGGAACATCTCCATCTGACCGCCTTTGGCCCGAACCCAACCAATCCTAAATTAACAAAAGTTCATGAAGTCGAAGGGGCAAAGATAGCCGAAAAGATTTTGAATGATCTGCATTACCCTTCTGACATGGTGAAAGAGATCTGTCGGATCATCCGGGGTCACGATTCGAGAAAAAAACCTATCTCTCGCGATGATCGAATTGTTAAGGATGCGGATAAACTTTTTCGTTACTCCCATAGAGGGGTGGCCATTGATTCGAAGCGGTTCCATATTCCACGTTCCACTTATCTTTCCTTTCTGGAAGGAACGATAAATCAATGGTTTTTCACTCCAATGGCCAAAAAAATAGCGAGAGAGGAGATCCTCCTGAGAAAAAGCAAAAAATGGAAATAATCCCTGTAAAACAGGAAGGAAGGCCATGATGTCCACTTACGCGGGTCGGCTTCTCCGAATCAATCTGACAAATAAATCTTTTCAGATCGAACTTGTACCGGAAAATGTGAAAAAAGATTGGGTAGGGGGGCGGGGTTTTGGAATCCAATATCTTTATAATGAAATAAAACCCGGCATCGATCCTTTGGGCCCGGAAAATAAACTCCTCTTTTTAACAGGCGTCCTTGGTGGGACAACGGCACAGGGATTCTCCAGATATATTGTCATGGGGAAAAGCCCTTCCACCGGATGTGTCGGCAGGGCAGTGGGTGGAGGAAATTTTGGGGCAGCAATTAAATTCGCAAGGTTTGACTTCCTTTTAGTAGAAGGGGCATCTGAACACCCTGTTTATCTTTTTATAAATGAAAGCGGTGTCCAGTTCCTCGACGCCTCTGAGCTATGGGGTCTTGATACTCAAGGAACACAAAGAAGAATTGTGGATATTCATGGCCCAGCCACTCAGTCTGCCTGCATCGGACCAGCGGGAGAGAAATTGGTCCGCTTCGGAACGATCACCCATGGCCGAAGGACCGCCTCTCGATGTGGCATGGGAACAGTGATGGGATCGAAAAAGTTGAAGGCGATCGCCATCCATGCTAAGGGGAAAATCATTCCTAAAAATCCTTCGGCATTTAAAGAAGCGGTTGAAAAACAGGTCTCCATTCTGAAAACCCACCCGAGAAGGGTCCGGATGACCGATTATGGAACAACCCTTTTGGTAGAATTGGCAGATCATTTGGGCTGTTACCCCACACGAAATTTTCAGGCGGGTCGGATGGAAGGAATGGATAAATTATCTCCGGAGGAATTTGCCAAGATCAAGTTGAAAAATTTTGGATGCTATGGCTGCATGACCCGTTGTGGACAGGTTCATGAAGTTAAGGAAGGCGTTCTTAAAGGGGCGTACAGTGAAGGACCGGAATATGAGACCATCTGGGCTTTTGGAGGTCAGGTAGGTAATAACGATCTCGCAACAATTGTAACGGCAGACAGCCTCTGCGATCACCTGGGACTTGACACAATCAGCACCGGTAATGCTATCGGGTTTGCCATGGAGCTTTTTGAGAAGGGGATTATTTCCGAAAAGGAAAGCGATGGTCTCGATCTCCGTTGGGGCAACGCTGAAACGATTCTCAGTTTGGTTGAGAAAATCGGACGGAGAGAAGGCTTGGGAAGGCTTTTGGGTGAAGGGGTGAGGAGAGCGGCGGAGCAGATTGGTGGAGGGGCAGAACGTTATGCCATGCATTCCAAGGGACTGGAACTTCCTGCCTATGAACCCCGGGCCATCAAAGGCTATGGCCTCAGTTATGCCACTTCCAATATTGGGGGAAGCCATATGTATGGAAGGCCGAGACAGGAAATCTACGGGACATCGGACCCAAGACCTGTGGATCGCTTTACTGAGGAAGGAAAGGGCGATATTGTCGCCCTCGTCCAAAAACAGCAGGCTGCCGAAGAGGTGGTCATCGTCTGCGCATTTGGAAACTCGGGCCTCACCCATTCCCTTTTGAGCGATTTACTAACTTTCGGAACGGGTTATGATGAGTTTCGAGACCCAGGCTATATTGAAAAGGTGGGGGAACGGATCATCTGTATGGAAAGATGCTTCAATGTAAGGGAGGGATTTGACCGAAAAGATGATACTTTACCTCAAAGAATGTTTACAGAACCCCTCCTCAATGCCGGAGGGGCAACGGGAGAGATGATCCGAAATATGGATACCCTCCTGAATGAATATTATGATTCTTTTGGTTACGATAAAAACGGGATTCCCACCCCTGAACGATTGAAACAATTGGGCTTGAAAGGAATAGCAGAAGATTTAAAGAAAAAACCAGAAATAACCCCTTGTCCAAAATTTCCATTCAGAATATACTAATGAAGACCCATCATTCTTATAATGCCATTGGAGAGTACCATGCCCTGGGTGCTTCAACGGAAAAAATTTGGACCTTTGATTATCTTGGCGTTAGTAACCCTTGCTTTACTATTCCTTTACCCTTCCTCAATCCCTTCTCAAGCTCCATCGCATGAGAAGATCGTCCTGAGGGGTTTTGATGGAAACCCCCTCACCCTGGAGAGCAAAACCCCTTACAGCCCTAAAAAGACCTGCGGGGCCTGCCATGATTACGATCTCATCACCAAGGGTTATCACTTCCAGCAGGGCCGAACCGATAAATACGGGAAAATCGTGATGAGAGATACCTATGATGAGAAATATCCCTGGAATCTATCATCAGGGTTGTATGGGAAGCACTCACTCGCAGCGATGGATTCGAGCCAGTTGACCCGAAAAATAAATCAAAACTTTTCTGAGATGGATAAATCCTCTTCCTTCTTCGCCCAGAACTGCGGAATCTGCCATCCCGGAGGAGGATGGGCAGAGTTCGACCGCAAAGGAAATCTCTACTACAATGAGGAAACAAAAAAATTTGGTTATGAACTTTCGGGTGATGATCCAGCCTTTGATGGTGATTACACATCCTTCAGCACGGGCAATGAAAAATACGGGGTCCCCTGGGACCAAAGTGGAGTAAGTGAGGCGGATTGCCTCATCTGCCACCTGAAGGGATATCAATGGAAAGAGAGGGAAGCGGTCCTCCGGGGACGATTTTTAAGATACGGGCCTACGGTCGGAGCTGGATGGGCCACTCTAAAGCTTTCAGAAGATGAATCTAAAAACGTTATAGCCAGTGAGATAGCGGTCAATTATACCAAAAAAGAGACTGGCGATTTTGAGAATCTCCATCTTCAGATCGCAAAACGCCCCCCTGACGAAAACTGCTGGTCCTGTCATGCCCTTTATGGCGAGAGAAAAAAGGGCTATGATTGGAGCCTTCAAACAGATATTCACAAAGCCAAAGGCATGGATTGTGTTTCATGCCATCCCGGAGACAAGGAACATAATTTTGCCAAAGGCAATTCGCTCCAGCAAACCGTCCGGGATGATCTTGACAATACGATGAACTCCTGTGAGGACTGTCATTACCGGAGAAAAGACCGCAGGGCGCCAAGACCCAGGCATGCCTTCTCTCCAAAACACATGAGGAGAATCGCCTGCCAGACCTGCCACCTTCCCTACCGGTCCGTATCCACAGAGCTCGTCTATGACCATTCCACCGGAGACACCCAGATTTATGAGACCTCAAAATTCTTATCGTCTGATCCACTGAATCCCAAACCACCCCAACCCGAATTGAGATCGGACCTCTGGTACCCTGCTCTCAGGGAATTTAAGGGAAAAATTATTCCTGTGAAATCTGCTATTGCTATCTACTGGGGAGTTCTCGACGAGAAGACGAATGTGGTTAAACCTATTCCGCTCTGGAAAATCAGAGAGTTGAAAAAACCGTCCTTCAGGGACGATGACGGAGATGGAACTCCCGAGGTTAACTCCCTCGATGAGATCAGATCCTTTCTCATCGCCCTCAAAGGTAAAGATCGCTTTGGAAATCCCATTGCTGACATACCCGTTCTGATTAAAGGAGGGCTTCTCTACCGTTTGGATAAAAAGGGAGGGATTGAAAAAATCCAGCATGACCAGGCCCAGTCCATCGATTTTTCACTCAACCACAATGTGCGCTCCGGCTCCCTCACCATTGGCGCAAGGGGATGCAAGGACTGCCATATCAGGAATTCTCCTTTCTTTTTAAGAAAAGTTCTCGTGGATCCTTATGATGAGAAGGGCAAGCCAAGTTACATAGAGGCATGGGAACGGATGGGATTCGATAGGGAAAAGTTAAGCCGCCTGCTTTTGGAACAATAAACATTAAGGTTGAGATTGAGGTTTAGTGGAAAATATCCCCTGGAAGATATCGGAGTGGTGTCGTAGAATATTGCCGGAGCGGCTGCGCCAGAATTGATAATTGTGTTCGGAATTTCCATTGAAGGGTTGAACCGGTATCTGATGGCTTTTCTCACTGAAGACTTTCCCGAAATTTTGATTTCCCTCCATAATCCATGAATACCCCTCCTTCTCACCATAATCGAAGTGGATCCAGGGAGGTAATGGGTTGACCCCTTTTTGTTTCAACAGGTTCACGGGATTGTTCGATTGAATATGTTTCAAATCGAGAGATGAACCGGGAGGGAGTCTCCGAGGCTCCAGACGACCGAAGATTTCTAAGAATTCTGGCAGGACCATCTTGAGCATCCATTTATCGCTGAGAAGTTCTATATCCAGAAGGCCGCTCTGACTGCTGACGGATTGGAAAAGGGTTGGGTATTTTAATCCCAGCTTCACTGCTCCGAATCCACCCATCGACATGCCACCGATGCCTCTTAAGGGAAGAAGCCTCTCCTTGTATCGGGACTGAGTATCAATATATCTCAGGAATTCAAGAAAATAGGATTCGTATTTCCCCAGTGCACCCGGTTTCATCCTTAGAAAAGGAAAGAGAGAGTAGTTCAGATATTCCTCCGAACGGAAACCATCGCAAGCTTCTTGATCTTTTGTTTCAGGAAAGAGCCTCTTCCCTTCATTTTCATCCGTATAGAATCCATTATCTCCATCCGGAAGCACAATGATCATCTGTTGAATACGATGAAAGGGATCATCCAAATTTCCTCTCGGATAAAGGTTATGAGAGACAATTGATTGGGCGATCTCCTTGGGACTGTAATCTTCTTTGAGAAGGCCCCCATACCTTGAAAGCTCCTCAAAACGATCCTCCAGAGACCTTTGCAATTCCCGATAGGTTCGATTTTTTAGATCCATCATCGCATAGGCAATGACTGCAATATCCTCATGGAGAAGCCAGTGGTATTCCTCCTCCTTTACTTCGCAAAGAATCCTTCTCGCCTCCTCTTGAGACTGGGCTTTCCAGCTCCATCCCCTCCGATGAAAATTATACCCATGTAGAAGATAGAGAACCGGATATTTGACCTTAGGAGTCTGATAAAACTCCTCAGGAAGGATGACAAAGAACCCCTTTTCTTTCCCCAGGGCAGCAGAAAAGAATGTCTCATATCGAACCAGATAATGAAACTTCTGGGATGGTTTGGGAGAAAGAAGATAGGAAAGCTCCGGGTCTTCGGGGCAACAGGGGTGCTGGGCACCAAAGGTCTTAAACGACCCGACCAATATCAATAGTATGGAGAAAAGAATGATCCAAAATCGTTTTCGGCGGCTCATCTCAATCACGATTAATATACCTTCATAGAAACATTACCACAACAACAAATTAAAATTCATTATTCCTTTTGAATTTTCTCTTCCCTAATTTTTAAAAAAGGGGTATATTTCAAACGAGATCAACCTTTTTTCTCCAATTGTTCAACAAGAGGACATAAGATGAAAATCCCTTTATACCAGGTCGATGCTTTTGCTTCACGGGTCTTTGCTGGCAATCCGGCGGCTGTCTGTCTTTTGGATCATTGGCTGGATGACTCAATCCTCCAGGCTGTGGCTGCTGAGAACAACCTGTCCGAGACGGCATTTTTGGTTCGTAATGCCGATGGTTTTGACCTCAGGTGGTTCACTCCGGTTACGGAGGTTGCCCTCTGCGGCCATGCAACTCTGGCCAGCGCCTTTGTCCTTTTTGCCTCGCGGAAATGGCCGGAGGAAAGCATCCGGTTTCAGACGCGTAAGAGCGGAGTTCTTGCGGTAACAAAACGTGATGATCTCCTTGAAATGGACTTCCCTGCAAAACCTGCCTATGTCCAGGCTCCTACCGCTGGGCTCAACGAAGCGTTGCGAGTCACACCACAAGAAGTTCTCGCCTCAGCAGAGGATTTGCTGGTGGTGTTGGACAGTGAGAAGACCGTCAAATCAGTGCAGCCCGATTTTTTCGCCCTTGAACGTGTAGCCTGTCGCGGGATCATCATTACAGCGAGAGGAGATCGAAGCGACTTTGTATCCCGCTTTTTCGCACCCCGTGTCGGCATACTCGAGGATCCGGTGACAGGATCTGCCCATTGCGTTCTGATTCCCTATTGGGCAGGTGTGCTTCATAAGAACGATCTTCATGCGTTTCAGGTCTCGAAGCGAGGCGGCGAGTTGGTCTGCAAGCATGTTGGCGAGCGCGTGAAGATATCCGGCAAAGCGGTTCTCTATATGGAGGGAACCATAACGATATGAAGCATTAAATAAGTCGAAAGAAAGGAAATCTATGGAGAGAAAATGGCAGGCTCTGGATGCAATCTTTAACCCAAAAGCTGTTGCTGTGATTGGGGCGTCGGATAATCCTGGGAAACTTGGGTCTCATGTGATGAGAAGTCTGACGGAAGGGAAATATCCAGGTAGAATCTTTCCGGTCAATCCCGGGAGAGAGGAAATCTTTGGAATTAAAACCTACCCTTCCCTAATGGAAATCCCCGATCGGGTTGATCTCTCAATCATCGTCCTTCCGGCCGAGCAGGTGCCAAAAACGATACTGGAATGTAACGAGAAGGGCGTGAAAGGAATTATCCTCATCACCGCGGGTTTCAAAGAGATCGAAGACAGAAGAGGAGAATCTTTACAGAAAGAGATCACGGAACTGGCAAACCGGTTCGACATTAAAATCATCGGCCCGAATACATTCGGCATTGTCAATCTTCATCTTCCTTTAAATGCCTCTTTCACACCCGAGTTTTCCCGGGTTGAGAAAGGGGGAATCGGTTTCGTGAGCCAGAGCGGTGGAATGTCCCATCTCATCGGTTTTCTTTCGATGAGGAATCAGGTCGGGTTGAGCAAGCTCGTAGGTCTGGGAAACCGCTGTAATGTCGATTTCTGGGATATGCTGGAATATCTGGAGGAAGATCCCGATACGAAAGTAATCGCCATGTACCTTGAAGGACTTGATGAACCGAGAAGATTGATCGAGGCGGCAAGAATAGGAAATTCGAGAAAACCTATTATTGCTTATAAGGTGGGGCGTTCTTCAACCGGGGACAAAGCCTCTCAATTTCATACAGGCTCCCTGGCGGGAAAGCATGAGATCTATGAGGCCGCCTTCAAACAGGCAGGGATTCTAACGGTTAGCAGTTCGGAAGAACTCCTCGATACAGCCAAAGCATTAGCCCTCTCTCTTCTCCCTGATGGAAACCGGGTAGCTGTGCTCTCCGGCCAGGCCGGTCCTGGAATGGCGGCCTGTGATGTTTGTGAGATGGAGGGGTTATCGGTATCGCCCTTCTCTCCCGAGACTCAGAAAAGGGTCGATACGCTTCTCCCGCCTCTTGCCATCCGGACCAATCCGGTGGACATGGGTCCTGCCTGGTATGATTCCGAAGCCATCAGAGGAATCGTTGAGTCTGTGCTGGAAGACAGAAAGATAGATGCCATTATTTTATGCATCATGTTTGCCTCGGCGAATAGATCCGCTGTTGGAACTCTGGCTAACTCCTTGCTTCAGATGGAAAGAAAAAAACCGGTGATCTGCTGTATCTCCGCGCCCGACGGGATATGGGATGAAGAGATCAAACGCCTTGAACATTCAGGCATTCCCAACTATCCCACCCCGGAGAGGGCCGCCAAAGCACTGGTTAACCTTGTGAGATTTAAGAAATTAATAACGCTTTAGCCTTTTGAAGAGGTTATCAGACGATCAGGTTATCAGGAAGTGGACATCAGGAGATTGGGATATCAGGTCAAATCCAAAAGCTGGTATTCTTTATCTGAGATCCTGGTACCCTGGTATTCTGCACCCTGATATCCTGGTCACCTGATACCCGTATTTTTCCGCACAAAAGTCATTGGCCAGTTTCAAAGCGCTAAGATTATAAAAAATGAAGGGTTAACGTTTATGGGTTTCTTCAATTCCCTCCCCATTCGAATCCCTTTGTCATTTATCGGGGGAATTCTCTATGGCCTGCTCACCTACGCCATTGTCCTCACCCTGAACCTCCAGGCTCAAAGCGCCATCGGTGCAGGTCTTCTCGTCTTTTTCCTCTACCTCGGCTCAAGACTCCTTATTCTCTTCTCCGGAATAGATACCCCCTATTATTCAAAGGAACGGAAAGGTTCGCCTTACGAAAACACTGCCTTTTACCAAACTGCCCAATGGGTCGGAAAGTTTTATCATTACCACGATGTCGTTCTTTTCATCTTTCTAACCTTAATCGCCATCGTTTTTCTAATATCCCTCGTCCAGGATTGGGCCGGAAGCAATCCATTTGGAAAGACAATCCGGGAACTCTTCCAACTCTTATCCCCAATACCTCAATAAATGGTCCCGCTTCTAAATCCCCAAGGTTACCCCGCAACTTAGCCCCCAAGTCACTCATGGCCTCTCTGCGGAGAGAAGGGCTAGTTGAAATTCAGGGCTCCAAGCGCGGAGCTAAATGGCATTTGTGTACTGCAACATAATTATGTTGGGGTAGCAGGGTCAAATCTTTTGTTTTGACTTTTTATCAGGCCCTCCATAAAAAGGTTTCACTAAATCGGGGGAAAACACTCCGTGTTTCAGCTTAATACTACAGCGACACATCTAATTTAAGTGCTTTTGCCTTGGCGACAGCTTTCTTCCTGTGCGAGATATATGCAACATGATTATGACGAGTGTGGTATTTGATGATTTTTATGGCTCCTTTCAAAGTCA